>Ga0314774_1000752_pt1 | contig 23632 bp, 14 predicted proteins | sample MetaGCBIA2018_FD_204515 | JGI IMG/M metagenome (GOLD analysis project Ga0314774, IMG submission 204515) | Cryopeg brine microbial communities from Beaufort Sea near Barrow, Alaska, United States - CBIA 2018 | ecosystem: Environmental > Aquatic > Marine > Coastal | place: USA: Alaska | collected...
ATCAAGAGGAGGAAGAGAAGAAAGTTGAGAGTCAACAACAAAGGTTCAATTTTTAGGAATGTCCCACACGGCCCCCTCTGGGGGCTAGCCAAAGCCACCTTCTAAGAAGGTGTGATTTTTACTTACATATCTTTTTGGCTGATTTTATGCCATTATTGTTACGCGAAATTCTAAAAAAAGTAAACTTTCATTCTATATATTCTTAAATTTTGACACATATTTTACGAATACTATCATATAATGAGCATTTTGTATTACATATTATTACTTAAGTTGAATAATTTTATAGAATATACAATGTATAAAATTATTGTTGTTTTTCCCAATTGTTGCAAAAACAATTATTTAATCAAACCTAATATTATGAAAAGAAATTTACTTTCCGCCATACTATTTTTTACAAGTGTAAGTTTGGCCATTGGCCAAACTACTTACGAAGCTGAAAACGGCACCTTGACAGATGTTACGATTAGTAATGCAGATCTTGGTTTTTCTGGTGATGGCTACATCGTTTTTGAACAGATAGGCAGTGTTGCTGTTTCCGTTACTGTAGCAGATGAAGGTTATTATCCACTTACTATAGGCTATAGAGCAGCCTTTGGCGAAAAAATTCAAGATCTGTACGTAAATGAAGAGTTGGTGCAGAGCATTACTTTCCCACAGGGTGACAATTTTACAAATCTTGAGGCCAATCAGATTTTTTTGAATGCCGGCGAAAATACCTTAGAGATAAGGGCTGGTTATGGATACATGGACATAGATTATTTTACTGTGGGTGAGCTAACGGAGCGCAATATTTATGAGGCTGAAAATGCCACAATTGTGGATGCTAATGTTAGCAATGAGGGTTCTGGATTTTCCGGTAGTGGGTATGTTGTTTTCGAAGCTGCGGGAACGGTGAGTATTAATGTAGAGGTAGCTGCTTCGGGATTCTACGCGCTTAATTTGGGTTATAGGTCAGCTTTTGGTGAAAAAATTCAGGATTTATATGTAAACAATACTTTAGTCCAACAAGTTATTTTTTCAGGAACAGAGGCGTTTACCTCACTGGCCACAGATCTTATTCCACTAACTATGGGCGAAAATATCATCGAGATAAGAGCTAATTATGGCTATATGGATCTTGATTATTTTGAGCTTGGCAATCGTAAGGTGCCGGATGCATTAGAGGCAGAAGATGGAGTGCTTACCGGGGTGAGAATCAGCAATTCCGAGCCTGGTTTTTCTGGGGATGGTTATGTTGTTTTTGAAGCAACTGGAAGTGTTGGGGTAACCGTGGAAAGACAGAGCTCCGGGCTTTATTCATTAACTTTGGGATATCGATCGGTTTTTGGTGAAAAAATTCAAAATTTGTATGTAAATGGTAATTTTGTTCGGGATATTACTTTTCCCGGAGGCGAAGGCTTTACCACGTTAGATACCGATGAAATCTCCCTTAATGCAGGAGTAAATACTATTGAGATTAGAGCCAGTTATGGCTATATGGATCTTGATTATTTTCTGATAGGCTCAGAAACCAGTCCTTCACCCATTGCAAATGCCGGTTTTCAGCAGGTGAGAATGGATGTGGATGGCGATGGAATGGAGACTTTTATTATCGATGCCTCGGGAAGTATAGATCCTAACGATGATATCGTTTCCTACACTTGGTTTTCAGAAGATGGTACAGTGCTGGGCACAGGTGAGAAATTAACTTACGAAGCGGCAATTGGCGGTTACAATATTACCTTAGAAGTAGTCGATGCGATGGGAAATACAGATCAGGATCAAGTACAATTATTTGTTGGTGATCCCACGAATAACGGTCATAACCGTGTTTCTTTGACACAAGGAACCCAGATGAAATTCTCAAATGGAATCAATTTAGCCTGGAATAATTTTGCCAGGGACGTTGTAGATCTTGACGTATCCTATTTTGAAGGAATATTAGACAGTATTCAAGCGGCAGGGGGAAATACAATGCGCTGGTGGCTTCATACTAACGGCAGTAACAGTCCACAATTTGACGCATCCGGTAATGTAACCGGACTAGATGTCAATACAATAGCTAATATGAGAACGGTGCTTGATCTGGCTTATAATAAAGGCGTCGCAATAAGCATGTGTCTTTGGTCCTTTGATATGTTACAAGCACAAGGTCAGGATCAGCAGGTAATGAAAGCACTTTTAGAAAATCCACAGATAACGCAGACATATATTGATAATGCACTTATTCCCATTTTGGAAGAAATAGGCGATCACCCTGCGGTACTGAGCTGGGAAATTTTTAATGAGCCAGAAGGAATGACGGAAGAGTTTGGCTATACTCCTGTTCGTACAGCTATGGCAAATATTCAACAATTTGTAAACTTGACCGCCGGTGCCATTCATAGGATCGTTCCCACGGCACAAGTTTCTTCCGGTGCAGCAAATTTTGAAACCATGACCGATATTGAGGGTCACACGAATTATTACAGGGATGATAGGTTGATCGCTGCGGGTGGTGATGCTTTGGGCACCCTTGATTTTTATCAGGTACACTATTACCCAGATAATTTTGCCATTGACCTTTCTCCATTTCATCGGCCAGCAGACTGGTGGGGATTAGATAAACCCATCGTAATCGGTGAGTTTCCTAGTAGGTCGATCGATGAGGTAGATGCCCCCAGTTATACAATTATGGAAGCCTATAAACTGGCTTATGAATATGGTTACGCTGGAGCCAATGCTTGGGATTATAGAGGTTTTGACGGTGGTAGTTTTGAAACGGCTAGAGCGGGTATAACTTATCTTGCCAATACATATCCTGAAGATATCGATCTGGAGATAGACCCTGATCTAATCAACGAGCCCCCCAGTATTTTGACCCAAATACCTAATTTAAACCTGCTGTTGGAAAATGCGCAGAATATTGAGAATTACGTGGCGCTTGACACTATATTTTTTGATAGTAAGGATATGACTAATTTGGAATATAGCGTTTTCAATAACACCAATCCCGCTTTAACTGTCCCTGAAATTACCGAAGAAGGAAAATTAAATCTTCTTATCAGCAATGGTATTGAGGGAAACACATCCATTACAATTGCAGCTAAGGATAGTGAGGGTTCCAGTGCCTACGCTTCCTTTAGTGTGAATATCAGAGCAGCTAATGGAAACCTTGCCCTATTTAAGCCTATTGTGGCCTCTTCAATTGAAAATGCTGATTTAGACGAAACCTTTGCTAATGATGGTGATCCCGTATCCCGCTGGTCAAGTGAATACAGCAATGATCAATGGATTTATGTTGATCTGCAGAACCCTACTGAAATTTCTTCGGTGAAATTATTTTGGGAAGCCGCTTTTGGTCAAAATTATGAAATTCAAATTTCTAATGATGCTCAGGAATGGGAAACAATTTATGAAGAAATAAACGGCGATGGAGGAGAAGATGCTATTTCTTTTGATGCTGTCACTACGCATTATGTAAGAATGCTTGGACACACAAGAAGTACAGATTTTGGTTTTTCACTTTTTGAATTTGAAATTTATGGAAGTGATGTGCTGGGTGTTGAAGAATTTATGAGGAACACATCAGTATATCCTAACCCTATTGAAACAAACTTAATTAATATTTCAGTACAGGACGAAAACCCAGTTACTATACAATTTATTGATCTATTGGGGAGAAGCATAGATATTTATCACTTAAAGGGTCAAAAAACCTATGCTTTAGACGCCTCAAAGATGACATCGGGAATTAATCTAATTAGAATTACCGGGCAGGATTGGGAAACAACACGCAAAATCATTAAAAAATAGCTTCTTGCTGAAAATAAATGTAAAGAGAATTTGTTCGGTTCTACACTAGCAGACCATCAGTTTTAACTTCGATTAAATGTAGAAAACCACCTGTACAGTAGGTGGTTTTTTCTTTATCATTATTATACGTAAAACAATGATTTTAAGTATTTTTATGCGTGAAGTGAAATTGATGGAACGTCCGCAGTCCTACAACAACAATTCGTCTTGAAGGCCATAAGACCTGAATAAATGAGGGAATCCTTTGCTAAGGTTGATATACCAATTAAAGATCCGTTTATTCGTTATATGTAAGAGCATGATATGCTGTGATCAAAAGGATTTGCTGTATTTAATAACTTAACGCAACAAATCTAAATTGATAGATTTGTTATTACCGTACGTAAAATAATCCTCTAAAAACATAAGTTTTTAAAAGAAAAAGTAAATTGTAAATTCAAATTAATAGTATCACTTAACTTTGAACGCACCGTACTTTTTAGGTATTATGGACGCATTTTATATACAAATTGAATTCTCTATCAATCGGGAAAAAGACGACCCTTAAAACGAGCTATATTTCACTCTTAAAATATATAGTATTTAGCTTTTCTAAAAATCCTTATCACCCCGTCCTCAAAATGGGCTCTCGTTGTATTTCTTGTTGACCGTGATTAGTGGATCCTCTTCTTCCACGTTGGCATATGAAAAGAGGGATGCCATTATGGCGGTAGTCGGTTTGGTCTGATTCTTCTCGATGTTCTTGATGATGGCTATAATGGCATTCATGCGCTGCTTCAACGTATTTTCCAGCGTACGGTTGGAAGGCCCAGAATCTCCATATTTCTTTGGTGTCAAAAAATTCGAGCATGAGCAGTGGGGTAATGGGTTGCGATTTTGAAATCGCCTTACCGTATTTCCAGAATTTTTTAGCTACCGATCTTTTGAGGCTGATGCTCTCAAAGCGCTCTTTTTCATATCTCTTGTTCATTTTTCAGTGAAAAATTCACCGATTTTATTGGGCTGGCGAAGTTTTTCCGTGAAAAACAACCGAAAGATACGGACTACTGATAAAACGAAATTATACAAATTATTGATTTACGGCTTTTTAAAAGTTTGAAAATGAACCCAACACCGCTCCGCATGTTATCCTTTTGCTTCACATTTTCTTCCTTCCAAGCGGACAAAATCCAAACTTTTACTGAAGTTAATTATTTGAATAAATTGATCGTCATCAATTCCCGGATTTAAGAAATGGCTCCATTTAAAAGGAAAAACTTCGCGTAAAAAAGTAAAAGCCTTATGACAAATGCAATTGCGCAATGGTTTGATTTGAGGACTTTTTTGCGTAGGTTTTAATTTAATATTAATCGAGGGGGTAGGAGAACATAGGTGATTATATCCTGAAGATTTTCTGTTCTCTTTAGTGGCAGGCAGTTTTTGTCTTTTTCTGAACCGCATGCTCTTATGCTGTAATCAAATGAATTCCCCTCAAACTTTTCTTCCGATCCGATTTACTTTCATAGAGCCTCCACGTTCCTTTCTGAGCGTGCACCCTTAAAATTTTGGATTGGCAAGGGACTTATTAAAGGGAGCGTGCGACCTCTTATGCAGTTCGCCAAGGCAAATTTTGTTGCTTGGAAAGGAAAGGTAATGGGACATTTGATGAAATTCTGTTCATGTAATAGAATACTTTATAGCTGATTATTCCAGACGCTAATTATGGAATTGTATTCCGTTCTTAAACTTTCGATATAATGATCTTTATGCCTTATGGATATTCAAGACATTTATCTTGAGCTCCCTAATTATATTTTGACAAAAATCAAAAGGATTGTTCTACCATTATAGGCAGTACTGATCTGTAACAAAAGTTGAGAAGACGCATAGCTCCCACTCTAAAACCGGCTATTACAAAGGGGATTATTTGGTTGCAGAATATAGGGGGCATGGGTAAAATAACATTGGTTTAAAAAACTATTGATGCCTTGAACGCAAGTGATGAAAAAATTATTTTAGAAAGTTAATTTTAATCTCTATTGGGTTTAATTCCCCGAGGCTTGCCTCGAGAAGTGAAAAATTTTTTCCGCTAAATGCCTCGTGGGCTTGCCCCGAGGTAGTTTACTATTTTAAGGCCGTGGTTCACAGTTTATACTTGTTGAAAAGGCATTAGCTATATCCATTGCACGATCAATCACCACCATTGTGGCGAAGACCCAAACCAAGATTGATCCAAGCGATGCAAACTTCCCAATCCATTATCTAATACGAAAATTTCAATTCCCCCGATTGGGCGTGATTCGATATTCTGTCTTTCTAGGCTTGATGTGTTGAATCCGAATCTATTTTTCATAAACAGAATGTTCACTTCTATGATGTTAATTCACTCCATAATTTCCTCTCCTCTATATACGAAAGTAGTTTCCCCCTTTCTTAATAAATTGCATGAGGTATTTTCCATATACAGCCCGCAAATTTCCTATAAGGGCAAACGGGGGGACTATCGCTGATCTGTCTTTGTTTTCTGTAAACGGTTCAATTACAAATTAAATTTTAGTGCTTCATTAACCAATTGTTGACCATAGTGTTAAACTCTTCCAGTTTTTCCCAGTGAAATGCATGACCACACGTATCAAAAAGATAAAGTTCCGCATTGGGTATTGCCTCGGCCACTTCCTCAGCCATTCGCACGGGTATAAAATGATCTTCCCTACCTCCCAGTACTAGGGCAGGTATTTTTATCTTCTGTAGATCATCTCCAACATCATGATTTGTGCAAGCGGCAACTTGTCCTTCCAGCGCATGCAATGGCTGGGGCTGAGGCTCAATGGAAGACTGTTTTCGATCTTCTTCCATCTCGGTCAGTAGTACCTGATTGTTCCATGAAGATTCGGAATAGATCAACAGCTGTATAAATAAAAGAAATTCTTCCGGGCGGAATCTGGATTTACAATGGATCATATGTTCAAATATTCCTCTGGTGGAAGGGCCACACCTTGCCCAGCTACACATTAAGACCATTGAACGGACTTTCCCGGGGTGGCGTATGGCCAATTGTTGAGCAATAGTGCCTCCCATGGAGCAACCAACCACGCGAGCTTCTCGAATATGGAGCATCTTCAATAAGCCTGCACAATCATCCGCCATTTGTTCCGTAGAATATGGACCGGCAGGTTTATCTGAAAATCCCACACCCCGATTATCGACAATAATACACCTAAAGTTTTTTGCCCAATAGCCGGCATGTTTTTCCCACGCAGCTCCTGAGGCCGTGATGCCCATAATAAGCAACAGCGGCTCTCCAGTACCCCTTTCTTCATAGTACAAATTAATTCCATTGGTTTGAATTACTGGCATATATACTTATTTTAATCCTGATATCAATTTGTTATGTATCCACTGCCCGTCATGTAAGGTCACAAAATCTGGATCCTCTAAAGCTTCCTTTCCTTCATCCTCACATATAATCCAGCCGCTATAGCCCTGATCTTTTAGCCACTGGGTAATACTTAAAAGTTTTACATTTCCTTTCCCCATCAAAGCAAACTCCGGATCTCCATCCCAATCTTTATAATGCACATGATTAATTAAAGGAGCGTATTCTTTCATTTTTTCAAGGGGGTCCATGCCGCCATTGATGATATGTCCTACATCGGGGCACCAGCCTGTGACTGTTCCATCCAAAGCGCCCAATATTACTTTATAATCTTCTTCTGTTCGGGTTATGGAAGTATGGGGTGAGTTGGGGTGAAAACTACAGGACACTCCTTTTTCCTTTGCTCTTCTCGAAACCTGATTCACTATGTTCACTAAATTGGTACGCCGTAAGCTCAAATCATGTCTGCCGGTCGGTTTCTGGACGGTGCACAGCACGGCACCCGGAAAGTGCCGCAATAATTCTATCGCTTGATCTGCTTCCTTCCTTTCTTCCTCTGTCTCGTCCTTTTCATTCCAGTCCAAAGCCAGGGCAACTGCCGCTAAATCAATTCCCTGCTCCTGTAATTTATCTTTAAGGCGGAACGGGTCATTCAATGTACCCATCCAGGAATAAATGGGCTGAATACCGGTAAACCCTGCCTTGGCGATTACTTCGATCATATGCCCTAGCTGACCCTCATAGGTTTGACCTTCATTGCTCATAAACCAAGTATAAACTTCGGCCCCAAATTGAAATGGAAGTTGTTTTATCATAATTCTATGGTTTTAATTTAAATTGTATTATAGCTCATGCTTTAGGCACATTTTTCTGATAAAGGCCAAACCATTCTCCGCCATATCCCAAGGTTTGGAATATTCGCGCCACACATGAATGGAATTGGCAAAATCGATATCGTTTCGTGTAAATCCCTCGATGGTCAGCCAACCCTTGTAGTTGATTTCAGCCAATGTAGAAAAGGTTTCATCCCAAGGTACGTGACCATCGCCCGGAGTTCCACGGTCATTTTCACTAATATGCACATGCCTGAGAAGTGGAGCTATGGTATGTATGGACTGTTTGATTTTCTTTTCTTCCACATTGGCATGGTGCGTATCGAACATGGCCCGTACATGGGGATGATCTGCTTGTTTTATCAATAGCCCCAATTGATCCATGGTATTACAGAGATAACATTCAAACCTATTGAGCGCCTCTAAAGCCAGGATGACATCTGCCTGTGCTGCATGTTCGCCGGCAGCATGAAGTATTTCGGCACTCCAACCGTACTCCTGGTCCTGCGGGGCGTGTTGTGGAAATGTGGCAATTGCCGAATGGAATGGACCGCAGATAATTGTAGCCTGCATATCATAGGCACGATCTATGGCCCATTTGATTCTATCAAGACCTTGCTGCCTTATTTTGGCAGAAGGACTGATGGGGTTTTCTTCTTCACCTAATACAAACACACAGCTCATTTCCATTTCTAGGCTTCTTACGTGATCACCCAAACGCTGATAACTATAGATATCGGGCGAACCTATCAGGCACTCTATACCATCATAGCCGATTTCCTTTAAGTTGTCCGCAATGGGCAATAACTTTTCTGATACAACAGCTGACCAGGCCAAAACATTGAATCCAATTTTATTCATAATTTTTCATAATTTCACTGCTGATTCCAATCTTAGAAAAAATTGAGGTTTGATTAATATTATCAATCAATGTTCGTAAAAAAGCTCAACGCTCCTTTTCCGCTGGCACAGGTTTTCTATGGAGGATATCTACGATCCATAGATTCTCCACAATAGATCATAGTTGGCGTGTCTATTGAAAATCGGAAGGAACCAGGTTCTTCCTAAACGCCCCGTATCCAAACATCGTGGGATTGTACTCTCCGATAATACTGACATTACTTTCGACTGGAATTAGCGCTTCCATTTTCAACGCCCAATAGCACGCATTTACCAACAACCTTCGCAAATCCTCATTTTTTAAGTCTATTGAAGCTCCCATGGTAGTGGTAAACACCCTGCCCACAGTGCCATTCTTACCGGTGTATTCAGTGGTCCAGGCCACAGGGAGTATGGATTTTTTTAGGTTCAAGGTGGCGTTCGGGGTCATACCATTGGTAGGCGCGCCCCACACCAATACTTCGGTACCTTCTTTGAGTTCTCTGGTAGTATAAACATCAGAATATGTCCAAATGTCGCTGACTCCCTGGAGCATTGGATGATTTGCGCCTTTCATGGTTCCATTGATCAAACCTCTTGTGCCCTCTTTGCCATGATCCCCATGATGAGCTATCCAGGTCTCTCCAAGGATCTTCCGGCCAAACCCACCTTCCCATTCAGCAACTCCACTGTTGAAGCTATATTTGGAGTAGGGACTATCCTTATTTAGCTTATAATTGAACGCATGGGTGGCGGTTCGCATGCCGATGATCGGTTTCCCCGCCGCTAAATATTCGTCAATAAATTTCATCTGCTCATCGGGCAACTCTCTGAACCGGGTAAAAATGACCATCAGATCGGCCTGTTGCAAATGCTCAAGACCGGGGATATTCTCCAGATATTCCGGATCAATTTTTCCGGTTTCGGGATTAATGGCAAAAAGCACCGTTGTTTTAAAGCCATGATACCTGGCTAAAATATTGGCTAATAGGGGCAGGGCCTCCTCCGAGCGGTATTCCTCGTCCCCACTCACCAATACAATATGCTTTCCATTACCTGTTCCGTTATCCGGTTCATAGGTAATCCATTGCTGATCCTGCTGGGCTCCTGCTGACTGAATGCTAAAGATACATGTAAAAAGAAAGAAGGAAATCTTCCCGATACTCCAAAGAGTTCCCCCCTTTTTTTTATAATTTTCCATTGTAAGGTCTCTTAATTTATTTAATCTTAGTGATTGCCAAACGCCCATGAGCTCAATCCTTTAGTGAATGCTGTTTTAGCAATTCTTCCGATGTATAGAAACCCACTTTGTCCTTGGAAGACTCGCGCACTTCCTCCACTTTTTCCGGGGAGACCGCAGGGGCCTGATTCCCAAAGTCATTTCGCACATAGGTCAAGACAGCTGCTATCTCTTCATCGTTAAGCATTCCTCCGAAGGGCGTCATTGGCACTTGTCCGGGATATTTTTTACCTCGCACTTCGATAGTGCCATGAAGTCCCTTGAGTACTATTTTTGTAACTACGTCTACATTACCTGTGACCCATTTGCTGCCGCTCAGTGGAGGATAGATTGAGGCCAGCCCTTCGCCTTTGGGCTGGTGACATGTGATACAGAATCCCTCCCGACCATAAATAGCTTTTCCTTTGGTGAAGAGGTCACGTTCCGTTCCCTCGAGGGCGGTCTGAATAGCCTCTTCTTCTTTATCCTCCACCGCCTTTCCATTCAGGTGGGCTAGAGCTGTCTCATAAGCAGGGGTAATCCATTTATCGAATGGCTCTTTAGCGGCTTCCTTCAAAATGTCGACCCCGTCTTTTTTGTCCAACCAAGAAGCTGCCACAATGGCTTCCAAGCGAACCCGGCCATTTTCATCTTGGGCGGCCTGCATTAAAAGTGCTACCTGATCCTTTATTTGGTGGCCCGTATACCGTAAGACCCGTACTGCCGCCGCGCGCGTCCTATAATCATTGGCATGGAGCAATTGCTTGAGCAGCCCTTCGTCCACTCGATTGAGTCCCCAACTTACCCATAATGCTTCAAGTAAATGATGTTCATACCTGGCATCGCTCTTATCCAGATTGGCCACCCAAGTCTTAATCTGAGAAAGAACCTCAGAAGGCTGACGGCCCCGGAGCTCACGACGGGTACGATAACGGGTCCTGTACTCTGGAAGCTTTAGGTTGTCCAAAAGTATTTCGATACTGGCCCCGGCTATTTTGGCGGGCTCGACCAAGGGCCGTGAGGGGTAAGTGATTCGGTAAATCCGTCCGTGGACGTGGTCCCGTAGGGGATCGCGGGCATTGTGCTGCATATGGCCGATCAGCACATTGTGCCAGTCGGCGAGATACAGGGAGCCATCAGGCGCAAACTCCATGTCTACCGGTCGAAAGTTCTTGTCTTCTGACCAGAGCAGGTCTTGATCAAATTCAAGTTTGTAGCCGGTACCATCATTTATTATTTTGTGCTGCTTCGTTCCCAAAAAGCCTATTACGTTGTTGATAAGCAAATCCCCTTGTGCTTCCTTCGGAAAGTGACGGCTGGAAATAATTTCCAGACCTGAGGTAGGGCGTACTCTCTGCTCTACCAGTAGATCTATTGATTTATCGTGGGAAACGCCATATAATGACTTGACTGTTCCCGGCATCATCCAGCGGATATCCGGACTGGAGGTCTCCGCAAAGAAATTCTGCCCCCATTCATCAAATATAATGCCCCAGGGGTTCGGGATGGGAAGCTGGGCGATACGTTTAAGCATGCGTCGGTTGGGGTTATAGCGGTAGAAGCCACCGAAGGTGCCCCGCACGGTCCCATAAGAGGTTTCCACATTGGTGTGCAAAAACGTTCCCTCGCCCATAAAAATGGCCCCTGATGGATCTTCCTCATAAGCGCTGTGCGCATGGTGGGTGTCATGGTCATCAAAGCCACTCAAAACGATCTCCTTTTTGTCTGCTTTATCGTCACCGTTGGTATCCGTATAAAGCATAAAATTAGTGCCTTGCGATATATAAACGCCTTCCGGTGCCAACGTAAATCCGGTAGGAAGGTCCAGGCCATCGACAAACGTTGTCTGCTTGTCGGCCTTGCCGTCGGCATCCGTATCTTCAAGGATTATGATCTTATCGTTGGGCTTCTTGGTACCTGCCTTATAGCTGGGATAACTTGGCATGACAGCAACCCAGAGGCGGCCCTTGTTGTCAAAATGTATCTGAACGGGGTTGGCCAAATCAGTAAATTCTTCCTCGGAAGCGAAAAGTTCTATTTTATAACCCGGCGCCATATGAAACTTGTCCAGTGCATCTTGTCCATAGAGGTATTCGTAGCTTCCGTTCACGGCACCATAATTTGTTTTTATCGGTGGGAGTGGATCCGTTTCCCGATCAGCGGCTTCTAAGTCCATTCTATCTCCTTCGCGCGCAGCAAGCCAGATTGCAGTATCCCTAATCGCTGTCATTTGTCGTATTTTAGCAATTTCGAAAGGGTAATTGTCTGGGCCAAAAGGTTTATAGCGGCGGCCGTAAGCATGCACGCTATTGGGGATTTTAAAATCATGATGCCACATCCAGTTCTTCTCAAGGACAGCGGCATGAACCTTTGAACGGTGTTCCTCGCCCTTAATAGCCTTCTCGCCAGAAATTTTATCAGCCAGCAGCTTAGCTAATTTTGCATAACCCTCTTCAGTAAGCTGGGAACCATCAATTGTCAGTGGCTCATCACTGGCATCAAACCATTTTTTAGTTGGCCTAAAAACATTTATAAAATGCACCTTATTCTTTTCTGCTATCTCTTTCATAGCTTCTGTGTACATCGCAAGATTTTTATTCTCCTGCTTACCATTAGGAAGGTCGTGCTTTCCAGAAAGATCTTCAAAAGCAATCGGAGAAACGATCACTAACTGTGGAGTCCTTTTTCCATTGTATTTTTGGCTTAAGGTATGTTTAATAAAAGCATCAAGTTCTGCTTTGTATTTTTGGAGCCTTTTTTCCCCCCGAAAGGATTCACTATACCCAAAGAAAGCTATTATAATATCTGCCTTAAGTTGTTCAAGCCACTCGTCAGGATAGGGGAAGTGGCCTTTACTGCCCGACTCTGTAGCTAATTGCGTATCAATAAAGAATTTTTCAGCTCCAGGGAATGCCCACGGAGAATCCCGAGACGCACGAGGCCTGAATCCTGGGGTGTCACCCGGGTCGCTCATATTCCGGATAAAGAGCAAACTATCAGGATAGCGCAACTGCATTTCGGTCTCAAAATGACCGAAATCCATCATTCTCGAACCAAGGTTGTTTCCAACTAAAACAATGTGTGATTCTTTATTAATTTTTGGAACGGTAAGATCTGTTTGTGGGCGCTTTAGAGTGCATCTAGATGCACCTAATACAATTACTACCACACCAAGGAGTCTAAGTACTATTTTGATTTTTGTTTTCATAATTTTATACCTGTTGTTGGTCTAATGTTTAAATATTTAAACAAAATATCTTGAGTTATCCTGATTTTTATCTGGTTGCTATAAAACTTTGATGATATAAGACAATAAATTATGTCTCTAACCGCTATTACTAATTCATTAGTACCCTTCATTTTGGGTAAGATTCTCATTGTTCTGCATTTCAGCCGTTGGAATGGGAAATAAAAGTTCCCTAGCCGTAAGAGCTTTGTTCGGCAAGTAGGAGAAGTTGTGGCCAACGAAATCCTCCAATGTATTCGTTTTGGGGTCATAGGCCTTTCTCCAACGCACCATATCATACCAGGTCTTATTTTCAAAACTCAATTCGTGAACTCTTTCGATTCGTGTTGCATTTCTAAAGGCATCCTGCGAAAGCCCTGTCAGTTCAGTTAGTTCCGCTCGCCGTCTTATCTTGTTTAGGGCTTCATACGCCTCAGAGGTGGGCCCTCCTTGTGCTTCATTAAGGGCTTCCGCGTACATTAAAAGTACATCGGCATAACGGTATATAGACCAATTTAGGTCTGATTGAGCGCTCTCTTCGTTGGCCTGAATGTCAAAAAGCTTGTATATATAGGGCGCTCCCAAATTGATACTGTCATTTCGATCGGCATCCAGGGAATAGTTTGTAAAATAGAATTGCTTTTCTTCCGCCCTTTTATCACCCGTTTCATAGGAACTAGCAAATTCATTGGTAGAAAAAATACCACCCGTCTGGGCAGAATAGGTCGAAATTCCCAAATTATAAGGTAAAATACCGGGCTGCCAATTTCCCGATTGAATGTTGGCAGCAAATTGGGTCATAAAAATATATTCACCCCTATTCTTAGTGGCTGGATTATGAAGATCATCATAGGAATCAAATAGGCTGAACTCTCCCGAATCAATAACCTCTTTGGCCTTATCGGCTGCCAACTGGTAGTTTTCTGTTTTTTGAAGCGGGTAGCCCGCCATAGTCAAATAAACATCCGCAAACAGCGCTTTCACGGCTCCCCTAGAAACCCTACCTGATTCATCTAACCAAGACAGTCCGGCATTTTCTGCATCTGTGAGATCGCTAACGATCAAATCGTATATGGCTTCAGGAGCGGCCTGTTCTGCATATAACTGTTCAGAACTCAAATCAACCGATGAGGTTATCAGCGGAATATGACCAAACATCCTTACCAATCCGAAATAGTAATAGGCCCTTAAAAACTTGGCCTCAGCTAAATATTTTTGTTTATCGGCTTCATTCATGTTGATGTCAGGTATTTTTTCTATAGCTAGGTTAGCCCGTGAAATGCCTCTATAATATTCGGTCCAGAAGCTACCCCCATATCCATTGTCCGAATTGTTGATCAAATCCTTGACCAAGTAAATATCCGTAGCCTGTCCCAACGAGGTGTTTGCCAAACCCGTGGCAAATTCAAGCATCATCCAAGTGCCGCCTCCAAATCCGCTATTTGTAATATTTATCATCGGTTCATAAATACCATTTACGGCACTTACGGCATGTTCGGCTTTGGTGAAATACGTATCGGTCGTAAAGTTTGAGGCATCTTCCTCGTCAAGAAAAGCACTACAGGACACAGCAATAAATGACAGTGCAGTAGTGACGGCTATTATTGTTATGAAATTTCTATAAGGTTTCATTCTTTTATCTTTTTTTATTTGATTGATTATAGTCCTACATTGAATCCGATCATAAATATTCGAGGCCTTGGATAATCGTACAGGGAAAAGCCTTGATCGAACGATCCACCACCATTTGAACTTTCGGGATCGTATCCGGGAAATTTCGTTGTTACAAAAAAGTTCTGTACGGAAGCATATAACCTAATACGATTTAGGCTTAAACGTTCGACCAAATCAGGTTGGAAGATATAGGATAACATCAGATTGCGTCCCCTTATAAAGGAAGCGTCCTTTAATTTGCCGGAATCGTTATTGGTGTCATAACCGGCCGCGATCGGTCTGATCTGTGCAATATCCGTATCTTGATTATCAGGGGTCCAAGCATTTAAAACTGTCTTAAAGCTATTGGCAATGGTTTGTCTGTCTTCGGCCGAATGTTCATCGCGATACATAAGACTGTTGCCATACTGAAATTGTAGATCGACTAGGAGCTCAAAATTTCCATATCTAAAAGTGTTAGTAAATGTGCCGAAGCCATCGGGAATTCCCTTACCGATGATGGCTCTATCATCACTGTTAATAGCGCCATCATTGTTAATGTCACGATACTTGATATCGCCGGGCAGCCGATCGTATATGGCGGCCTGCTCTGCTTCAGCGGTTCCCCAAGTACCTTCATCAATATAGCCGAAGAAAGTGCCAACTGGCTCGCCGACTCGAATGAGTGTCGATCCCAAGAAAATATCGGACCCTCCAGATAAGGCAACCACTTTGTTTTTATTAATTGAAATGTTAAACCCGGAGGTCCACCCAAAACTTTCACCGTTGATATTAGTGGTGTTCAGATTAATTTCTATACCCTTATTCTCCATGCTTCCAACATTTCTAAACACATTGGTAAAACCACTGGAGTAAGGAACCGGTGCATCGAGCAACATGTCTGAAGTCAACTTTCGGTACACATCGACCTCCAAGGCAATACGGTTGTTAAAAAGACCCAATTCCAGTCCTGCGTCTACTTGTTCTGTTTTTTCCCATCTCAAATCAGGGTTGGCCATTCGCTGCGCAGCATTGAAGGCCGCACGATCCCCATTGAATATTACCGTTCCACTTTGTAATCCCGCTAGGGCACGATAGGCGGGAATTTCAGAGTTGCCCGTTGCCCCATAGCTTGCTCTTAGCTTTAAATTAGAAATCGTTTCATTTTGGCTTAAAAAATCTTCTTCTGAAACGCGCCATGCCAAGGCTGTAGATGGAAAAAAAGCAAATTGGTTTTCCGGTCCAAATTTAGAAGATCCATCAGCCCTTCCGGTTAAGGTCAGGAAGTATTTGCTTTTATAATCATAATTGACCCGTCCAAAATAGGAATTAAGCCCATAAGCCGTGCTATATGAGGTAGGTGTTTGTGGATTAGATCCAGCTCCAAGATTGTTAAAGCCATAAAAATCATCGGCAAAACCTCTTGTTGAGGCCGTTGCGCCAAATTCATCAATATGTTGCCAAGATAGCCCTAACATGGTCGTCAATGAATGCTCGTTCTCAAAATCTTTGGTATAGGTTAAGTAGTTCTCAAATTGCCATGAATTAAAGCGGGTGTTGCTAACCGATGCAGCACCATCGGGTTGGGCGATATACCTCAAATCACGACCTCCATAATAATCATTTCTTTGATTAATGATATTGGCACCTAAGGTTGTTCGTAATTGCAAGTTTTTGTTAAAACTGATGTTACTATAGGCGTTGCCCAAAACTGTCTGTGTTTTTAGAAAATACCTTCTATCATTTGCCACTGCCACAGGACTACCCCCGCCTTCCATACCGGGATAGTCGATGTTCGACCCCCAACTTCCATCAGCGTAACGGACCGGAATGATCGGTAGGGCCTCAAATACTTGACGCATCGTAGTGATACCCCCACCACCGAGCTGATCGACCTGCTTTTCGTTTTGATCGTTATAGCTCAAGCTGCCCCCAATCCTAAGCCAAGGGGTGACATCCGTATCTAGGGTAAACCTACCGGAAAAACGTTTCAGCCATGACTCCACGATAAGGCCTTCTTCGTTACGAAAACCCATAAACAGACCATAGCTGCCTTTTTTGTCACCTCCGGTAAGAGACAGCTGGTGATTTTGAGTAAAAGCGGTCCGAATGGCTTCGTCTTGCCAGTCGGTATCGTACAAAGGGTTGCCGCTGGCGTCAAAAAGACGTGGGTCTGTTCTTTTTAGTCTAGGGTCCGTATATCTTCCACCGGCCCAACCTTCCGGATCAAATTTTTCAGCATTTGCGTAAGCAATCTCCTCTACACGTAAAAACTCTTCTGAGTTTAACAATTGGATTTTCTTAGGTAATGTTCCCAGGCTAAAATCCGCATTATAGTTTAGGTGGGTGACCCCTGAAGTCGTTCCCCTTTTAGTGGTTACCAATATAACGCCATTGGCTCCTCGCGCTCCATAAATGGCCGTTGCCGAGGCATCTTTCAACACTTCGATAGATTCAATATCATTGGGGTTCATGTAGTCGATCGGGGTACTGCCATTGGGAAGGCTGACCGCATTGAGTATAACCCCATCTATCACATAGAGCGGAGTATTCGCGATACTTACGGATGTATTCCCACGAATTCGAACTACGGTTCGACCTCCTGGTCGTCCTGAGCCAGAAGATACATTGACCCCAGCCACTCGGCCCGCTATGGCCTGATTCATTGAGGCTGCCGGTCTTTCAGCCAATTCTTCTGCTTTAACGGACCCTATCGCACCGGTAAGGTCACTTTTCTTCTGTGTACCATACCCTATCACTACTACTTCGTCGAGCGCTGATGCAGAAGGTTCCATAATAACTTCCAAATTTGTCCGTCCATCAACTTCAATTTTAGTTACGACATAGCCTACATAGCTAAATTGAAGAACTGCATCTGGTGGCACATCAATTACGAACTCACCATCAAAATTGGTGACCACCCCATTGGATGTGCCCACTTGGATGATGTTGACCCCTGGCATAGGAATTCCTGTATCATCGATTACCTTACCCTCGACAACGATATCGTTCTCTTGGGCAAAAACATTGAACTGGAAGAATAAAATAAAAGTAATAAGTAGAGTTGGCTTCATCTTTATTATATCTTAAAAATTATTATAATACACTCAAATATAATGGGATATAATTGCGAAGGCGTCCTGTACTGTCCTGCAACATTTTACAATGGAGGATCAGAAGGAGTGAAAGTGGTTTTTCTCTAGACCCTAGACCCCACACGGACAGCCTTAAAAATCCACCTTCTCAATGGATGGATCCTTAAGGTCTTTTCTAACTTTTCAACAGGATATGAAGGGTGTTGGAGGAGCTGATGTACAGAAGAACAAAAATGTTTTCGCGCTTTTCATCACAGCTATAAAAATTAGGCTACACCAATTCCTCTGGCTTTCTCTATCCAAGAACCCTGAGCTAACTGAATTTGTTCCATCTCCATAATGTGATACCTAAAATCACATTACCGAACTTCAAAGCATACCTGTTTAGCACCCCCTAGATTGCACCTTTTTGAGACCAGCTATAACCAGCTATTATCCCAACGCTATCAAACCCTTTAAAACTAATAGGCTGTCGTCTCCGTTACTTTAATCCTTTTTGAATTTCTTTGCCAGAAAAAGAATATAGTGAACAGCACAATCAAGATAGCGGGGAAAGTAATCATCTTTTCCAAAGTGTTCTGCCCTGCAGCTAATTGCAACGCGTCTCCTGAAAGGCCTTGGGCTGCATATTTCGTCCTGGAACCATCGATCCAGTCCCCGATGATGGGCTGGAATATAGAGGTGGAAAACATGCCCACCCCACCAATAATGGACATGCCCAAAGCACTACTTAAAGGCACTCTTTGTGCCACGGCACCAACCATTACAGGCCAGAAATAACAGACGCCCAGGGCGAAGATTATTGCGGCAACATAGGCCATGGGGCCGGTCACCGTACTGAACATATAAATTCCGATGGTGGCTAATATGGAAGACATCAACAGAACACCAGTCTGGCCTAATTTCCCTACAACGGGTCCGGCAAAAAACCTGCCGGTCGCCATCAGGCCGCTGATCAAGGCCAGGATCAACATGGGCTGGGCTCCACTATTACTCAAAACAATACTCACCCATTGGTTGGGACCAAATTCTGAGATGGCCGTTAGGGCCATGCAGCAGAACAAGAAGATGTAAACAGGGCTCAACATGGCCTTAAAATTTTCAACAATGGAAGTAGCCTTTTCCACTGTTGGTTTTGGGAACGTTTTTCCGAAAAACAGTGCGGCATAAACAAGGGTGGGCACCATAATGATCCACATTTGAGCTTCCCAGGAAGATCCAAGGCCGGTCATGAACTTCGAAATAAGGGCTCCTATGACAATCCCACCAGGGAACCACATATGGAACCTGCTCAACATTTTGTTCATTTTATTGCCCGAATACATATCCGCAATCATGGGATTACAGGCAGCTTCGGTACACCCATTACCAATGCCAATTAAGAGGGTAGAAGCAAGTAAGCCCACATATCCTCCTGAATAGATGGTAAAAATAATTCCTAATGTATGGGCTATAAAGGCCACTGTCATGATATTTCTGGCTCCCAGAGAATGATAGACCAATCCCCCGATAATCATGGAAATGGGGAACCCCAGAAACCACATGGCATTGATAAATCCTAACTGTTCAGCGGAGAGACCAAATTCCACCCCTAATTCGGGGAGGATCCCTGCCCTGATGGAAAAAGAAAAACCGGTCGTGATCAGTGCAAAACAACTTCCATAAAACAGGGCACTTTTATTAACGTTTTCGTTCATTGAAATAAATTTTTAGTTACACATGCTGCGGGTAATTGGTCTGATGAGGACATTGTTTCTGTTTTTGGGTAGATGTTTTCCAAATTAACTACAAACGAATCTTATAGATTCATGTCCATTTTTTATAAAAAACAAGGTACATCAACTAATTAAAAATCAAATTTATATGTTGTTGCTAGTAGATCTATCCTGTACTATCCTGAGATATAAGTGTAATCTCAATAAATACGTATCATTGTTTAAGTTAAAGAGCGTTTAACTTGAAACAAGGAAAACAAGGAGGAATCCATCGGTGGATTTAGAGCAAAACATAGCCATTGCTATCTTAAAAGCACGGCAGCTCCTATAAAAAAGCCTGTAAGATCCGTTCTATAGGATCCTTCATGTCCTATTGAATTCGGAAATAAAGATTCGACCAACTTAGGCTCTTTTATAAAAGCTTCCTATATCGCTCGGTTTCTCTCCAGTTGATTAATCCCAGACCTGAAAGTAAATACTTATTATCTCCTGACCGTTTCCCCTTTCTTTTTAATACGCCTCCACCGGGGGGAAACAGCATATAGTTAATAAAGCCTATTTTAGAGGAATGAAAATAATTCCTATTTCATTTTTCCTTTTATTTCAGGTACTGTTTGCCTGCACTATTAAAGCTCAGGTCGCACAGAGGCAGGATAGTGCCCGTTATTATTACTATAAAATACTCCAGTCCGACAATTATGAAGAGTTCAGTAAGGCACTTCACTTTTATCATAAAGGCGTGAATAATGCCATGGGTGCTAAGGACACGCTGAAAGCTATTGAGAATCTACGGCTCATTGCCATCGGTCAGACCACCTATGGACTATTTTCTGAAAGTGAAAAAACCATCGTCACCGCCCTCCATCTGGCAGAGCATATCTCGGACAACAGTGCAAAAAGCAATATAAAAGTTGGCCTTAACAATCAGTTGGGGATGATTTATAGACGCATCCAAAATTATCAAAAAGCCTTATTTTTCTATGATAGGGCTCTTCGTGTTGCAGAAGCTAAAGAGGATAGCATAAGCCTATTAAATAACAAGGCAACGGTATATAAGGATCTGGAGGAATTTGGTCTTTCCAAGATCCTTTTAGAGAAAGCCTTAAGAATAGCATCTCAAGGTAATGGTCAAAATAAAGGGCAATATGCGCGCCTAATGGCCAATTTGGGCTACGCGCAGTTCAAACTGAAAGAAGATGGAGCCCTTGCTACCATGCAACATGCCTTGGATTACAGAATTGAAGATAAGGATATGATAGGGCAATATTCAAGTTATAATGATATGACAGCATATTTTATAGCGGAAAATGACAATGAAAAAGCTAGATCTTATTTTACCAAAAGCTATGCCATTGCCAAGCAAATTAATTCGCCTGAATATATCGAGAATTCATTGGGACAGTATGCTCTCTTAACTAAGGATCCTAAGATTATTCGATTTAAAAAATTAAAGGATAGCTTAGAAGATGCAAGGAGATTAAAAGAGAACAAATATGCAGCAATGAAATATGATATTGAAAAAGAACAGGAACTCACTCACCAAGCTCGAATGGACCAGGAAAAAGAAAAGAGAAGAAAGAATATTTATTTTTTAGTAGCGCTGATCCTCCTATTGATTTCCACATCGGTCATTTATGGCATCCTTCAGAAACGGAAGCAGCGGCAGTTACAGACGATCCAGCAAACGGAGGCCTCTATTTCCAAAAAAATTCATGATGGTCTGGCCAATGACACCTTTCAGGTGCTATCTGAACTGCAAAATATCAAGAAAATCCCCGAACACATCCTTACACGGCTGGACAAGATCTACCTGGAAACCCGGGATATCGCAAAAAACCACAGTCCGCTGCTAGAGGGCGCCGATTTTGAGGATCAGCTGATCAGCAGGCTCAATTCCTACAGGTCGGAGCATTTAAATATCATCACCCGTAACGCAGAAAAAATAGATTGGAAATTATTCCATAAAACCAAAAAGGACACCGTGTATATGGTTTTGGGCGAACTGATGACCAATACCAAAAAGCACAGCCAAGCTAGTCTGGTTCTTGTTTCCTTTGAGCAGATCCGTAAAAAATTGCGTATAGTATACCAGGACAATGGGATAGGAACTCCGTTAAAAAAAGGAAATGGCATGCAGAATATGGAATCCCGTATTCATGCCGTTAACGGAAGCATTAGTTTTGAACCTATATTGAACAAAGGTGTTAAGGTCCAAATACTGATTTAAATGTTTGAAAAAGTACTGATTGCAGAAGATTTAGGATGGAATACCAAAAGGATAGAGCAGCAGCTCCTTACTATGGGCGTCAAAGAAATTGTGATCACGGAATATTGTGATGATGCATACCTTAAATTTCTCAAAGCGCTCAAAGAAGAACAGCCCTTTGACCTGCTGATCGCGGACCTATCCTTCAAAGAGGATCACCGAGAGCAAAAGCTCAAAAACGGTGAGGAGCTCATCGCACATTTACGAAAGTATCCCTCTAAAATAAAAATCATCGTTTTTTCAATGGAGGAACGCCTGCAGAGAATACGCGGCCTCTTTAAGGAACAGCACATTGATGCTTATGTATTTAAAAGCAGGAGAAGCCTGGAAGATTTAGAGGAGGCACTCAAAACCATTAAAGGGGATGGACACTACATTTCCCCACAAGTTGCGCCGGCACTTGACAAGCAGCAAAGCCTCGATATAGATGACTACGATATACTATTGCTCCAAAAATTAGCGGAGGGCCTTTCAAACAAAGAAATCAGTGATCAGTATAAAAAAGATGCTATAATCCCCAGTGGTATCAGCTCCATAGAAAAACGCCTGAACAGGCTCCGTATCCAGTTGAAGGCCAATAATACCGTACAGCTCGTCGCCGTGGCCAAAGACCTGGGCTTGATCTAAAAACCTAGCTTTACGGTTTCCCGTAAGGAATGCCCTTTTTATAGTTATAACCTTGTCTCAGATTGATTAGTTTAATCTATGTTGGGGGACATTGAGAAGGGCGCTGCTATGCGCCCTTTTTATTTGAATCTTTTTAAGCAGCTTTTTTGAAAATGCCATACTTGCGATAGTCCGTAGGGATCTGCTATTGAATGAGTTTAAATGTATTGATATACATTTTTAAATTTAAGATTAGGGCAAAGTATTACGTAAATAGAAATGCACAAAAAAAAATGGCGTTCATGAAGTATATAAATAGGGTTTTTGTATATCCGTTATTAGTCCTAAAATTAATTTCGGTAATGCTGAACCTGTCCTTTCCAGATGAAGGCCTGACCCACCAGAGTAACGCCAGAAACCGATAGGAATATTCGAAAAACGGCTTGATTTGGATAAGAAATGACTTGGTCATTAAATAAATTGTTTAAAGATATTGGACATACAATGACCATCTAAACCCAAAACGGATCAAAAACAACCCTTTTAAATGAAAACGAAATTCGCGTTAGGGATTGAAGTGGAAATCCTTTTTGGGAGGAACGAGCAAAAAGATTGCAACGTAAAGCCCGACCCGCAGGGAAACGAATAAAACCAGATAACTTTCGGGAAAGGACAATACTTATTAGGACACTTTGCGGATATTCAATTAGGGTTTTTACTGGCTATCGAATACAGCAAAGTAGGATAAAAAATTATTATTTTCATGATTGAAACTGGTTTCCATTTGATTTGTATTTACTCCATATTAATTCAATTCTCTCTGAGTATTTTATTCATCTTTTTACCCTTTGCCAGTTCATCCACTAATTTATCAAGATTAAAGACCGTTGCAAGGTAAAACTAAATAAATGAGCATCAAAAAAGAGTTTAAATTCTTATTTTTCAGATATTTAAGTCATATTTTTAATGTATGAAACTACAGAAACAGCCCACCCTGGCAGACAC
>Ga0314774_1000754_pt1 | contig 23607 bp, 25 predicted proteins | sample MetaGCBIA2018_FD_204515 | JGI IMG/M metagenome (GOLD analysis project Ga0314774, IMG submission 204515) | Cryopeg brine microbial communities from Beaufort Sea near Barrow, Alaska, United States - CBIA 2018 | ecosystem: Environmental > Aquatic > Marine > Coastal | place: USA: Alaska | collected...
ATGAACAACTTCAATATTTAAATCAAGATTTAATTCCCTTATTTTATCAAGTCTTTTTATGACTTCTAGAAATGCATTTGGTGATGAATGTCCAGGATCTTCTTTTAACCATGCAAGCGTTGTTTTGTTAGTTTCAGTTGATTGTTCTATGATAAAATCTAATGACTTCTTTTGTGATGTAGTCAGTGATTTGTTTAATATATCAATAACTAAATTGTTAGATTTTGTTATAACTTCATTGACAACCCTCTCAATTGTAGTTATACCAGGCAGAATAATCCTTCTATTTTTCAATTCATCAATAGCAGTTTTAACAAGACGAACCACATTATCATTCTCCATTGCTAGTGGCAAGAGATATTCAATTAAGTACTTATAATCGTTCTCGGAATATATTTTATAGCCATATAACTCACGTATTTCTTTGAAGTGTATCAACCTTGTATTTTCTCTTTGAAAATATAAATCATATTCCTTTGGGTTTATATTTAGCTGCTCTGAAATATAAAATAATACAGATTCAGGAATTTTTTGTATATTGGATAATGACCACCCAGGATTACGAAGAACACATAATTGAACAGCAAATCCTAGACGATTATAATCTCTTCTGTGTCGATTAACATTTTCAATATCGAGTTCAGTAAGTGTATAATATTTTGCAATTTCCCATTCACTTATATTTCGAGATATTTGGGTAAATTCAAGTCTTTGTTCTTCTGCGAATAAAATTTCCGGTGTTGCCACTACTATCAACTCCTTTGCTTAAAATAATCTATTTGTCATTGCGAATATATCGGTAAAGAGTAGTTTTGCTCACGCTAGTTGCTTTTGTGATTTCAGAAATGCTATAATTTTTGCTATTATACATCTTAACCGCTAACTTAATATTTTTTTCATTTAGTCTTGGACGCCCACCTTTTTTTCCTCTTGCACGCGCTGCATTAAGTCCTTCTATTGTTCTTTGTGATATAAGATCTCGTTCAAACTGACTAATACCTGCAAAAATAGTAAACATAAGTTTCCCTTGTGCTGTTGTAGTATCAACCCAAGATTCTTTGATTGATTTAATGTTAGCTCCTTCTTTTTCAATCTGTTCGACAAGGCAAAAAAGGTCTTTAATGCTTCTACTCAATCTAGTAATATCAGCTACAATTAAAACATCTCCTGAACGAAGTTGATCTAATATTTTCTTTAGTTCTGGTCGTTCCTTTTTTATACCAGACACTTTTTCTTCATAAATCCTATCACAACCGGCCAATTTTAGAATATCTAGTTGTCTATCTAAATTTTGTTCTTCAGTACTCACTCTCGCATAACCTATCTTCATGCAATCACCTCGTTTTAATAGTACCAAAAATATAGAGGGCAGTCAATTTTGAAACTTTGATTTTGGTAATAGTTATGGGACTGAAAAGTAATAAAATAAGGGCTAAAAAGTATCTAACTCTTATAGCCCCAAAAACGACCGTTAATAGTACTTATACATTTTATTTATTTGTGTTGGTTTTCGGTTAGTTAATTTCTTTTGTCATGCATTTTGACTCCAAAAATATTACAAAAAACTATATTTTCTAAAGTTTTATTCCTTAGAGGGGGTTTTGTCGGAAATGTTGGCGGTACCCCTTATAGAGCATATAATCTGAAACATGGTAAGGGAATACTACCAAAAATATTTTTAAATGTCTTAAATCGCTTCTAAAAACACAGTATATTTCAATAAATAGGGCTTAATCCTAAAAAACAAGCATATTGATCTTTTAAGTAGAAAGGAAATAATTATGGATAAAAATATAACTTATAAAGTGCCAGAAGATAGAATTATAATGCCTAATTATGAAACCAACCAAAAACAAACTGATGAACTAACTTCCTTCTCATTATTATCAAAACATTTAGGCTCATTAAAAATTATAACTCATCAATATTGTTATCAGGACAACAAACCATTGAAGTTTTCTACAAAATTCACATTTGCATATGGGGAGTTAAAGATTGATAATATTCTAAGCTCTGGTCATGCTGGCAATGGTTCAGTTGCACTAATTGAATTATTGGTTAGTTTTGGATTTAATAGAAATAAAATTGAACCGCAAGTTCTAAAAAGAGATCCAGTCGGTAAAGGTGAAATAATTTTTAAATTATAGACACTACTTAAACAATAGGAGAATTTAATCGACTTTCAAAAACAGAAAAAGAGTCAAATTTTAATAGTGTTCAAATCTCTGGTAGGATAGCATAGATTGATATTTAAATTGTCATAAGCGAATTAATTCTTTCAAAATAACGCTTGACAAAGAAATATAATTGTTCTATACTCAAATTGTTAATTCTTTAGTAACAAAGGCAAACCTAGCGAAAGCTGGGGACGCAAAGCCAAGGGCCTTCGCACAGTAGTGCATGGCAGCCGGTTCCTGAATATGGAGTTTTTTTGTTGCAAAAACATATTTGACCAATAGAAAGATATTAGAGTAGTAGTAATAAGCAAGAAACGATTTCGGTTATTAATTTGATATATCTTTTATATTAAATTGTAGTAAATAAAATAAAAAAAAATAGGAGGAAAGAAAAATGAAAAAACTTATTACAATGGTGGTAACTTTATCAATGTTGACGATGATGTCAACATCAGCATTTGCGGCGGATCCTGCTCCTGATGCAGTAGTTACAGGCGGAACCTCGGCAGCAATTACAGCGTTAGGAATTGCTGACCTTACGCCCGTAACCTTGGATGGTACCACACAAACTATAACAGCGGTTGTAGATGACACGGAACTTACTGATCCTACAGGGTCAGGTGATGGTTGGAAGGTTTCTTTGAAGGCATCACCATTTATTTTGGATGAGACCCATTCAGTTTTATTAACTGGCGGTACACCTGCAGACGTAGGTACCGGGACAGTAGAAGCACCTGAATTCCCTGCAGTACTTAGTCCACTTGGTACATTGCCTGAAAAATCTTTAGAATTAGGGACAGTAAGCATCGTTGTTGCCCCGACAGGTGCAGGCTCTACAGCTATTACTAACATAGCTATAACGCAGGGTAAGATCGATGATACGGCTGGTCTTGGTATTAATATTTTATCTGCACCCGTAGATGAGGGGATGGGAACATATACTGTAAGCATGCTACCCATGACATTAACTCTTTTACCAGCAACTACCTATGCAGGCACATACACTTCAACTGTTACTCAAACACTTACTTCGGGACCAGTCGCTTAATCTAACTTAAGCTAAAGCCCATGTCTTATGTCTAAGACATGGGCTTTTAAATGTTTATTTAGTGAAGAATGTAACTATACAGCCAGAGGGGGGTGGAGTATGAAGTATATAAGATTTTTTACTTTCATGTTTGTGCTATTTATAATATTATGTACTGCTGCGTTCCCATGTGTGGCAAGCGCGGACGCTGCGGAGCAGCCCATGTCTGTGAAACCCATATTACCCGAGAACCAAAAGGCGGGAGTGACCGGGTATTTTAATCTTTTAGTAAACTCAGGTGATAAGCAAACCATTTACATGCAAATTACAAATAATAAAAAAGAGAACATTGTGGTAACTTTTGCACCAGCTAATGCTTATACTCGTCCTGAGGGGGGAATAGTTTATGATGCAGAGATAGACTCTCCAGAGACAATTTTATTAGATAAGTTTTTTGCTTTATCCAATTATATTTCTATGGATAAGGAAGTTATTATAAAACCCAATGAAACTGTTAACGTTCCTATTGAGGTTACAGTACCAGATATGAAAAGTGGAAGCATACTTGGCGGGGTACTGATTAGTGAAAAAGCACTTGCAAGCGAAGCTGTTAAAGAAGAAACTAAAAAGGATGAAGCAAAATTTAAAGTGATAACAGAGACTGTTTTTGCAGTAGCCATCCAACTTGATTTACCTGATATGCCAGCACCCGCGTTTTCTTTTGGGAAAGCAGGTTTTAATCCCGTCGGGCCAAACGTCTTTATTGAGATACGTAACGATGCTCCAATGATTCAAAGGCAGATATCTGGAGTATATAAAGTAACCAACAAAGATGGGAAAGAACTCTTTGCAGGCAAGCTTGAGCCCATAATCATGGCACCCAAAACGCAAATAAATTTTCCTATGCACTGGGATAACGCTACACTGGAGCCCGGAAAATACACTCTTTCTATTACTGCCAATGTAGCGGGAAAAGAAATAAGTGTGGAAGAGAATTTTAATATCAACAATGCTGCAGTTAAAAAATATGCTGAAAAAGCAAATCAGCCAATTGCTAAAACACAAACCGGAACACTTTATTTTATAGCCATTCCTGTGGTTGTTATTTTGGGTGGTTTCATGTTTTGGCTTGGAAAAAGAAAAGCAAAAGTTAAAAAGTTATAAAAAAGGTAAAAATGCCATTTAGCATCTATTTCGAGCACGTAATACGTGTCTTTAATACGAAATAGATGCTAAATTTTTGCGATAATATTTAACCAATATAATTTTTTAGACTGAACTGCTCCCCAAAAGTTAGACAGTATGGTAAACTGAAACAACGATTGATTGGAGATAAGAATATGAAAAAAACAATGGGAAAGAAAAACGAGCCAGAAAATCATATGCAAAAGAAGTTCAAGAAGAAACAGCAAATAAGAGGTGGAAATATAACCGCAACTTGCTTGAAGCAAGCCTTGACCCTCTCGTAACGATAGGACCGGATGGTATAATAACAGATGTCAATTCTGCAACTGAAAAGGCTACAGGACTTCCTAGAGAAAAGATAATCGGCACGGACTTTTCAGAATACTTTACCGAGCCTGACAAGGCTCGTGTCGTATATAAACAAGTTTTTGATATTGGCAAGGTCGTTGATTATGAACTTTATCTCAAAAATATCAATGGATCATCCATTCCTGTTTTATATAATGTATCCGTGTATAATGACAATGAAGGTCAAATAATCGGAGCGCTCGCTGTTGCAAGGGATATTTCTGCAATAAAAAAATATGAAGACGAGCTTGTTGATTTTAAAAATAATCTTGAATTAATCGTTCAACAAAAAACAGCAGATTTACTTATTGCCAACAAAGAGCTGACTTTTCAAACTGGTGAGAAAGCTGATAGAGCAGCAGAGCTGATTATTGCTAATATAGAACTTATACATCAAAATGAAGAAAAAGAAAAACGAGCAGCAGAGTTAATCATTACCAACAAAGAAATGGTTTTCCAGAACGAAGAGAAAGAGAAACGTGCAGCGGAGCTGGTCATTGCCAATAAAGAGCTTTATATTGAACGGGAAAAAACAGAAGAGCTCAACAATCAATTGGAATCTCACGTCACTGAGAGAACGGCTCAGCTTGAATCTGTGAACAAAGAGTTAGTATTTCGAAACGAAGAGATTTCATATATGAAGAACAAGATTGAGTTAGTCATGAACTCGGTTGGGGAAGGAGTCTATGGGATAAACATGGAGGGCAAGGTAACCTTCATAAACCCAGCTGCATCTCATATGTTGGGGTATGAACATGAAGAGTTGTTGGGCCAGTTGATGCACATTGCCATTCACCATTCGCATTCCGACGGCACCTGCTTTCAGGTGGAATACACTAGCACATCCGTACTGGGCGATGGCGACCGACCGGTGCGGTCATTGTGTTTCGCGACATTACGGAACGAAAGCAAGCAGTAGAGGAACTACAGATGGAACGTAGGAAACTTACGGATATTATTGAATTTTTGCCTGAGGCCACTCTAGCCATTGATAAGGAAAGACGTATCATCATCTGGAATAAGGCTATTGAAAAAATGACGGGCATTCCTGCCGCGGAGACGATAGGCAAAAGCGACTATGCCTACACTATCCCGTTTTATGGAAAAGCTCAGCCGCTATTACTGGATGCACTCTTACTAAGTGATGAAGAGCTTGCGCCCCGATATCCTGAAATTACCCGTGAAGGTGAAGCTCTCATAGCAGAAGTTTTTTGTCCCGCTCTCTACAACAATAAAGGTGCATGGCTTTTTGTCAAGGCTTCGCCTCTGCACTATCAGGCCGGCAACATTATAGGCGCAATCGAGAGTATCCGGGACATTACGGAACGCAAGCAGTCAGAGGAGCGCCAGCGTTTAGTTTCGACCTACACTCGCAACCTGATCGAAGCGAGTCTTGATCCAGTGGCGGCCATCAGTCCTCAAGGTATGATTACCGATGTGAACAGGGCCACCGAGGAGATTACCGGGTTTTCACGCGATCACCTGATCGGGGGTGATTTCAGCAGCTACTTTACGGAACCGGAAAAGGCGAGAGAGGTGTATGAGAAAGTCTTCTCGCAAGGTCTGGTGAGAGATTATCCACTCATATAAATGTTTAAATAAGAGTACCCAATAGTGTGCATGTAACTTTACTCAGTTATAACCTATAGGTACTTTTTTGTTATAATCATTTTGAGGTGATTATAATGACTGAAATAATTATTAGTAGCATTGAAAATATAAATGATTTAGCCATGTTTGCTGATTCATATAAGAAAGGGAAATTGAAGTTGAATGTATCTAAACTTGCTAGAGAATTAAATAAAGACAGAAAAACAATTAGAAATTATTTAAATGGAAATACTCCATCTACTACAAGAAAAAGAATTAAATATCTGGATGAATATAGGGGGCTGATTTTAAAACTGCTAACTGATAAATACAGAACTTTTGATTATATAGATCATCTTTATAATTATTTAGTTCGAGAACATAAAATTACATGTAGTAGATCAACTTTAAACAGGTATGTAAGAATGGATGATGAGATTAATTCTTTGTTCAATAAAAAGAAAACACAAAAATTTTATGAAAGATTTGAAACAAAACCTGGAGTCCAAGCACAATTTGATCTAAAAGAAAGAATAAAAATAATCTATGAAACTGGAGACGTTATACGCGTTAATGTTGCTACACTTACACTTGGTTTTTCTAGATATAATGTCAGAGAAATTGTTTTAGATACTAAATATGAGACAATAGTAAATTTTTTAGCGAGTGCGTTTGAAACTATAGGAGGTGTTCCAAAAGAATTAGTTATAGATAACATAAAGTGCTTAGTAAATAAGCCTAGAACAAAAGATAAGGGTGCTATTTTAAATGTTAAATTTGAAGAGTTTTTAAAGGATTATGACATTGAATGTAAACCTTGTATGCCTTATAGACCAGAAACAAAAGGAAAAACAGAAACTCAAAATAAAAAACCATCACAATTAGAAAATTATAACGGTACATATGTTGATCTTTTAGATGTTCATGAAAAGTTGAAAATTATAAATGATGAAGACAACAAAAGTATCTCACAAGCAACAAATTTACCAAGAATATTTTTATTAAATAAAGAAAAAGGTGAATTTTCCAACCTTCCACCACGAAGAATAAGAGAAAATTATCACCTTTCATTAAACAAAGTTGCTGTAACTAAAGATTCTTTAATTTCATATAAATCCAATAAATACTCAGTACCTAAAAGATTAATAGGATTTAAAGTAAATCTAATAGTAAAAAACAGTCAACTACATGTTTATTATAACAATAAAATCGTAACTGTGCATAATATATCTAGAAACAAATTAAATATTAAAGAATCTCATAATCTATATTATCCGTCGAAAGATGTTAAAAACTGTGATTTAAACAAAGATATTATAATTCAAGAAATGAGGAATATCATTTATGATTAATGAAGTATTAGACCAACTTGTATACCTAAAATTAAAGTCTGCACACTTATATTTAAAAGAGCTACATATTAATGATGCCATATCTCAAAGTGAATTAAAGGGATTAAATAAGGTGCTTAGAAAGGAGGTTGAAGCTAAAGAAGAGAACAACAAGTTATATAATGTAAAAGTAGCAGCATTCCCATTTATAAGAAAAATTGAAGATTATGATTTTTCGTTTCAACCAACTGTAGATGAAAATAAAATAAAAAATTTAATAGCATCAAATTTCTATTTCGATGCTACAAATGTAGTTTTTATAGGAAATCCAGGAGTCGGAAATTATCGAAAGTTTTTACTTATCGAAAGAAATGAGCGAAGTTACCCTTATATTGGGATATCTACTTTGATTTCTTTCGATAATACTCCACAATAGATGTATCAAATAAAATAGGAGGATACATCTATGGACGATTTATTAACTTTGGAAGAATTATCAAAAAAAGTCATCAAAGAACTCGAAAACTTAAACTATACATATAATACTATATGTAACTACCGCACTAGTTTCAAGCGGATTTGTAACTTTGCTGAATCCGTTGGAACAGATTATTTTACGGAAGAATTCGGATTATTATATCTTAAAAAAAGATATAATTGTGTACTCGAATCTTTCACTCAAAAACAACCACAAAACGTAAAGCATGCCATTCGTAGTATTAGGCTTCTTGGTGATTATCAACTACATGGTGTCGTTATCAGAAGAATTATTAAGACAAAAGCGTATGTTTATCCGCAACAGTTCAAATCTGTTCTTGTAGCATATGAAAAGGAGTGTGAACTAAAAGCTTATACGTCAAGAGGATTAAGGACTAGAAAGCAACGATTGTTCTTTTTCATTGATTATTTAAATGAACGCAAAATCTTAAGTGTCAATGAGATTGATGGGGTTATTATTTCGGATTATGTTAGAACCATTGTTCATCATCACGAAAAAAGTATGGCATCTATCTTAACTACTCTGAGAGTTTTTCTTAGATTTTTATATCTGAAGAATTATACTATATCTGATCAGTCATTAAACGTTCCAAAGAATACTAGGTATTACTATCCGAAAGTACCTTGTGTTTGGGAATTAGAAGATGTTACAAAAATGTTGGGTATGGTTGATAGAGGAAATCCTGTAGGACAAAGAGATTATGCTATATTACTATTAGTTGCAAAATTGGGAATTCGAGTAGGCGATGTCAAAGCATTAAAACTTGCCGACTTAGATTGGCACAATCAAGAAATTCGATTCTTTCAAGAGAAGACAGGTAATGCTGTAACTTATCCAATATTAAAAGATATTGGCTGGGCAATTATCCAATACTTAAAAGAAGGACGACCTAAGGAAAGTACATCTCCATATTTATTCATTAGAATGCATGCCCCATTTGAAGAATTTGGTGAAAATGCAAATCTCTATAATATGATCACGAAATATACTCGTCTTGCAGGAATAAAAGTACCAAAGGGCAGACGTCGCGGACTTCATTCTCTTCGTCATACACTGGCTGGTGCTTTACTTGAGCAGGGTACACCATTACCAATAATTAGCGATATACTTGGGCATGCCAATCCAAAATCAACAGCAGTTTACTTAAGGACTTCCTTCGAAAATCTAAAAGTTTGTGCTCTTGATCCTGAGGAGGTGCTCCCGAATGATTAAAGCTATATTTCAAAGCCAATTCAGTGATGATATTCAGCGTTTCGTTGACGAAATGCATGCAACTGGGCATAAGTACAATAAAGGTGCTTCTCTTCTAGGAATGCTGGATACATTTATCGTTACTAATTATCCTGAAGAAGATCATTTAAGCAAGAAAATCGTAATTTTGTGGACTAAGCGATTACCGTATGAAGCTACGTCAACTCAATTAGGAAGAATCTCTGTAATAAGGGGATTCGCAAAATTCCTGTGTCGGTTAGGAAAAAGAGCATATGTTTATCCACCACTACACCATACAATAGAAAGATACACTTATGTTCCTTATATTTTCACTGAAAGACAGTTCCACGATATTTTAATGGCAAGTGATAGTATTCGGGAAAGTTCATCATCACCAAATATGCACTTAATTCTGCCTGCAGTATTTCGATTGCTTTATGGGTGCGGATTACGCATTTCGGAAGCAATGAACTTATGTGAGAGAGATGTAGATTTCGTAAAAGGTACGCTACATATTCGTGATACAAAGTTTAGAAAAGAACGTATTATCCCAATGGCCGATTCACTTACAAAATATTTGAAACTTTATCATACACACGTTTTACATGAAGCAAAACCAGATGATTGGCTCTTTCCTTCTCCCGTATGTAATAATCATTATAGTGAAGGGGCAGTATATAAGCATTTCAGGCGCATATTGTGGGAAGTTGGTATTAGTCATACAGGGAAAGGACCTCGATTACATGATATTCGTCACACCTATTCCATTCATTGCCTCAAAAAATGGGTTGTTAATGGGTGTGATATTAACGAAAGATTGGCCTTTCTCTCCATATACCTTGGTCATGAAGATATGAGAGGTACACAACATTACCTAAAGTTGACGGCTGATTTGTATCCCGAAATAATCCAAAGAGTAAATAAGTACTCCTCAAATATAATCCCGGAGGTGATTGGCAATGAAGCAGACTGATTTTGCTTATTATCTCACCAAGTATCTTACCGAATATCTTCCTGGGCAAAGAAATGTAAGTAGTAATACACTTCGCTCATACCGTGATGTTATGAAACAATTTTTATTATATTTAAATGAAAAGCATAAGTTAAAGCCTGAAAAAATATGTTTGACTGATATCACTAGTGATGTAATCGTTTTATATCTTGAGTGGCTTGAAAAAAATCGAAAAGTTAGCATTAGCACTAGAAACCAACGTCTTGCAGCCATACATAGTTTTTTCAGATATCTACAATCAGAGATTCCAGATATACTTTTTGAAAGTCAAAAAATTCTTGGTATTCCATTTAAAAAAGCTCATAAGGAACCAGTGGGATACCTTGAGCAGGTATGTATTCAGTCTTTGCTTAGGCAACCTGATACAAGAACTATTCGCGGCATAAGAGATTGTGCTATTCTAGTAGTATTATATGATAGTGCAGCACGTATTCAGGAACTTATTGATTTAAAAGTGAAAGATGTTAGGTTAACAAATCCTGCAACGATTAAACTTACCGGAAAGGGTAATAAAACAAGAATAATTCCACTTATGGACAAAACTAGTGCAATTATCGAAAGTTATATGTCGATGCTACATTTACAGGATAATGGAAATCAGCTAATGCCTTTATTTTATAACAGCAGAATAATGCCGTTTACCCGACCAGGTATTACATATATTCTAAAGAAGTATTATAAAATGGCCATGGATAGTGATAATTCGCTTCCTTGGAAAACTAAAATACACCCTCACCTTTTAAGACATTCAAAGGCCGTACATATGCTAGAAGCAGATGTTCCCTTAATATACATACGTGATTACTTAGGACATGTAAGTATAACCACAACAGAAATATATCTTAAGACTATGAATAGACTAAAACGTGAAGCCCTCGAAAAAACATACCCACAGTACGTGGAAAGTATACCACCATGGTCAGAAAATAAAGGGTTAATTGAATGGCTTGATGGTTTATGTAAATGATTTATTATCGAAAGAAATCAGAGCAGATATCCCAATATAAGGGTAACTTCGCTCATTTCTTTCGATAAGTAAAAACTTTCGATAATTTCCGTTATGGAAAACTTTACATAACGGGAAAACACATTTAGCTGTTGCAATTGGGTACTGCGTGGCAGTACAAAGAAATAGTGTTTATTTTATAAAATTCTCAAAGTTAATTAGAAATTTAAAGCAGGCATATAATGAAGGGGTTCTTGAAAAAAGACTAAAACATTATTATAAATACAAATTATTAATAATTGATGAAGTTGGATTTAATGAAATATCACCACTTGAATCAAAATTCTTTTTTCAGCTTATTGATATGAGATACACAAAACGCTCGACAATATTCACAAGTAATATTACTTTTGATAAATGGGCAAATATACTCGGACAAGATGAAATGATAACCAAAGCAATATTAGATAGAATATTACACTATTCATATTTATTTAATATATCTGGTCCATCATATAGAATTAAAGATAAATTAAGGTTGCATAAAAGTGAGGAATCTTAATTGCACAAAAGTGGGGATATTTAACTTGACATTTATAACTCACGGCTCGTCATAGCTCCGGCCGCACCACGGAAGTGCTCTACAATGCCAACATATACCGGAATGAGGCGGGTGAGGTGCAGGGAATCTTCGCTGCCGCTCGAGACATTACCGCCCGCAAGCGGGTTGAAAATCAACTCAGTAAAAGCCAATCCAACCTGGCTGAAGCACAACGTATAAGCCACATTGGTAGTTGGGATTTAGATGCTGTCTCCAATACGCTAACCTGGTCCGATGAATCCTACCGGATATTCGGGTTGGAACCACAGCAATTCAAAGTAACCTATGAATCGTTTCTGGACGGTGTTCATCCCAATGACAGAGAAATGGTGAACAAGGCTTATCAGGATTCTATTAAAAACAAGGCTCCGTATGACATAGTCCATCGACTGTTATTGAGAGACGGCACGGTAAAATACATCAATGAGCAGTGTGAAACCTCCTATGACAGTAAAGGCCGGCCTATTCGCTCAATTGGAATAAATGCGCGACATTACCGACCGAAAGCATGCGGAGGAGGAGCAGATTGCACGCAAATCTGCAGAAGAAGCCAATCGGGCCAAGAGCCAATTCGTGTCCAACATGAGTCACGAAATCCGTACGCCTATGAATGCTATCCTAGGGTTTGCCCAGTTATTGGAACGCGACCCGTCAATATCACCAAAACAGGACGAATATATCCAGATAATCATCCGCAGCGGTGCGTCCCTGCTGCAATTGATCGACGACATCCTGGACATTTCCAAAATTGAGGCTGGGAAGATCACCCTCAATGAGACAACTTTTTGCCTACACACCCTACTGGACGACCTGGTGATGATGTTCCGCATTCTTGCCGACGCTAAGGGATTACAGCTCCTTGTGGAGCGGGACGAAAGCGTGCCGCTTTATGCGACCGCGGATGGGCAGAAGTTTCGGCAGGTCCTCGTCAATCTGATAAGCAACGCAATCAAATTTACAGAAACGGGCGGGGTTACCGTGCGGGTGCACGTGGAGAAGGTTGAAGGAACTACGCCGGAGGGCAAAGAAGTTCTGCGCCTGGTGACCGAGATTGAAGATACTGGGCCAGGAATACCTGAAAAGGAAATAGACCGGATTTTCGATGTATTTCAGCAAGCTGAGGCTGGCGTGAAGGAGGGCGGCACTGGGTTGGGGCTGTCCATCAGCCGCAAGTTTGTTGAAATGATGGGCGGCAAGCTCACGGTCTCGAGTCATGTGGAATCGGTTTTGAGACTGGTGAAAAATAATTAAAATGCAATACAAAACAGCAAAAAGACTGTAAATATTGAAAATACCGACTGATTGCAGGTAATAGTGCAGTCAAAGTTGGTGTTTTTTTATGTAAGTGATATAATATGAAAATGTAATTATTGTAGAAAAAACGATAGGGGGAAGCTATGTTAGAAATTGCAATATGTGAAGATGATATTATGCAACAAGAAAAACTAGAGATGCTACTTTTTGAAATTGGATTAAAAGAATCGATTAATCTTCGGAAGTTTGATTCTGGAGAAAGATTGATAAAATCATATGAATTAGGCGATAGGTATGGGATTATATTACTAGATATACAGTTGGATCAACTTGATGGTATTCAAACTGCTGAAATTATAAGGGGATATGACAAGAGTTGTTTGATTATTATTATCACCTCGGTTATGGAATACGCTGTTGAAGGGTATAGCATTGATGCCTATGATTTTATTATGAAGCCGGTTGATAAAGTGAAATTTGCTAGGGTGATTAACAAAGCTGTTAAGGAACTGCAAGTTAGAATGAATAAAACCTATCTAATTCAAACTAGAGATAAAACCAAGGCGTTAAAACTATCGGAAATTCAGTTTATCGAAAGTAACAGGAATAGGGTCATTATTCATACAAACAAGGAAACATATACAAACAATGAAAGTATTAGCAGTGTGGTGGATAAGCTCGGAAAAGATGGCTTTGTTAGAATAAGTCGATACTATATTGCAAATATTTATTATGTTAAAGAGATTGGGGCTAAAACACTTATTCTGAATACAGGGGAAGAACTTAAATATAGCGAGATATATCGGGATAATATCAAGAAAGAATATTTGAAGTTTATGATGGGAGATATGTAATGTTAAAGACGTATTTATTGGATATTGTTTTATTTGTGAACAATATCGTTGGAATATTTGTTGTTGTACGGTTCTTAAATCATTTGTTGATGAAGAAGAATATAAAGGAAGTAAGTAGAAGATCAGGATTGACGATGATATTAATCATAGCAACTCTTATTAACATAAACTTTGAAAATTTTTTATCAAATCTAATGATAGGGGTAATGTTATATTATAGTATAGGTGAATTATTTTATGTGGGGAAAAAACATATCAAATTAGTTGCTGCAATCTTTTTTATTGTATTTTCAATGATAACAGAACTAATGACAGCTACAATTTTCGGGCTTGTGTTTGATGCGAGTATACAAGGCGTTAGAGAGAATGTGATGCATTTGTTCCTAGGTGGGGTTATCTCAAAAATATTGTTAATCCTATTGGTGGAAATAGTTATTAAATTTAGAAGAAGAAATGCTTCAGCTGTGTCGTTGACCTCATGGTTATTGGTTATTTCAATACCAGTTATTAGTATAGCTTTAGCAATTCTAGTAGTTTATGAACCTGTAGTCAACAATTCATTTAGCAATATAGCAGTCTTTGCTTGTTTAGCGATTATATATATTGATTTAATTGCATTTTATTTATTTGACAGTATCGTCATCCAAATCGATGAAAACAGTATTATTCGGTTTAAAGAAAAGCAATTGTTGCTTCAGCAGCATCAGTATGAAAATATTATAACCGGACATAAACAAGTCAAAAAAATAAGACATGACATGTTAAGTCATTTGATAACAATTGATGGATATTTAGAAGGAAATAAAGTTGATGAGGCAAAGAACTACATCGGTAAGTTAAATAGTGAACTCGATTTTGAAAGACAAGGAATATTATCAGAAAATATCGGTGTGGATGCAATTATTAATAATAGAAAAGCTAAAGCGAATGAATGTGGAATTCAAACAAGCGTTGATGTGATGATACCGAAAAGCTTTAATATGGACGATTTAGACTTATGTGTTATTCTTGGTAATGTGTTGACGAATGCGATTGAAGCATGTCAACGGATTGATGATGGATCGTCTAAGTACATTCAATTTGTAATGAAATATAAACGAGACTCAATTCTAATCGAAGTAAGAAACTCTTATAATGAAAAGATAATTAAAGAAAAAAATGGGAGATACATCTCATCTAAAGCGTCTAGAAGCAATAATGGAATCGGGATGGGATTAGGGAATATTGAAGCTGTGACAAAAAAATACAATGGTGTTTTTGAACTGGATATGAAGGAAAATGAATTTGTGATTAAGTTGATCATACCGGATAAAAAAGTAGCTTGATTATCATGAAAAACTACGAAAAAGGAATTTAGTCCTTTTTCAGGGGTGTTTCGTCCCTTTTCTATTGAAAATTATAACAGAGATGTTATAGTTAACACAAATTGTTGGAGGTAATAGAATGATAAAACAATTTGCGGGAACTATAACATCTTTTTTAGTGGAGGATAATATCATTGACGATGAAGAAAGAGAAATTTACCAATATGGAACAGAACAAATTTTAATTAATCTTTCAATGTTAGCAGTGATATTTACGATTGCTTTTACTACAAAATCTTGGATTCAGGCTGCTTTCTGGATTTGTGGTATGTTACCTATTAGAGCTGTAGCAGGTGGGTATCATGCAAGTACACCAGTTAAATGTAATCTTTTGACTGTTTCAGTATTCATGTTAAACATGGTAACAATCAATTTTTTAAAGAACTATATGACAATGTATCTGTTAATACCCTTTTTATGTATAATTCTTTTTAGTATTATTCGGTTTGCACCAGTAGATCATAAGAATAAAGTGTTAGAACAGGAAGAGTTTTTAATTGCAAAAAGGAAGAGCTATATTTCTGGAATTGTTATTGTTGGATTTTGCTTTATGTTTGCATTAATTGTTGGAATTAGTAATATCATTACAATTAGCTCTATGATGGGAGCTTTTACAGCATCTATTTCATTAATCATAGGGAGTATTATATCTTCTCGGTATTGAACATAAAAAAAGAATATAAGAGAAAGTGAAATATTGGACACAACTAATAGACATAATGTATGTTATGTCTTAAAATAAGTATTGTCTTTTGGATTAAGCAGATTGCTTAATAACCAAATTTTGAAACTCTTCAATAGAAGATGTTTCCCATGCGTCAAGGTGCTGTAACATCATGATTGCATAAAGGCGGCAATACCACATCTTAGATGATCGGTGTTTGCCGCCTTCTAATTTATAGTCTTCTTTTTCTCTTTTGTTAGAACGCTCAACTGAAGTTCTAGCATTATATTCTTCTTTCCATTGCTTACTTCCACGAGCAGGTATTGTAAATAACCTTGGATCATCATCAACGCGAGTATGAACAACACGGCCATATGATGAATCAGAGAAAGGCGTATCACAGCTACCACCATTATCAATAAGTGGGCAACGATACTTATGTCGTTTACGGTTATGTTCAATCCCCTGACTATGCATTTTTAAACCTTTTTGGCATATTGGAACACCATTTTCGTCAAGGGTAAAGGTATCTTTATATATACGATTACCAGTATTTCCTTTATTAAAATCAATAAGGTGACGAATACTTTGGCTATTACAATAACGATAAACAGCATCGGCATCATGTGCCGAATCTAACAAAAGTTTAGCCACGTTAAATTCAGGTAACCAAGTCTTCATAGTGAAAAAAGAATGAAGAAAAGATAACATATCATGCCTTGAACCACGCTCTAATATTGGAAAAACGGGTAGATCACTAAAGGCATCAGAAGCAACAAACATGTAAAGGTGATATCCATTAAAATAAGAATTTCTAGAAGAATCCCATCCGATGTTACAATCTGGTTGTGAAAATTTGCGCTTACATTTACAATGTGTTTCTTTGCAATCACAATCCTTTTGATAACGCATTCTTGCTGAGGTTCTGACCGGAGTACCATCACCAGCAAGAGCTATAGAAGAAGGATCAATAAGACCGTTTGCAACCGAAGTATCTAGAAATTGTGATGTATAAAGTCTAAAGATAAAGTTAAGTGGACTTTTTGAATAATCGGGTAACGGATGAGATTTATAAAATTCAATAAATCTGTAAGCAGCAGTTTTAGTAATATTTGGAGATTTATCACCCGTTTTTTTGCCCTTAGGAGTTTTTTTCTTTTTATGACGTAGTTGGCCAGTGAAGTTATTGGAATCTGAGCACCAAATACGGTCAAAAAAATCATAGAAAGTGCCGATGCCTGGAACATCATCAGGCATAAAACCACTAACAATAGCATAGAGAGGACATTCTTTTAGAGCAGAAACCCAATCAGTGATGGATGTAACCCCAAGTTTAATTGAAAGAAGATATGAGCGAAACATATCAGAAGGAACTCTAGCAAGAGGACCCCTCAAAGAGTACACATCAGCAAGAATTGTATTGGTTTTAGATAAATCTAGTTCAAAGAATTGTAAAAGGATAGTCCATCTTTTTGTTGAGATAACAAAAGGATCAGGATAATAACTTAAAAACTGTGAAATAAGAAAATCTTGATAAACAGCATGGCTGTTATCAGGTACAACTAACATAAAAATCGCCTCCAGTCGATAAGAAAAAATAATTTCAAACAACTGGCTTCGCCACAAATTTTTGAAGATTTGTCAAGGGTTTTAATGATCTTTTTTGAAAATTATGGGGGTGAATTAAAAAAAGAACATGAGAAAAGCCCTTGATATCAAGGGCTCGGAATGCCGAGAAGGTATTATTAAACGAGGGGGTGAAAGGAATGAGAATGATGAATGTTATTCGTAAATATGGCGGAATTGCTTTTGCTTTTATGGCACTAATAGTAGCTCAAGCTGCATCTACACAATTTAGCCTTATTTATTATCAGGATTCAGTTCCAGATAAAGTTAAAGCGTTGTCAAAGTAAATGAATAATGCAATGAAAATATTGTTTACCTAGGGGGAAAACGGATGAGGGAGGTGAAAAAGTGAGAAGGAAGAGTGTTTTAAGCATTGTGTTAGCGATGATGATCATTTTAACAACGGTTATTGGAAATGCATCTATTTATGCTAAGGCAGAAACAAAACGTCAAATTGTCGTTTTTGACGAAAATATCAATGCCGACAAAAAGACAGAGATTCTGGCAAAGTATCAAGCAACCAAGATCAAGGATATCAAAGGTACAAATGCAGTTGTTGTAAGTGTGTCTTCAGATAATAACATGTCCAACGAATCTGATGTTAGGTTCGTAGAAGATGATTATATTATCAATATTGAAGGTGGTACCAGCAAGAAGGTAAAAGACTCGGATGACAATGCCACGGATCAACCAGATGAAGTTGTTCCGTGGGGTGTTGAGTATATGAATGATCTGACATCTGACAGTGTCAGTTTAGGCGTAGGCATCAAAGTCGGAATTATTGATACCGGTATAGATATTGATCATCCTGATTTGGTTGATAATATCAAAGGTGGTTACAATACTACTAGCAAAAAGAAGTCCTATGATGATGATAATGGCCATGGAACGCATGTAGCTGGAATTATCGGAGCAGTCGACAACGATATTGGTGTTGTTGGTGTTGCTCCTAAAGCTGAGTTATATGCCGTGAAAGCATTGGATGCTTCGGGTAACGGGTACATATCTGATGTTATTGAAGGCATTGAATGGTGCATATCAAATGAAATGGATATTGTCAATATGAGTATTGGTCTGGAAAGTGATTCTGGATTATTGCATGAATCGATACTTGAAGCATACGCTGCCGGAATAAGAATGATAGCAGCTGCTGGAAACAACTATGGAGGTACTTGCGAATATCCGGCTGCTTATGATGAAGTAATTGGAGTAGGAGCAATTGATATTGATGGAAATTACGCAAGTTTTTCAGCAATTGATGGCGTTGATGAGTGGGCTCCTGGTGAAGAAATTTTTTCAAGTTATGCAAATGCATCATATCGAGTTATGAATGGAACATCAATGGCTGCACCTCATTATGTCAGAACAATAATGAACTATATAAATAAAAATTAAGTGCAAATTTTGAAGTAGATGTGAGATAATTTGTATAAACACTTCTGAAGTTGCATACGTACAATTGAAATCAATGTTGAAACAGATTATTTTCGATAACCAAAGACTATATAGTAAAGCATCAATATTTTAAGATTAAGAAATGAGGAATTTATGGTGGGTATAATTTTTTTGTGGCTATGCTACGTAATTTTTCTTTTTAAAATTCAAAAACGAAAAATCAAGTTTAATTTAATTATTGTACCGGCTTTGCTTTTTTCAATACTTCTGACAATTGATTTTGCGGTGAACTATTCGTTACTCACAAATTCACCTTTTGGCTTGGATGATAATACTGTTTTTGGATTGTTTTCAAGATTTTTTATTAAGGAACACAACTATAAAATGTTTTCTTTTCGTAGCTATTATTTGAATTCTATGACCGGAAGTGTTTTGTTACTTCTGTTGTACATGATAGCAATTTTGATTGATAATATCCGGGAGGAAAAACGAAAATAGTAATAGCTGTTTACAATCAACGAGTTTAGATTAATAAATTGGAAAAGGAGATTTACATGAAAAAACAAGTTACATTATTAATATTATTTGTAATGGTAATATCTTTTGCGGGTCAACAATCAAGCGTAAACGCAGTGACGAAAGAAAAGAATCCTTATGTTGTTAAATATTTACTAGAACAAGAAGAAAAAGGTTCGGTAATCACTGAAGAAGATATAAATGATGAAATATTTCAAACTTTAGAAGAATATTATAGTGAAGATAAAAAAGTCGAAAAGATTATAGAAAAATACTCTAAAAGCGTACAACTAACAGACTCAATCTTTTCCATTGAAAAAGAAGGAAAGATTGAAGTTATGCATTTTTTGATGAATATCTATGATGACTTTAATAAAAATGAAAAGACAATTGTAAAAGGTTATTTTGAAAGATATGCATTTTGCTCATATGATGAAGATGCTACGAATTTCATGAAAAAATTATATGGACAAAATGATAGCTATGATCTAAAAGATTCAGGTATAACTGATGGTATCAAACAAGAAGATAATATTTCAATCAAAACTAGTGGATCGTATAGTGGTTATACTGCAGCAACCTGGGCTCGAGCAAATTACAATCAATATAGTACTAATTATCCTAAATTAACTGAAGGTGATTTTAGCGATTGTGCAAATTTTGTTTCTCAAGCAATTGAACAAGGCGGAAAAATACAAGACAGTGAGTGGTACTGTACAAAGAAGAATAGTACATATTTGGTTCCGACTACTGTAGCACAATTGAATTACAGTTGGGATTTAGCAGATCCAAGTCCGTGGACTTCAGTTAGTGAATTCAGATCATACTGGGTGGAAAATTGTGATACATCTACGATATATTCGTGTTCGTATTATAACAATAACCATAGTGTTGTTTATAGTTTGCCGTGGTATAAAGGCGATGTGTTAATATTACATACTGGTATTTATGGATTTGTTACAATACCGAAGCATGCGATGATGATTACTGGATATGATTCTGTTAATAAGGATTACTTATATTCATCTCATTCATCAGAACGACTTGACAAAGAATTGCTTTTTGCAACTGCTTCGGCACAAGGTTATGCAGCAGTAGAGTTTATAGCAATAGATTAATAAAAATCAGTCGTGTCATTAGGAGTGAAATAAATATGTAAGTCATGGATGAAACCCTGACAAATGTCAAGGGCAAGCTACCTAATCGTTTAACTTTCCCGTTGGGAAAGTTACGATTAGTCCCTTGCTTCGCAAGAAGGTTCAAAAGATTAGTAAAAAATAAATTAAGAAATTCGAATTAAAAGTTATCAGCTTCCAGAGAAGTTGATAGCTTTTTTTGCGTGCAAAAATATTTCTATAAAAAGTGGGACAACCCATATTAAAATCGGTATAGAAGTAGGGGACATTTTAAATCAATAGTAGTTCGTTAATAGATATGAGTGTAGAAATAAATAATAGGAAATATAACAATTTCATTACAAATGACCGAAATCCTTGCCCACCCCCTCGGATTTTTACCTTAAGTAGTAGAGGGTTATTTATTTTGTTCTAAAATATTGAGTCACATCCCTCTGTAAATCGGCTTAATAGGTGGAAGGATAAATGTCATTTTACGTTGTTAAATAAAAAATGATGAAAGCATATATATTACAGTTTCATTACAAATCGGCAAAAAGTTCGTCCACCACCCCTTATTTTCGGCTTAAGAAGTAGGGGGAGTTTTTGTAACTAGTCAATTAACAAAAGAAGGAGTGTGAGATTTATGAGATTTTTAAACAAAGAACATGAAAATAAGTTAATGGATTTGATCCAAAAAGATGGAACACATCCAAAGGATGTAGAAAGAATTTCTCTATTCTATATCCTATCAGGTAATACAGATTTATACATTAAATCAAGACATATCTATGATTTTATGAATCACCAGATAATGCCAGATTGCTTATATGATGGTGGTGTAGATTTTTGTTCTAGTTCTAGAGCATTAATACGACTTGGTTATAACCTATATAACGGGTTTCAAGATAAAGAAACAACACCTATACACCTATTATCAGGTTTAGATCCTGATAATTACTTATTAGCAACAGGAAGCATCGATATACGGTTTGGCTATGAAAATCAAGTTCAGTCATCACTAGACGATGATGTAGTAGAGCTATGAGAGGGGAAAATCATGAGGAATGACTATATTGGATTTAAAGTGTCAGAACAAGAGAATGAAAGAATCAGAAGAAAAGCTCAACAAGCAAAAGTGAACTTATCGGTTTATATTAGAACCTCGGCAATGGAAAAAGATATCAAAGTTATTGATGGACTAAGAGAAATGATTCCAGAGTTGAATGCCATCGGTAATAACTTAAATCAGTTAACGGTAATGCTTCGAGTCGGCCATATTCATAATCCAAATCTTGAAGTCATTAAGGAACAGTTCACCACGTTTATAGAGCTTGCCGAATCAGCTCTTGAAAGGAAGTGAAACTATGGCCATTATTAAAATGCAAAAAGTACGAGCAGGCAAGCCTTATGGACTAAAAGCGGTTCTGGATTATATTCAGAACCCTGATAAAACTGAAGATGGAACATTAGTTTCAGCTAAAGATTGTTTGTTAGATTGCGCCTATCAACAAATGCATCTAGTCAAGCAAGAATATCAGCAACTGCAAGGGCGTCAGTATGTCCATATCATTCAATCATTTAGCCTGTCAGATAAGTTGACAGGTAAGATAGCACATGAGATCGGACAAAAGCTTTTAGACAGTTTTAATGGCTTTCAAGGCGTTGTAGCAACCCATACAGATCGGCAACATATCCATAATCATCTAGTACTAAGTTCAGTAAATTTTGAAACTGGGCTTAAATGGCAGCAGACAAAAAAAGATTTACAAGCCTTAAAAGATTTATCAGATCAACTATGTCGTGACTATGGCTTATCGGTTATAGAAAAAGGCAAAGGCTGGAAAAGTTACGGTGAAAATCATGCTAATGCTAAGGGTGGTAGTTGGAAACGTCATCTTGCAGAAGTTGTAGCTGATGCCATTGGTAAAAGTAATACTCGGGAAGAATTTCTCCACTTCTTAAATGCCAAAGGTATAGAAGCTGATTTTCAAGCAGATAAAGTTTTATTCGTTCTACCAGATGGTAAAAAATGTGGCAGTGATAAGCTTTTGTCTTATGGGGATTTCACCAAAGAAAACTTAATGAATACAATTCAGTACAATGAGTTAACATTTATGGATGCCCTTAATAATCCAGCACTAATGTATGAAGTTGTTAAGTTAGCCTCCCAGATGTTAGGTCGTGAGGATAAAAGTGACCTACAGGATAAGTTTTTACATAGACAGTCACTTTCAGCACTTGAGGGTAATGCTCTTAAACATGCAATACATGAAATGAAAAAAGGTGGACGTTATGAGCCGAATAGAAGTCATTCAGAAAGTCCAAAGCCAAGCAGTCAGCCCTACTTATTAATGTCAATAACCACTGCATTAGAGTTGTTGCTAGAAGAGAAAGGACGTGAGAAACAATACGAAGAACCACAATATAATTACATTGATGAAGAAGATTTAGAACTTTAAGGATTTAGAAAAGGAGGTCGCAAGATGGAGCATTTAAAGCAAGAATAACCAGTGATAATTAAAGATAATCAAGTAACACAACAACAAAGTGAAATCAAGATTAACAAGAATCTCTATCTTGTGACTTCACATTATTCAGGGACTGAAACCCTTGAAGAATCATTGCTTCATGCCATCAATCGTGAAGCTATGAAAGGTGTAACTCATAAAACAGATGAAAAACCGTCCCGTAAAGGTTATAATGGTAACAGCAATATTTACAGTCGCTGATATTGCTGTTGGAAAGGATTTATATGCAAATGGAATATAGAGATTTACAACAAGACTATGCAGCGGCAGTTTATTGTAGGTTATCCAGAGACGACGGGACGGACAGTGAAAGTAACAGCATTCAAACACAAAGGCAAATGTTAAGAAGATATGCTAGTG
>Ga0314774_1000755_pt1 | contig 23579 bp, 26 predicted proteins | sample MetaGCBIA2018_FD_204515 | JGI IMG/M metagenome (GOLD analysis project Ga0314774, IMG submission 204515) | Cryopeg brine microbial communities from Beaufort Sea near Barrow, Alaska, United States - CBIA 2018 | ecosystem: Environmental > Aquatic > Marine > Coastal | place: USA: Alaska | collected...
GCATGTGGCGCGAGATCGGAGAGTACTTCGGTATTGAAGTAGCGGACTGTCCCGAGACGCCACAGCCACTTGAAACCCAGATGGCCGGGGTCGACGCGACCTGGCGCGAAATTGCCAAGAAACATGACCTGGTCGAACCGGACGTCGCCAGGCTCGTCTCGTGGTGGCACACCGATGCGGACCTGGGTCGCGACCAGGAGTGTGTCAACGATATCACCAAATCACGCGACTTCGGTTTCGATCACTTCCGCGAGACCCGAGGGGCGTTCTCAGACCTGTTTGATCGTCTGCGCGCCGAGAAGATCATTCCCTGATGGCTGCAAAAGGTCGGTGAGGCGAAAGTTCGTCAAGTAAGACTCGGCGTCGACAGGCGCCGGGGATTGTAATCTGTGGAACCAGACGCGCGGCTGTAGGTTAGGCCATTAGAACGGCGACCAAAGCTGTCACCAACGCCATCCTCAAAAGAAAAGGCCACCCTCTCAACAATGATCGAGTATTCCCAAGCAGGCCCCTTACTAACGCTTCGTACTTCTGCTCACAGCCGTGATCCGGTCGGCGCAGCATCACCCGTGACACAGATTGGGGCTTTCGGTCATCTCATTCGTTCCTCTAAACAGCAGCTATTGAGAAATGATTTGATCGGCTACCGTAGCCCACGAGCTAAGGATACCGGCGTACCTGATCGCTAGCGCTCCAAGAATTCCATCAGATCACCAGTGAATTTTCGGGGATTCTTGAACATCAAAAAGTGATCGCCTTGCTCGGCTTTCGTATAGGCGTAGAGCATGGCATCGGAAATAACTGACGCCATCCAGCGCTGGTTCGGCAGGTTATTGCGATATTCTCCGGAGAATATCGCAACGGGAATATCAACTTTGTGCTGCAGCACGTCACGCCAATCGTTGGCGGCATGGTCAAACAGCACCTTTCCCATAAATTCTGGGTCATTCTTGATAAATTCGTTAGCGAAGCTTTCAGAGTTCACGAAGTAAGGCGAGCTCTTGTCCTGGTAACCTTCCATTGCCGACATATCAACGACAAGGCTGTTGGTCGGCTCACCTTTGGTAAACGCCGCAACCATACGTTCTGGCGATGTAGTCATCCCGCCGGCATCGAGACGTTCCTGCTCGGACCAATCGGCGTGGGCATAGATCGAGATTGGCTGATCCACAGAACCGCCGCTCCCATGGACCAACCACTGTAGTACGCGGACTCAAGTCCGAGATGATCACCGAACTCCTTGAGATTCATAGCGAAGCGGGAAATTCTTGCTCAGCAGGCACATCACATTGATGTATTCCGCACTGTTGGCAGACCAGCCGGGTACGAAGATAAGTGGCTCCCCTTGTCCGGCAAGCCTTCAAGCTCGTTTGGGAAGATATAATCCTTGCCAAGCACCGAAATGGCAGGAGCCGCCGTCACCTGACTGGCGAAAAGAACTACCGACAAACACCTTGCTATCAATGAAATTTGCTTACCCATACAGCCTCCAGTTCGTGAAAATGTGGCACAGATGACCATCCGCTTTATTCGAATGCGTATACATCCATAGCCAGCACCCCGTATTCATAGCTTCCGTGCAGGTGCTTGGCCGTTGATGCTCCACCTGCGCCCATGGCCACGAACAGCGGCGACAGGTGTTCTTCGGTGGGATGATTGCGTTTGGCAAAGGGTGCATTCTCGTAAACGCTCACCAGTGACTCTGAATCATTCCGTTCCAGTCGTTCACTCATCCACGCGGCAAATTCCGTTACCCAGGACGGCACGGCGGCACTGAAATCTGGGCAACCGGAATATCCGCCTCTGGGTACATCAGGCTCAACGGCACCCAGGCTCCGTGATCCAGCCCGCGAGTGGTGCTCGTTTTGACCGTCAGGCCTTCGTGTTGCAGAAGCTCCGCCGCACGAGCCGCTGTCTCTGGTGCGCCTGGAGCGGGATACTGAATCTCGGATAATGCCCGTGGAAAACCACCAAAATCATGGATGGTTTCGGGGTTGGGCATCAGCGACACTGACGGCCCACCCAAAGATTCCCAGTGGGCAGACGCCACCAGGATTGCTGCCGGCTTTGGCAAGGTCTTTCCAAGCCCCAACAAAAACTGGTGCGCCGGGCTCTCCTGAATCGCCAGCATTGGCGAGCCGTGGGATATGAAAAGCGTCGGCATACGTGCCATTATCATTCTCTTCGCGGGCCCAGATGCCTGGACCTGCTAGCGTCTGGACTCAATGGTTTATCTGGCATGCCATCCGTGGTCATGTAAACATGCGTCCTGATCAGATCTCACCGGGGCCTGCCGGCACGATTCCGTTAGTATTCAAAGCGTTGATGGAGTAATAGCCCGCCTTGATATGCTCCAGATTTACAGTGTTGGCGATACCCTCAAGCGCCAGAATCCGCTGCATGTAGGCGTGCAAGCGGGGCATCGCCCGCAGGGTATTACGGTTACATTTGAACAGCCCATGGTAAGCGGCATCAAAACGCACCAGGGTTACAAAAAGACGTACGTCGGTTTCCGTCAGGCGCTCATCAAACAGGTAGGTGCGTCCGTCCGTTAACCGGGACTCCAGCTTGTCCAATGCGGCAAAAACCTTGCCATAAGCCTCCTCATAGGCCTCCTGGCTGGAGGCAAACCCGGCCTGATACACACCGTTGTTCAGGTCCGTATAAAGGTAGGCGTTCAGGGCATCAATGTCGGCGGCAAGGTCTTCCGGGTAAAGATCCGGCCCCTGATCCACTATCCCGGAGAAGGCACTATTGAGCATCCGGAGAATATCGGCGGACTCGTTATTGACGATGGTTCCGGTCTGCTTGTCCCATAGCACCGGCACGGTGGCGCGTCCGGAGACCTCCGGATCGGCGCGGGTGTACAGCTCATGCATGTAGCGTGCACCATTGAGCGTATCTTCATTAGCACCCGGGTAACCTCCGAACTGCCAGCCCTGATCGGTCAGCCGCGGATTGACGACCGTGACGCCGATGACGTCCTGCAACCCTTTCAGTTCGCGAGCCATCAGTGCCCGCGACGCCCACGGACAGATATACGCAACATAGAGATGATAACGCCCGGTCTCCGCCTTGAATCCACCAGCCCCGGTCGGGCCAGGGGCGCCATCCGATGTGACCCAGTTCCGAAACGACGAGGTCTGGCGGATAAAGCGCCCCTCATCATCTTTCGCCTGTACCGGCTGCCAGTTATCTTTCCATTTGCCGTTGACCAACATGTTCCATTCTCCTGATAAAGAGGCGCTCCCACTCATGGGGAGCGCTAGTGCCACGGTTAGTAGCGGGACGAGTCCATATCAGAGACGTTCACGCGTGGACTCGCTGCTGGTACTTGGCACCAGCGAGGCGCTCCAGCACTACGTTGTCCAGTGCAAACCGTCCAGCGCCCTGTACGGCAAGGGCCAGCGAGACCACAAACAGGGTCAGGGCGTACTCATAACCGTTGTTGGCCATGAACAGACCGTTACCGATATGAACAGAGAATATGGCCACCAGCATGGCAAAGGCGGTCACCAGGGCCGCCGGACGTGTCAGCAGACCCAGTGCCAGCAGCAGACCGCCAAAGAATTCCGCACCACCGGCCAGCAGAGCCATCAGGTAACCCGGCTCCAGGCCAATGCTGGCCAGCCATTGCCCGGTACCTTCCAGGCCATAGCCACCGAACCAGCCAAAGAGTTTCTGGGCACCATGGGCCGCCAGGATCAGGCCGACCGGTACCCGCAGAAGAAGCGCTGCATAACCGCCGCCGGAGTTGAACAATGTCTGTGCAAATTTGGAGTTCATAATGATCACCTTGAATCTTTTTCTGTTGATGTTTCCTGAAGCCCCGCTCCAGATCATGGACTCACTGTACTATCAACCTTTATAAAGACTAAGATGGCTAGTGTTGCTTAATTACCAACATCACGTTGATAATCTGAGAGGCCCACAGCCCTAAGGACAATCCCATGGACCGGATCGACGCCATGCACGCTTTCGTCACCGTTGTGAACGAAGGCAGCTTTACCCGCGCCGCCGACCGGCTGGAGATGTCGCCACAGCTGGTCAGCAAGTACGTTTCCCAACTTGAACAACACCTCGGCGTGCGTCTGCTCAACCGCACGACTCGAAAGATACATCTGACGGAGGCGGGCACACGCTATCATCAGCTCGCCCAGCAGGTACTTCACGATATCGACGACATGGAGAACCAGCTAGGTGATCTGCAAGGCGAGGCCCGGGGCGTGTTGAGAATCAGTGCCCCCGTTTCCTTTGCCATTCGTCACATGGCTCCGCTGCTGAGCGAATTCCAGAGAATCCATCCGGCGGTGGGAATCGACCTGCAGCTGAACGACCGCAAAGTCGACATAGTAGAAGAAGGGTTTGATATAGCCCTGAGGATCGGCCACCTGAAGAGCTCATCACTCATCGCCAAACGGATTGCACCCGTAAGGCTGGTACTGTGCGCCTCACCAGACTATCTGAAACAACACGGCACGCCCGAACGACCGGAAGATCTCAGGGGCCATCGTTACCTGCGCTACAGTTACATGGAGCTGGACGACCGCCAGGCGGTATACCGGTGGCTGCACAACGCTGACCGTGACAACAGTAGCGAGATGGTCAGTAATAACGGTGATGTCCTCGTGGCAGCAGCCATAGCCGGGGCAGGCATCGCCCTGCAGCCTACGTTTATTTCCGGCTCAGCCATCCAGCAGGGAAAGCTGCAAGTCGTTTTACCGGTATACGAACCAGAGCCAATGGCACTCTATGCGGTGTACGCTCACCGGCAGTTATTGGCGAGTAAGGTCCGTAGTTTTATCGATTTTATGGAGGGCTTTTTCGGCGATCCCCCATACTGGGATCGGTTTGAATAGCGGGGCAGAGCGTGGGGTAAGGCACTACCTGCGATGCTTTACAACATGTCAGCACCGCAGGTTCATAGGCCGAGTCAAGCCCGCTGTTTAATCCGACTTCTTCAGCGTTTCAGAGAACAGTTCACCTGAAATGGCCCAGTCAGAGGTTTTCACGTCACTGAAAATGACATAGACGTACTTCGGGTCGATACCGGCATTTTTGGCAATGGACTCAGTTACGGTTTTGGCGATTTCAGCTTTGGCACTTTCACGGCCTTCGAACATCTGGATATTGACGACTGGCATGGTCTTTCCTGCTTCAGTGATTTTGGGTTTTGGTATCAACGATACCGCACACCAGAAATCCTACAGGTAGGAGCAATAGTGGATAAAGACACCAAAATTCCGATCAGTGTTGAAATATATTCAACAATTATCAACTGAAGGCTCCCTCTGCTGAAAGATGAACGAACTCGTCGATGATAAACCTTACGCTCGGCATCAAGTGCCGGTTACTCGGCCAAATCATGTGCAGCCCCGTGGGCGACGGAGTCAAAGCTGGCAGTATCTGCGTCAGCTTGCCCTCACTGATCAGCGGGCGCAGCAAAGACTCAGGAAACTGCACGATTCCAGCACCGGCAACACAGGCATCAACCATTGCATCACCATCGCTGACCTGATGATGGGGGATGGCATGGCAATGAACATCTTCACCCTCACCCGATCTCACCAGCCAGCGTAATGGGCGGCCGCCCCGCCAAGCCATGACGCAGCGGTGCTGGGTCAGATCGTTAACAGAAGTCGGATACCCGAATTGGGCCAGATACATGGGTGACGCGCAGAAAATCAGTCGTTGCTCATTGAGTTTACGAGCAATGAGCTCCCCGCTGTCTTTCAAAGCGCCGAAACGGAATGCCAGATCAAACCCGGCATTCAGCGGATCAACAAGCTTGTCGTTGAAGGTGAGCGTCAGTTTCAGGTCGGGGTATCGTGCCGCCATCGTCAACAGCACTGGCAGTACCACTCTCCGACCAAACGCCGCAGGTACGTCAATTCGCACAGCGCCACTTGGCCGTTGATGTTTGGATTGCAGAGCCAGCTCAGCGGATTTTAAAGTTATCAGCGCGGATTCGCAGCTGGCGAGATAGGCTTCGCCTTCCGTGGTCAAGCTGAGCTTGCGTGTGGTGCGATGGAGCAGTTTGGTCGATAAATGCTGTTCCAGTTTTGCAATACTTTTTCCAAGTGCCGACTTCGATACCCCCAGTTCATCTGCAGCAGCGGTAAAACTGCCCGCTTTGGCGATAGCGACAAAGTAGACAATCGAGCGAAGTGAGTCAGTTAAGACAGGCCCATTCATTGTTGGAGGCATCCTTGAGACGACACATAGCTGGAGTGCTTCTGGTGTAGGCGTTTATTCCGAGAACATCTCAAATATTAAACTGCGTACCCAGCGATTACCCGCGTCCTGATTAAAACGGCGATGCCAGAAAATTTTTATTGGGATTTCTGGAAAGGGCACCGGATGCTCATGCATTTTCAGCTCGAATCTACCCTGGGTTACCATAGCCAACTTGTCGGTAACCGTCACCACCAAGTCGCTATCACTTACAATATAAGGCACCGCAGCGAAGTGTGGCAGTTTCAATCGAACTGGCCGAACAATGCCCGCCCGGGCAAGTTGCTCTTCTACGATTCCATGACCGGTACCCTTGGCCACAACTACAGCATGCTTGGCACCCATGAAATCATCAAGGTCAAAGTCACTCTCTGATAAGGGGTGGTCCTTGCGCATCAGGCAGACGTAACGCTGCACGAATAACCTTTGTTGATAGAAACCTGCACCGAGTTGCGGGATCAGGCCAATAGCGAGATCAACCTCGCCTTTCTCCATATCTTGCTTCAGGTTCACGCTATGGCTGCGAACAGTACTCAAGGAGATGCCCGGCGCTTCATTCGCCAGACGTTTGAGCAGACGAGGTAAGAAGAAAATCTCGCCAATGTCGGTCATGGCGACATTAAATGTGCGCTCGGTTACCGCCGGGTCGAAATCATCAGGCCGGTTAAGGGTTTCCTGCAGTTGGGTTAAACACTCGGCAACAGGGGAATGCAGTCCCATGGCCAAAGGCGTAGGCATTAACCCTTCCGAAGTGCGCTCGAAGAGCTCGTCGTTCAGTAGGGTGCGCAACCGCTTCAGGGCATGGCTGACCGCGGGTTGGGTAACGCCTAGGCGTGAGGCCACTCGCCCGGTGTGTTTTTCCTGGTGGAGGAGGTCGAAAACCACCAGCAGATTCACGTCGATCTCCGTCAGTTTAATCATAGGCTTCTCATTGTTAGCGGGCATTTCTGCGCGCCTTTTATATTAGATTAAAATCGAATGTCAGCAGGCAGAGAAAAGCCAGATTACTGATTCTTATACTTATTAGCCGTACTTATACTATGAATGCAAGGTGTTGTGTGGATCCTGTCAAATGATGCGCCTAGCATAAAGTTTCATTCTCATTTCGTACACGTGAGCACACAATGATATCTAACACACAACAAAAGAAACTTTCCATAGGTATTGTCGGGGGTGGAATCGGCGGTGTCGCGCTCGCCGTAGCCCTGTCCCGTGATCCGGAGCTTGAGGTGCACCTGTTCGAGGCTGCACAGTGCTTCTCCGAGATAGGCGCAGGCGTCTCTTTCGGCCCCAATGCGGTCCGTGCCATCCAGCTGCTAGAACTCGAAAAGTCTTACTATCACATCGCCGACTCATCGCCAAGTCCCTTCGAGGATGTCTGGTTTGAGTGGCGGCGCGGTATCGATGACGCTTACCTGACCTCTTCGCTGGCCCCTGGTTGTGGCCAGTCTTCGGTACATCGCGCCGATTTCCTCGACGCTATTGTGGCTAACTTGCCCGACGGGATTGCTCAGTTCGGCAAGCGTTGCGTGGATATTCAACAGGACTCAGACGGCGTCGAGGTGGCGTTTGAGGATGGCAGTCGGCACCGCTGCGATATCCTGATCGGCTTCGACGGTATCAAGTCCGCGGTTCGCGAGCACGTATTGTCGCCCGAGCAGTACCGTGACCTTGCCCCGTTCTGGGGTGGTACTTATGCCTATCGGGGAATGATACCCACAGAGCAGTTAGAACAAGCTATGGAGGCCAGGGGCGCAGACAAACGGCTGGCCCTGGTACCCCAGATGTACCTCGGTCCCGACCGGCATATTCTGACCTTCCCAGTGAAGCAATCCAAATTGATCAATGTGGTGGCGTTCATTACCGACCGCTCCATCCCAAACCCGACTCTTCCCGAGGGCGAAGCTTGGGTCAATTCTGTCACTCAGAAGGAAATGTTGAGCCTGTTTGAGGGCTGGGGCGCAGGTTCTCAGGCCATTCTGGAGTGCATTACCGAACCAACCCGGTGGGCCCTGCATGAGCTTCCCGAATTGCCCCACTACCGCCACAACCGGGTATTGATCACCGGGGATGCGGCGCACGCCATGGTGCCACATCAAGGTGCTGGAGCCGGTCAGGCGCTCGAAGATGCTTATGTCCTGGCCAACTTGCTGACCGACAGAACCTGCGACCGGCACAACGCCGATCGCGTGCTTGCAGCATTTGAGGCGGTTCGCCATGAGCGCACCTGCAAAGTGCAGCGCACATCCCATGAGGCGGGTGATCTCTACGAATACAGCGCTTCCGGCATTGGCGATGACGAGTTGCTCATCGCCACCGAGTTGAAGACCCGCTTCGACTGGCTCTGGAATCACGACCCCCGCGACGATGTCATGGCCGCCAAAAAGCGTCTGGTCATGAACGCCAACCCAGTTACCGCATCAGTCTGAAAAATGACAACCAGTTGGCCGGGGTCTGCTGAGCAGGCCCCGGCTTCAGGGCCCAATAACAAAGACAATACCCCGGAGCCACATCATGAAACATATAGAAAGGGGTGTGAGCCTCAGGCACGCACCGCGAGACCATGATCCTCGTTTTCTTCGTGTCGGCGCGGTTCCTGCGTCGGTTTCCGCCCTTGATCGTGGCCATGCTGGCCGGTATCGCCTACATGCTCTATTCCGGTGTCGACTTCTCGGGCGTCGAGTTCTCCGTGAACTTCCCCGAATTCATCGTCCCCGAATTCACGCTCAAAGCTTTCCTGTCCTATGGATTGCCACTGGCTCTGATTCTGGTGGGCATGGAAATCCCCGCCGGGGTGGGCCTGGTCAAAGGCATGGGCTACAGGGACGTGCCAGCCAACGCCATCATTGCAGTGGGCGGCTTCGCCACCATGATATCTGCCTTCTTCAATCTGCACAGCACTTGCATCGCGGCCCCGGCTACTGGCATCTGCGCGTCGCCGGAGGCCGGAAAAGCGGAAAAACGCTGGGTAGCGGCGGTGATCACCGGAGCTGTCTTTATGCTGGGCGCCCCCTTCTACGGATACGTGGCCAGCATGATCCAGGCCATGCCGGGCTACTTCATGGCCATCATTGCAGGTCTAGCCCTGATGCGGGTTATCGCTTCCGCGATGCGAATGGCTTTCGCCGGGAAACACGAGATGGGGGGCCTATTCGCTTTCCTCATTGCCGCCTCCGGGGTACAAATTCTTGGAATCGGCGCGTCCTTCTGGGCGCTCGTTCTCGGCGTGTTCATCTCGCTGATCTTTGAAACGAGGGATTTTGGTTTCACGTCCGAGCGGCCAGTGCTCAGTGCACGGTCTTTGAGCAGAAACTCGGGGTGACCCCTGATCACTGACGTAACTAGAACAATGCAAGTAGCATCAGAGCTTGCCGTTTCGCGCAATCAAACAACAAAAGAGAAGGTTTATGACAACGACAATTACCGCAGCAGTCGCAAGAGATACTGGCGCACCGCTCACCATCGAATCACTTGAGCTGGATGCGCTGAAAGACAACGAAGTCAGGGTAGCCATGGTGGCTACCGGCATCTGTCATACGGACGCCATCGTGAGAGATGGCATATACCCTACACCGCTGCCCGCAGTGTTGGGCCATGAGGGCGCGGGAATAGTGACAGCTGTCGGAAGGGCAGTCAGCAATATCGACATCGGCGATCATGTGGTCCTTTCGGCTGCTTACTGCGGAACCTGTAAGCAGTGTCGGGCAGGCCGCATGGCCTATTGCGAGAACCTTTTCGCCGAGGACTTTGGCGGGCGACGTCGAGATGGCTCAACCGCCCTTTCATGCCACGGAGAGTGTATCTCCTCTCACTTTTTCGGACAGTCTTCCTTCGCTACCCACGCAAACGTGGTTCAGGAGAGTGTCGTGGTGATCGACAAAGATGTACCTCTTGAACTGATGGGCCCTCTGGGATGCGGGCTGCAAACCGGCGCAGGCGCGGTTCTTAACGAACTCAAGCCAGAGGCAGGAACATCGCTTGTGGTCTTTGGCGCCGGCGCGGTAGGTTCTGCAGCGATTATGGCCGCTAAGATTGCCGGCTGCACAACAGTCATCGCAGTAGATATTCATGAATCACGCCTTAATCTGGCGCGAGAAATTGGCGCAACGCACACGATCAATTCCAAGGGACGTAATGTTGTCGATGAAATAAACAAGATTACCGAGGGGGAAGGAATACACTACGCGTTAGACACCACTGCCATTCCGGACGTAATCAAGCAAGGCGCTGAATCCTTGGGAATTCGAGGAACTCTGGTCCTGGTCGGTGCGGCAGCTCCCGGTACAGAAGTTCCCTTCGAAGTAGGCAAGTCACTGGTGAAGGGATGGACATTCAAGACCGTGGTTCAGGGAAGCTCGATCCCTCAGGAGTTTATCCCACGCCTCGTTAATTTGTGGAAACAAGGGCGCTTTCCGTTTGACAAACTCATCAAATTTTATGAGCTGGATGAGATCAACAAAGGATTTGAAGACTCCAAAAGTGGTTCTGTTATCAAGCCAATCGTGAGACTGCGGAGTGATTCCGAAACACAGACATAGAAGCGCCACCCTAGACTGAATGGCGCACATGGCCTGTGATTGAAGATAGCCCATGCGCCCGTTCCAACACATATCGATTGCAACTAAGGAAACTGATATGAATTCTGTTAATAACGATGCCGTTAAAATCGGACACCTGATTTCGGGTGATATGGTGGGCTCTGACAAATATCGCGACCATGCGGATCCAGGCAAGCTCTCGGACACCGTAGCCAAAGTAGCCGTAGGAACGGCGGACGATGCAGATCGAGCGATCCGGGCTGCGCATGAGGCCTACCTTTCATGGAGAAAGCTGGCGCCAAAGGCAAGGGTTGACATAATCATGAAGGCCGGCGAAGTGCTTGGTGACTGCGCTGAAGATCTGGCGCCGATGCTGGTTCGTGAACATGGCGGCATGCTGTGGGAAGCGCAGACCGACTTTGCGTTAGGGAAAGGCGTGCTTCAGCATACTGCCAGTCTCGCCGAGGCATTCCTTGCGCCTGTCCATATCGATGATGACCAGTGCACGATTCGTATCGAAAAACAGCCCCGAGGCGTTGTGGCGGCCATTGTGCCCTGGAACATGCCGGTTGTTCTCTCGATGATGAAGCTTGCACCGGCTCTGGCGACAGGCAACACCATCGTACTCAAACCCTCGCCCTTCGCGGCGGCGGCACTGACGCTCGCCCTGCAGCGCATGGCAGCCCTATTCCCCCCCGGTGTTATCAACGTTATTCATGGCGACGCCGACGTGGGCGAAGCTCTGACAACCCACCCGCTGGTGCGCAAGATCGGGTTTACGGGAGGCACCACAACTGCTCGCTCGGTCATGGCCAGTGCCGCAGGTTCCATCAAGAACATTACACTGGAACTGGGTGGCAATGACCCCGCGATTGTACTGGACGACGCCGATATCAATACGACACTGGACCGTATGATCCCGGGCATCTTTACTCGTTCAGGTCAAATTTGCTTTGCCGTCAAGCGAGTCTACGTGCCTCGATCCATGCACGACGCCTTCGTTGACGCTCTGTGCAACCGGGTTGATGAATTCGTGGTTGGTCATGGTCTGACAGAAGGCGTTAAATTTGGACCTCTGGCAACAGAAGCCCAATATCGAAACGTCCTTTCACTCATTGACGCGACCAAGAAAGCGGGGTGCCGAATTGTTGAGCTTGGTCGCCTTGCCGAAGGCGTGGATAAACAGGATGGTTACTACATTCTTCCCCACGTGGTCATCGGAGCTTCACATAGTGATGAGGTGAGTTGCTGCGAGCAATTTGGTCCCGTCATCCCAGTTATCCCCTACGACGACGAAGAACAGGTAATCGAGTGGGCAAACGATAGCGACTATGCCCTTGGATCCTCTATCTGGACCAGCGATCATGAACGTGGTTTGAAGATGGCTTCACATATCGAAGCCGGAAGTACCTTTATCAACACCCACTCTTTTGAATCCCTGGATCTCAGGATGCCTTTTGGAGGTATCAAGCTCAGCGGAATTGGTCGCGAGTTTGGCGAATTTGGGATGGCTGAATACGTCGAGGACCATGCGATCCGGTTACTCAAATAGCCATAAAATAAAAGGCCTCCGCTAACGTCAATGTAGCGGAGGCCTTTTATTATCAGAAATATGATGTTGTCAGACACTAACGACCGTTAAGGCTCTCATTTTTTTCACGTAAACGCCGGTAAAGTGTGGCCCGACCAATCCCCAGCCGCCGTGCAGCTGCTCCAACATCACCGTTTTCCCTGGCCAGCGGATGATCGATAGCTTCTGACTCAAGCCGTTTTAAAGAACCCGGCCGGCCATTACCGTTACCGTTTCTCTCGGCCCCAGCCCGCTGGATGATCTCCATCGGCAAATGGTGCGGCATCAGCAAGTCATCTGCATCGGCCACCACATCCGCATAGGTCAGTGTGTGGCTTAACTCTCTAACATTACCAGGCCACCCATAACCAAGAAGGATATCAAAAGCCTCATCAGAAAGCCGGCGCCCGTCAGTGAGTTCTTGGCACAGTCGCTCAACGAACTCCCGCAGGCCGGAACGCTCCCGCAAAGATGGCAACTGAACGGCCATCCCCTTGATTCTGTAGAGCAGATCTTTCCGAAAGTCCCCGTCATGCACGGCATCGGATAGGTCTCGATGAGTGGCGCAAACCAATTGAAAATCAAGTTGTTTGCTTTTTTGTCCGCCTAGACGAGTGACTTCACGAGTCTCTAATACCCGCAGCAATCTCGACTGCAGCGCCAGTGGCATGTCTCCGATCTCATCCAGGAATAACGTTCCTCGGTGTGCTTGCTCAAGTTTGCCGGGTGCGCCACCCCGTTTTGCTCCAGTGTAGGCACCTTCCGTATGGCCAAATAACTCTCCCTCAATCAGGGTGTCCGGTATGGCGGCACAATTGATAGCAATGAAGGATCCGGCCTGATATCGACTGCCCTCATGCAGTGCCTTTGCCACAACCTCCTTCCCGGCGCCGGTTTCCCCCTGTATTAACACCGGCAGACCTTTGTCAAGGGCTCGCTTCGCAACAGCCATCTGGCTGTCGATCCGTGGGTCACCAAAATCCCTCGATGAGGGTGACCGGCATGTTCGAGGACAACGTCGACAACTTCTACGGCGCCGCCCACTCCCTGTACATGGACAAGTACACCATGCCCAAAGATGGTGGTTACCTGTTGCTGGACGCCATACAGGAACCGGTTGAAGCCAGCTTCCAGGCAGAGCCCGGCACCGGTAAACCGTATATGTCCTACATGTCCAAGTACCGGAATACCGTTCGTCTTATCATCCTTATCCACGATCAGAACGTGGGTGATGTGAACTGGGAAAACGGCGCCAAGGAGATCAAGTACTTCGTGGATGATGGCGACTTCGAGATCATGAAAGCAGGGCTGAAAACCAATGCCCGGGTGCTGTTTGCCGCCGGTGCCAAGCAACTTTATATCCCCACCTCCCATAAGCTGACCATTGATAGCGAAGACCAGATTGATGCTGTTATTGATGGGCTAGACAACGAACCTGCGCGCTACCGCTACACCTCATTCCATCCGCAGGGAACGTGTCGGATGGGCGCAGACCCCAAGACCACCGTGGTATCAGCCACCGGCGAAACCCATGAGGTAAAAAACCTGTACATCGTGGACGCGAGCATTCTGCCAACATCGATCGGCTACAACCCGTCAGAAACCGTGTACGCACTGGCCCACTACATCAGTGACCAGGTCAATCAGGCTCATACCTGATTACGACGAATAGATTAAGGAGCGCAACGAATGGACATGCCCATAAACCCTGTGTGGCAACAGCACCTGTTCCTGGGCGGTTGGCAAAGCGGAGACGGTCAGCAAATGAACGTTACGGAGCCTGCGACCGGAGACGTTCTGTCGCGGCTAAAATCCGCGACACCTGCCGACGTGGAACGGGCCGCTCACATTGCCAGCGCCGCCCAAAAGCGCCATCTGTGGCGGCGTGCTGATGGCCCAGATACTCGAAGATGCGGGGTTACCCGAGGGGGTTTTCCAGGTATTACCCGGTGGCCCGGATGTAGGGGAAGCGTTAGTTCAACATCCGCTTGTCAAGATGATCTCCTTCACCGGCTCAACTGCCGTTGGCAAGAGAATTGGTGAGACCTGCGGCCGAATGCTGAAAAAAGTCGCGCTCGAACTCGGCGGTAATAACGCACAGGTGGTGCTTGAAGACGCCGAGCTGGAGACTGCCAGCTCCTGCGGCGCCTGGGGTTCATTCCTGCATCAGGGGCAGATCTGTATGCAGACCGGACGCCACCTGGTGCATCGATCGGTCGCGGATGAATACATCAAACGTCTGGCAGTCCGCGCCGGGAACCTGGCTTGTGGCAACCCGTGGCAGGAGCAGGTTCAGCTTGGCCCCCTGATTAACGAGGCCCAGGCACAACGTGTTGAGGACATCGTCACTCGTTCTGTTGAAATGGGCGCCAGGATCGTCGTTGGCGGCAAACGTAACGGCAACTATTACGACGCCACCGTTATCGCGGACGTTACTCCGGACATGCCGGTTTTCTCCGAGGAAGTCTTCGGCCCGGTGGCGCCGGTCATGGCCTTCGACTCCGATGCCGAGGCCTGTGATCTGGTTAACGATTCTCCCTATGGCCTGGCGGCAGCGATCCATTCAGGTTCAACAGAGCGAGCCCTGAAAATCGCCAACCAGATACGGGTCGGGATGGTTCATATCAACGACCAGACGGTTAATAACGAGTTCCAGGTGCCTTTTGGTGGCATGGGCAGTTCCGGCAACAGCGGCCGCTTTGGTGGCCCTGCCAATATTGACGAATTCACCACCAGCCAGTGGATCAGCGTGATGGAAGAAGGCATCCGGTACCCGTTCTGATCAATGGTCTGGCGCTCATCACGCTTTGGAAGTAGCTGTCCTTACCCGAAGAACCTCCCCGTTCTTCGGGCTTTTTTTGTTTTCCAACCTGTTGAATTTAAACGTCCCGATAAGGTCTCTGCAACCACCGGACACCTATCTGCAGAAAATGGATATTTCCGAAACACCTTCAAGCCTCTAATGACAGAACCACAACAACAATCTGAGGTGTTGAAATGAGCAAGATCAAAACGCTTGCCGGGGCTGTACTGGCAACCACCCTTACCGCCGGGCTTTCTACCTCCGTTCTGGCGGCCGCCGGCGATCCGGTAAAAATCGGTATCATGCTGCCTTTCAGCGGTATTTATGCGCAACTCGGCGAAGCAGGCCGGGATGGCCTGAAACTGGCATTGAAGGAGAGTGCGTCAGAGCTGCACGGCTCCCCGGTGGAATTCATCGAGCTGGACACCGAAGCCAAACCGTCCCGCGCGCCGGAGCTGGCGTCCTCGATGCTTAATCAGCACAAAGCAGACTTCGTCGTCGGCCCGGTTCATTCCGGCGTAGCCATGGGCATGATCAAGATGCTGCGCGGCAAGGACACCATCATGATTATCCCGAACGCAGGGTCGGCCGCTGCAACCGGCCCCCTGTGTTCTCCCAATATATTCCGCACGTCGTTCTCGTCCTGGCAGCCTTCCTACCCCATGGGCAAGGTGGCGCTGGAGAAGGGCTATAAAAAGGTTTATGCCATCAGCTGGAACTACGGCATGGGTCGCGAAAGCCTGGATGCATTCAAAGAGTCGTTTACCGCAGGTGGCGGTGAGATCATAGAGGAAGTTCTACTGCCCTTCCCGTCGACCAATTTCCAGTCTCACGTCAGTGCCATTGCAGACAAGAACCCGGACGCCGTATTTACCTTCTTCGCCGGTGGCGGCGCGATCAAATTCGTGAAGGATTACGATGCCATGGGTCTGCGCGGCAAGATCCCGCTGCTGGGCTCCGGCTTTCTTACCGAGGGCACATTGCAAGCTCAGGGCGAAGCCGCCGAGGGCGTAATTACTGGCCTGCATTACGCCGAAGAACTTGATGTTCCCAAAAACCGGGAGTTCCGCGAAGCCTTCAATACCGAATACGGTCATTATCCGGACATCTATGCCGTCCAGGGGTATGACGCCGGACAGGCTATTGCCAGCACCATCAGCGAGCTCAAAGGTGACATTTCGGACAAGCAGGCCGTTATCAGCACCATGGAGCAACTGACCATCGACAGCCCGAGGGGGGAATTCACCTTCTCCAAGGCTCATAACCCGATTCAGAATATCTATCTGCGGGAAGTGAAGGATGGCGTAAACGTGGTGCAGAGCGTAGCTGCTGAAGCGCTGGAAGATCCCGCCCGCGGCTGCAAGCTCTGATATGGGCTCTGTTAGCCTCCGGCAGTGCCGGGGGCTTCATTGAAGCTGCCCACCCGCACCTGAACTCTCCGTAAAACCGTTGGGTACCACTATGTCTACCGAACTTTTCTTTGTGCAACTTGTAAATGGTGTCCAGTATGGGTTGCTTTTGTTTCTGATTGCCTCCGGCCTGACCCTGGTGTTCGGCGTCATGGGCATCCTGAATCTGGCCCACGGCTCCATGTATATGGTGGGCGCGTATCTGGTGTGGTACTTCGTTGCAATCACCGGCAGCTTTACTGTGGCCGCCATTCTCTCAGCCGTGATCGCTCTGGGCCTTGGCATACTCATAGAGCGGATGCTGATACAGCGGCTCTATAACCGCAACCATCTGGATCAGGTGCTGCTGACCATCGGCATGATCTTTGTGTTCAATTCCCTGCAAAGCATTCTCTGGGGCAACGACCCTTACGGGGTCGCTGTTCCTGAAGCGCTTAGCGGCTCCGTGCCATTTACCGACAACTCCAGTTATCCGGTTTACCGCATCTTCGCGGCCCTGATCTGTATCGCTATTGCTGCCGCGCTGTATTTTATGGTGAGCAAAACGCGTCTGGGCATGCTGATTCGCGCCGGTGAATCAAACCGGGAGATGGTGGAAGCCCTGGGCGTCAACATCAAAAGCCTCTACACCATCGTGTTCGCCATCGGCGTCATGCTGGCGGCGATTTCAGGCATTATCGCCGCGCCCATGAGCTCCATTGTTCCGGGCATGGGGGAAAGCGTACTGATTACCTGTTTCGTGGTGGTGGTCATCGGCGGCATGGGTTCTATCAAGGGCGCCTTCGTGGGTGCACTGCTAGTCGGGATTATCAGCACCTTTGCGACGGTCCTGATACCCACCATGTCCAACATGATTATCTATATCTTTATGATCCTGGTGCTGCTGGTGAAACCCCAGGGCCTTTTCGCCAAGTAAGCGGAGCCGAACATGATTTTTGAAAAGCGCACTGAACGCATTTTCCTGGCGATCTTCTTCCTCATCGCCCTCTGTATCCCCCTGTTCCTGGAGGACAACTCGTTCTTCGTGGGGAAAGTCACCACCATCCTGATCCTGGCCGTATTCGTGATGTCGCTGGATTTCCTGGTCGGCCGTGTTGGTCTGGTAACCCTGGGGCATGCCCTTTTCTACGGACTGGGAGGCTACCTGTTCGTACTCATTACGCCCGAGTATGAAACGGTCAACTTCTGGATTTACGCTTTTTACGTGTTGGGGGTCAGCGCCCTGATAGCACTGGTTATCGGCGCCGTAGTGCTTCGCACATCTGGCATCTACTTCATTATGATTACCCTGGCCATTTCGCAAATGGGCTACTACTTCTTCTTCGACTCGCTGGAATTCGGCGGTGGCGACGGCCTGTTCATTTTCATGAAGCCGGAGACCAGTATCTTTGGCCTCAGCTTTCTGAATCTCGATAACCCGACGCACTTCTACTACCTGGCGTTGCTCGCCGTGCTGATTACCCTGCTGACCATCAAGATCGTCCTGCGTTCGCGTTTTGGCCGCATTATCGAAGCCAGCCGCCTGAACCCGGAACGCACCGAGGCGCTGGGCTACAACATCTTCGCTTTCCGCCTGATCAGTTACATCATTGGCAGCACCCTGGCGGCCTATGCTGGCTTGCTGTTTGCATTGCAATACGGTTATGTGAATCCGCAATTCATGACCTGGGAGATGTCTGGTACGGCGCTGGTGATGTCTATTCTCGGCGGCATGGGCACGATCTATGGTGCCATTCTGGGCACGATCACCTATGAGGGTCTGCAGTATTTGTTCGAGCACATGAGCGAAGACTGGAAGCTGCTTATGGGCGGCGCCATCATCCTGATGGTTCTGCTGCTGCGCAAAGGCCTGGCCGGTTATCTTGAAAAGCTGCTGGAGAAATAATCATGGCCAACAACATCATTCTGGAAACCGAATCTCTCAGTAAACACTGGGGTGGCATCAAGGCACTCAACGATATTTCGCTGCAGTTCCACGACCGGCAACTGCACGGGGTGGTCGGCCCAAACGGGGCTGGTAAAAGCACACTGCTTAACCTGTTGTGCGGGACGCTGAAGCCCACCAGCGGTTGCATTCTGCACAAGGGCGAGCGGATCGAGGGCATGAAACCCTGGAAGTTCGTGCGCCGTGGTATCGGGCGTAGCTTCCAGAAAACCAACATCTATGCCGAAGTTACCTGCCTGGAAAACTGCGCAGTGGCAGCCCAGCGCCGCTTTGCGGGCAGTTTTAACCTGTTTGCCTCACGCCATGCAAACAAACTCGTCAGGGAGGCCGCGGAAAAAGCGCTTCACCAGGTTGGCCTGGCCGACCGCATTAACACCATCGCAGCGGAAATATCCTACGGTGAACAGCGACAGCTGGAACTGGCCATGGTACTGGCGACCGATCCCTGCATCCTGCTGCTGGACGAACCCATGGCTGGCATGGGGCATGAGGAGTCTCTGCGCATTATCGAGCTACTGAACGAACTCAAACAAACCTACAGCATTGTGCTGGTAGAGCACGATATGGACGCCATTTTCGAACTCTCGGACCAATTGACCGTGCTTGATAACGGCACGCACCTGATTACGGGCACGGTGGATGAGGTGCGCAGTGATCCTCGGGTGAAAGAAGCCTATCTGGGCAAGGACGACGACGAGGACGCAGCATGAACACCCGTCTTCTGGAGGTGAAAAACCTCAATACCCTTTATGGCCGCAGCCATATCCTCCACGACTTGTCATTCCGGCTTGAAAAGGGTCAGTCAATGAGTCTGATGGGTCGCAACGGCATGGGGAAAACCACCACGCTGAAATCCATCCTGGGCATAGTGCCACCGCGCAGTGGCCATATTTATTTCGACGGTGAGGACATCAGCAAGTTGCCAACCTGGAAGCGTATGCGCCGCGATATCGCGTACGTCCCGGAAGGCCGGGGCATGTTCCACAACCTGACCGTGAAGGAACACCTGCAAATGGCCGCCCGCCCGGACAGCAATGGCAAATCCGGCTGGGATTTCGACCGGGTTATGGAAACCTTTCCACGTCTGCAGGAGCGGCTTTCCAACATGGGCACAGAGCTTTCAGGTGGTGAGCAACAGATGCTGGCGATTGGTCGTGCCCTGGTCACAAACCCTCGCCTAATGATCCTGGATGAAGCCACCGAAGGCCTGGCGCCACTTATCCGCAAGGATATCTGGAGTGTGATTGCGACGATCCGCGAATCTGGCATTTCCACACTGATCGTAGACAAGAACATCAAGGCTCTGAAGAAACTCTGTGACCGCCATGTGGTTGTTGTGAAAGGCAAAGTTCACTTCGACGGCAGCTCGGAAGAGCTGGACCAGAACCTCGAAAAAGTCGAAACCGCACTCAGTGTTTAAATGTACAAAAAACGGATAGGGATGTTCATCAACCGGATATTTGACCGAGCCTGAATAACCGATAGTTCAACTGCCAAATAACAAGGAGAAGGCAAATGAACTATCGTACCTCACTGCTGACGCTGGCCATTGCTTCCGGCCTCAGTGCAGCTCCCGCGGCTAGCGCGCTTGAACTCGGCACTTTCAATGAAACCGATTTCAGCATCGGCGGCTATTTCAAAGCTGAAGGCACCTATGAAAAAGTCGATGACGGAGATTCCCGCATCTTCGGCCGCTCGAACGAAACCCGCGTTAACCTCAAGGCTGTCACCCAGAAGCATGGCCATACCATCGTCGGTTTTGTCGAGGGTGACTTTTACGGTGGCACCTACCCTGGCGAAAACAACGACCTACGGTTGCGCCATGCCTTCATCAAGCTTGATCAAACCACTGTAGGGCAAACCTGGACCGGCCAGTTCTGGGCCGTTGCCTATCACGACTATTTGGATTTTCTGGGTGGGCCCCGAGGCACACTAGGCGGTTTCAACTTCCGCACCACTCTGGTCAGCCATGAGGTCGCCGGCTTCCGCTTTACCGCGCAGGACCCGGTCAATAACGACGCAGACACCCCTGACCTGGCCGTCAACTACAACCTGAATCTCGACGGTGGTCACCGTATTACTCTCACGGCATCCGGACGTGAAATTGAAAATGGCGACTTTGTCGGCGGTGGGGCGATTGGCTCGAAGTTCATGATTGGGCAACACAGTTTCAACCTTAACGCCCATTACGGCGAAGGTCTCGGTGCGTTCACCGGTGTCGGCGTCAATAATAGCCTGGCATCACCGGATATCGAGAACGGCGACGCCGTCAGCCAGGCAGGTGTCGATGTCGGGTTCCGTTATGTTATCAACGGTGAGTGGCGCGCCAACGTGGCCTACACAGCGGTCGAAGTGGATGACAACGCCGACACCAACTACGAAGCCCATCGCGTAAACCTGATACATAGCGTGACACCAGACCTGGACGTTGGCGTGGAATGGCGCAAGTACAGTCTGGCGTTCGGCCCGTTGCTGCCAGAAGGTCAGCAGGTTGAGGTCATGGCCAAGTACAAATTCTGATTCGGACCTTCAGAATTGGTATCCTTGCCAACAATTCGTAAAACAGGCGCCCATCGTCCTCAGGACGCCTGTTTTGCGCTGGTACGCGACAGCACCCGTCATTTGACAACGGTAAATCCCATGGCAGAAGAAAGCCCGAAGCGGCAGGGAATCGGCTCATTAGAGATCGGATTACATATCCTCAACTACATTTCGGCAGCACCCAAACCACCAACCCTTAAGGAGCTGTCCGGGGCTCTGAACCTCTCACCCAGCCGTGCCCACAAATATCTGGTCAGCCTGTTGCGGGAAGGTTTCATCAATCAGGTCAATCAGACTCAGTACACCCTGGGCAATTCCAGCCTGACCCTGGGCATTTCCGCGCTCCGCCGCATCAATCCTATTCAGCTCAGCTACGAAGCCGTCGACCGACTTAATGAGAAAACCGATAAAACGGTGTCCGTTACAGTATGGAACGGGACGGGGCCCCTGATCATCAAATGGCTGGATTCAAGCCAGCCGATCTCGGTAAACGTGCGGCTGGGAGCCGAGTTGTCGCCGCTGAATTCCGCCTCCGGAAGAATCTACCTGGCGCACTTGCCAGCCGAACGGAGAAAGGCGTTGGTGGACCAATACTACAAAAACTCGCGAACACTGCCCAAATACCGAGGCAAACCCGTCACCAGGGAAGAGTTGCAGCCTCATCTGAATGCTATTAAACGGGATAACTACTGCGCCTTTTTCAGCGATTACCTGCCTGAGATCAATGTACTGAGCAGGCCCGTATTCGACATCAACGGGAGCATCGTCACCGTCATTACTTTACTGGGGCTGGAGCGAGATACCAATATCAGCGAAGGCTCATTCCTGTTCGAGCTGGTCAGGGAATGCACGGATCGGGTAACGAGGCAGATTTGCGGGCAACAAAGAGACAGCAATGGCCAGGGTTAACCGGCCATTCGCATGGTTTCAGAAGGCAGTTCCCCGAAGGTCTTGCGATAGTCCGACGAAAAACGGCCCAGATGACTAAAGCCATAGTCCAGCGCAACCTCGGTAACGTTCCGACACTTTCCCTGCAGGAGATCCTCTCGCAGTTTCTGAAGTTTCAACTGCTTGATATAACACTTTGGTGTGGTCGCGAAAGCCCTGGAAAAGGCGTTGTAAATGGACCTAACGCTCATATTGGAGACCGTGGAAAGCTCCTCGATATCAATATTGCGCTGAACATTCTGCTCAATGTACCGAAGCATTTTTCCCAGCGAGGGCGTACAGGCCGGCCCCTTTTGCTGACATGACCAGTTGCTGGGAAACACTTTCAGCAATTTCTTGAGGATGATTTCCCGATAGGGGGCGCAAACCGGATTTATATCTTCGTCTTCTGCATCATCAAGCTCGGAGAGCACGGCCTTCATGATATTGATCAGTGCCGGACACAACCGGAGCTCTACCGGCGCCCGGGTGAAACGAATTCCGTCTTCCGGCAACCGGCCATGCGCCAGCTCGCGGGCGTTATTCAGTACATGCTCCGGCACCTTGATGATCAGCTTTTCGCAATCTTCCGAATATTCCAGGTCAATCTTCTCATAGGGATTCACCATCACGGCCTGACCACGGCTCACTTTCATGGGTACGCCCTCCTGATGCCAGACACACTCACCCCGGGTGACAACCTGTAAATGGTAGATGGACTCCAGCTCGGGACTCTTTACCCGGACATGATTACCGTAGCTGAGTTGTGACAAACCAAACCCGGCAAACTCTCTGAAGCTGAGACTGGACTTCCGCTTCTGCTCTCCGAGCATTTCCAGGCGATGCTGTCCGATATGCTGGTTAACGAACGAAGACACCTCTTCCGGATGCGCTCCCTGAAGAACGGTTGCGCCCACAAGTGATTGACCAAACATCGCTCGCCTCATTTATTTATTGTTAATGCGTTTACTTTATATGAATTTTTTTGGTCGATCAACAACCAGTGAATCGGCACCTCAGTAAAACTGGCCGGACCGCTCCCTACGGATTGCTGCTTATATCAGCGATGGCGCTATCTGGCAGTCGTCCTGGATCATGCATATGAGCAGCGAGGAAAGCTGTGGCGCCTGTATTGGTTTTTGGACTAATGGCTGGCGCCATCTCAGGGCACAAATTGTTACCCAGCGCAGCAGCCTGCCCACGAGCGGAAACGCAGCAAGAAGGGTGAATGTTGAACGGTATAGCCAATCAGGATGCACAACATGCTAGCAGACTCCCGAAACCTTATTTTTGTTGGTATGCCAGGCAGCGGTAAAAGCACCGTGGGCGTTCTGGTTGCCAAAAAACTCGGCCTGGGTTTTATCGACACTGATTTATTGATACCGCCCACTTTCACGCTCTTCGAGCGGAATGAAAACGATGCTCTTTTCCGATACGCTGGGACCAAAGTTGCGCAACCGCGTTGACCTGGTTCTCCCGGTTGCGCGTGGGCGTGCAGATATGTTGAGCATGCATACCGCCACCTTGGCGCTTATTGAAGGGCTGCTGGTCGGCCTGGCGACAGAGCGCCCGAAAGAAACCATCGCCAATCTTGAATCGCTGAATAAATTAC
>Ga0314774_1000756_pt1 | contig 23394 bp, 23 predicted proteins | sample MetaGCBIA2018_FD_204515 | JGI IMG/M metagenome (GOLD analysis project Ga0314774, IMG submission 204515) | Cryopeg brine microbial communities from Beaufort Sea near Barrow, Alaska, United States - CBIA 2018 | ecosystem: Environmental > Aquatic > Marine > Coastal | place: USA: Alaska | collected...
CAACACTATGAAGTGTTTTAACTTATTTCAGAGATAGTTAATCTCATTTTTTAAGTTATCCCGACATTCTGTCGCTTATTTAGATTTCAAAGATTGATTTAACATTTATAATTTTAATGAACTTGAATCCCCTACTTTGGGGTTTCGCTAACACTCGTTCTCTTAAACGAGGACGAAATTATATACAATACTTCCTTTGATTTAGCTTAGGTTATGAAAAGAATTTGTCTCTATGCTTCTATACTTTTTTATTTACTCATATTTGTGACTTCTCTTACTATATAATAGAAAACTCTGAAAAATATTTTTCCGATTTTTGCAGATGAAATCTACTCTTATTCTGAATTGAGTTATCTTTGAGCATCCTTGTTAAAATTTAGTTTTCGTTAACTCTCTTTGTGTATAATTCCATTATAAAATATATCCTACTATACATTCGTTTGTATAGTAGGGTGTGATATAAATATGCAAAGGGGAAATAATGGGATTATATGATAGACAATATGTGAGAAATCATGCTGAAGAAAAAACTGTTGATCTAAGCAAAAATAAAAGCTCTCTTGGGGTTTTCATAAAACAAACATATCAGTTGTTTGCCGCTTCTCTACTGGCTGCAAGTGCTGGATCGTATGTTGGAATGGGAATGGCTGGTGTCATTACCAGTTGGTTCTGGGGATTAGTGATTTTAGAGTTCGCTTTACTCTTTGGGTTATATGCAGCCAAGAAAAAAGCCGGACTAAATCTAATTTTACTATTTGGATTTACATTTGTAAGTGGCTTGACACTTGCTCCACTTTTGACCAATATACTAGGTCTTGCAGGCGGAGCATCCATAATTGCTAATGCTTTTATGCTTACAACGGTTGCCTTTGGCGGACTTTCAATGTTTGCGATGAATACTAAAAGAGATTTTACCGTCATGGGGAAAATGCTTTTTATCGCGCTCATCGTGATTATTGCAGCAAGTTTGATTAATATATTTTTAGGTAGTCCTATCATGCAATTAGTCATTGCAAGTATTAGTTCTATCCTTTTTAGTGCATTTATTCTTTATGATACTCAAAAAATCATCAAAGGCCACTATGAGACTCCTATAGAAGGTGCTATTGCACTTTACCTAGATTTTCTAAATCTGTTTATTTCGCTATTACAAATTTTAGGTATATTTGGAAGAGATGAATAAAACAAATGAGGGGGACTTTCCCTCTCAAGCACTTCGTATCATTGATGCCAATCTTAACCGCCTTAGAGAAGGAATACGAGTAGTAGAAGATATTTGCAGATACTATAAAAACTCCAAAGAACTTTCAACTAAATTAAAAACTTTAAGACATCTATCCAGAACACATAACTACAAAGAACTTCTTACATGTAGAGATATTCTAAATGATCCCCTCAAGGGGACTACACAAAGTGAGAGAAATAGAGATTCACTTGAAGCTGTCATCCTATCAAATATAAAAAGAGCGCAAGAAAGTGCAAGGGTGTTGGAAGAAATTTTAAAACTTTCCGATACTCAAGAAGCTGAAAAATTCAAACAAATTAGGTATGAATTATATAATCTAGAAAAAGAAATTCTATTAGAGTTATGAGAGAGGATTACTGAAAGTAAAATACCGACAGAATCTAAAATTCTTCTGTCGGTATTTATTTCACTTTAAAGCGTAATATATAAATCTATGCTATATGAACAACAAGTTGTTGCTCATATTATTAACAAGATGGTACGTTACCACTATCGCTAGCGAAGTTGAATAAAAAATCATATACATGTCCAATGTAATGGTCTCTTATAGGCTCTGCTTTTGGACAAAATTTCATTATTTCGTCATTTAGCTTACCAGATTCTTGTATCGCTTTCCATTCTGCTTGAGTATGTTTTTCAGCCATCACACCACCATTGAAACCACAAGGTCTTTTCAATTTTTTAATAAATATCTTCTGCCCCTTTGCAGCATCCGCAAATGCAGCTGTACTCACAAAACTTAAACCTACTACCGCTGTAAACAGCAATATAACTAATTTTTTTAACATTCTTTCCTCCGTTTTAAAATTTTCTCATCACCGAAATTATACCATAAAACCATTGACCTAAAGACTCATTGCAGCCCTTGTTTTCAAGGAAGGCACTGGGTACAATGCCTTTTTATTTGTTAAGACTATTGTCTCTTTTATTCATCCACCTTTTCTGCATCTAAATTAAACACCTTTTCGGCAATATAAAATAATGCTATCGCGATTCCAATTCCACCAAATCCTATCGCCATCTCTGTTATAGAAGGAAAATACTCTATAAATGTTGGAGCTAATTGATACTCTGATCTTTTTAACAACGTCATCGGATAAATGAGTGTATCGTGCACCAAATCATATCTCATAAAGAAAATTCCCACCATTCCCGTTAAAGAGGCATATACCATTGGTTTAATCGCCTTGCCATTTGAAATCAAGATTATAAAGAAAGGGACGAGCATTCCTAAAAGTACTTCTCCATAGATAAAGGTTGGGCTGCCAATAGCATGTAAAACCGTCGCGGCTCTATTTGGAACATTGCCATAAAGGGCGGTAATAATTTTCCAGCCTTCAAAGAAAATAAGAATTCCAAGTAGCATTCCCAAAATCTTATTTAATTTAATCAACATTGGCTTTAACGCTTCTGGATAATTATTTCTATATTTAAACCCATAAATAAGATACAGAAGGTAACACCCTGTAATCATCGCTGAGAGAATAAAATAGACTGGGTAAAAAACACCATTAGCACTGGGGCGAGATATCAGAAATCCAAAAACAGCTCCCAGATTACTGTGAGCGGCAAGACCCGACAAAAGGCCACCGATACCAAATATTTTGGCCCATTTATGATCTATTTTTATTGCTAAAAAGTAAAATTCAAATGTTATAAATACCAAATAAATGCCATAAAGTGTCCCCATCCACCAAATTGCTGATGTGAGTCCCGGTGTTAAAACATTGTAAATCAACATAGTCACGGGATGACCAATTTCTAGAGCGATAACAGCGAACCCAGAAACAAGAGTGATAATTGCACCAGCAATTGCACGCTTTCCAATTTGCTGAAACTCTTTTATCCCAAACACATGACCTATGGAAGAGATAAGACAAAGTCCCGTACTAGAGACGACAAAAAACACATACATGGCAATAAGCAAGCCCCAAGGATGTTGCCTTGTAACGTTATAAACATGATGTCCGTGTAAAAAGTAATATACTGCGCCTGCCATAAAGGCACTAAGTAAACCTATTGTAATCACCGCCACCAATAAATTGAGTGACGTAATTTTAAATGTAAATAAATTTTTAATTGAAAAATTGTTCATAATCAACCTCTATAATAGATAGAATAATTTTGGTTTTGTGCCAAGGTGTTCTTTTACCCGTCTGTATTCTCTGTGGCTCAAAAGTTGTGAAATTTCACTGTTTGGATCATCCAAATCACCAAAAGTTCTTACTTTTGTAGGACACGTAGCTTGACACGCCGTTGTTGTCTCACCATCTGCCAATCGTGTGTCTGAACAAAAATTGCACTTGTCAACCGTAACTGTTCTATCATCCACATATCTGGCATCATAAGGGCATGCATTGATGCAGTAGGTGCATAAAATACATTTTTCAACATCCACTCTCACCACGCCATAATCATCATAGTACGTTGCATGTGTCGGACAAACTTGTTGACACGGTGCATTATCACAATGTTGACATTGGCTTGGATGATACGTTTGTGAAGCAATGGAAATATTTGGATATTCCCCTTCTGCCTCTTTTACCCCTACCCAAATTCTATATTTGTCCGCTCCGAGCAAAACACCATTTTCTTCTTTGCAAGCCACTTCACAAGCTTTACAATTTATACAATTATTATAATCTAATGCCATTCCATAACGTGCCATAACTAAACCTTTCTAATTTCCACATTTGTTTCATGCATCGCTGCAGCACCATACACTGGCTCAGTGCTATCTTCAATAATCCTCGCATCATTGCCACCATTATTAGCACCTAAGCTCATACTATCACTTGTTCCACCAAAACCATGTGCTAAGAAAATAACATTTTCTCCAATTTTTTCAGTTGGGTATGCTTTTAACACAATTTTGCCTACGCTGCTTGATACTTCCACATCATCTGAAAATTCAATACCTCTGCTTTGTGCCACTCTTTTATTGATCCATACATAATTTGTTGGTATCAAGTCTCTCAACATAGCATTATTTGTTGTGCCGCTTTGTGTAAATTGTGCATGTCGTCCAGTGACAAGTCTAAATTTACCTACAGGTACTTTAAATTCATAGTCATCATGCCATGTAGGCATAGGATCTATTCCTTTGCTTTCTAAGTTTTTAAAATTAAAAACCACTTTTAATTCATCTTTTTTAGTTGTATAATTTTTCTTATTCTCTGGATAATACTGATATTCATTAACATTCAATTTTTTGTGATAGTCTTCCATATGAGGATAATAAACACCTTTTTCTTCAAGAGTTATCCATGCTTCTTCCCCAAATGCTTTGACAACTTTTTCTTCATTTAGCTCATGTACACTTTTTTCCCAAGCATCAGCAAAATCATATCCATCTTCTTTAAATACAGCTTCTTCGCCTCTGTCTTTAATTTCATATTGTAAATATTCATCATATTTTTTACTAATTTCAAATAAAGGCTTTGCTAATTTTTCTGCTAATTCTTTATAGATAACTTCTGGAGTTTTACAGTCATAAAGAGGTTTAATGACAGCTTTTCTCTGAACAATTGCAGGCTCTAAGCCTCCAAAACTTGCTACTGGAGATGTTCTCTCTAAATAAGATGCTTCTGGTAAAATGACATCTGCAAACATAGTCGTGTCGCTAGGTAAAATATCTATCATCACATTTAAATCCATACTCTTTAGAAACTTTTCTGTTTTTGTAGTATTTGGAACACAAGACATTGGATTATGTTTTCTCATAAACATTGCTCTTATTGGATAAGGATTTTTGCCTTCTAAGACCATATTTCTAAATAAAATCCATGAACCGGTTTTATTGGCAGGAATTGCTACAACTTTTGTATCAAAACGTGATTGTGCCTGGGCATACATAGGAGAAGATATATCTTCTTTTGGTAAAGATAACTTTTTACCATAAATAATCCCACCTTTTTTATCTAAGTTGCCTGATAACCCTTGAAATATTGCCATCGCACGACGAAGTTGAAAGTCATTTCTAGCAAACACACTTCTTCTTCCTTGATAATATATTGGATGTTCGCTTGCCATAAACTCTCTAGCAGTTTTATAAATTTCACTTTCTGATATATTTGTTATTTTAGACGCCCATTTTGGAGTATAACCATGGGATAATACATGTTCTTTATAATCCTCAAACCCAACGCCATATTTTGCTACAAATGCAGCATCATATAAATTTTCACTTAATACTACATAGGTTAAAGCTAAAACAAAAGCTAAATCAGTACCAGGATTTATACCATACCATCTATCTGCTTTTGAAGCTGTATTAGTAAATCTAGGATCAATTACAATAGTTGTTAAGCCTCTACCTCTCGTTCTTTTGAACATATCCATCGTATCTGGTGTTATAATTGCTTCTGCTCTGTTGGCGCCCGCAACAATAATATAATCAGCATTATTCATGTCAGCTTCACCATAGGTACCGATAGTTCCAAAATAGCCGCCTAGCGTTGTTTCCAAACAAATGCTTATTTCATCTACATAATTTGGTGTACCCATTTTTGCACTAATTAATTCTTCAAATCCTTCTTTAGAGAGTCCTTCTCCATTACAATATCCCATGGTAGATCTATTGTCTTTTTCTTCATCTAAGATTTGTGCAATCCCTTTAAATTTTTCAGTACCATTAAGTATCGCTTCATATGCTTCTTCCCAGCTAACTCTTTTGTACTGACCATCTCCTCTTTCTCCGGTACGAACAAGAGGATATTTCAATCTATCTGGATCATATAAGGTTTGCAATCCTGCATTACCTCTAGCACATAGCATGTTTCTTGATTTTGGGAAATATGGATTCGGATTTAACTTTGTAACAATACCATCTTCAACTCTTGCAAATCCTGCACACTTATTGACACATATTCCACATAAAAATGGTATATTTTCAGCTATTCCTATTCCGGTCTTAGTAGGTTCAATTCCAGGTAATGTTGTTTTTTCGTTTTTATCAGATAAAACACTGTTTGCATTGATTGCTGTTGCCCCAGCTATACTTAATGCAACACTCCCTTGAAGAAACCTCCTACGTGAGACTTCAACTTTCATAACTTCTCCTTTAATTTTTAAATTACATTATATATCAAAACACAATACAAGTTTTGTTGATATAATTGTAGGCTTATTTGCTTATTTAATTATTAATAATATTTTAATTATAATAAAAGCTTATTATAATTTGAGGCATAGAGCTGTTTCGTGGGATTTAAAAAATTTAAAAGAAAATTTATTTTTACGTTTTTTTGGAGATAAAAGTAAAATTTTATTGACTAGAAAGTGAAAGATATGAGAATTTAGCTATTTTTTAAGGAAGGAAGAAGGTGTTTAGTTAAAATTATTTTCCCCTTAGATATGTATTTATTCTATTTTTTACTCCTTACATGTAAAGTATTTTTCTCTACATGTGAGGAGTTCTAGTTAAACTATTATAGGATTTCCCCATATAAAAAGCACTTCAAATTCTAAGTAGTCATGGGGGTAATTTTTGATAAGATTTTTCATTTGTACTACGCCTAACCTTCTCACTCCCCCCGTTGTCCCACTTTTTTTTATATATCTAAATTTTGACACATTATCTTCAAACAATAATTTATAGGTTTTAATTTCATACGTCATTATAAAGTATTTTTTCACTATCTCTATGAGTCTATGTGCATTGGGCAAAGATGACTCCAAATTGGTTACACTGTAAATATCCGCAAAAGTGTTGTCTGTAAAAATGGCAAGAGCCACTTCTTTTGTAGACTCACGAAGAAAGGCAAGAGTATTTTCAATATCCTTTGACCATTGCAAAGCTGAAGCAGATATGCCAATATCAAAGTTTTCATAGCTTTTTACATGCTGCATAAAAGAGTCTGATTCAAAGTTTTCATGTAATATGGTTATATTTTCACTCTTTGGGTGTTTATCACACATTCCAATTGCCTCATCTACCCCAAGCAATTTATCATATTTCCAAGATATTGTTCTACTTACTTCTCCTGTTCCACATCCTAAATCTAAAATTGTTTTTGGACGCGATATTATTTTGGAGACAAGATGGGATGCCACTTGTTTTTGCACGATGGTATGTGAATCATAACTTTTAGAATGTTTGGAAAACTCTTTTGTGTGATTCAACAAGACTACTCTTTTTTTCAGTATTTTATCTGGCTTTAACTATTCTTTAATATTTTTCGATATAATGAGCGATTATACTAATTTTTTAATAAAAGGACATTGAATATGACCGGAGTTTTATTGGTCTCACAATTTATTTTAGCTGTTATTTTAACAATCGCAGTGCTTCTACAAAAGAGTTCTTCTATAGGCTTAGGCGCTTATAGCGGAAGTAACGACTCCCTGTTTGGAGCAAAAGGACCAGCTGGGTTTATGGCAAAATTTACATTTGTAGTAGGCCTTATATTTGTAATAAATACTTTAACCTTGGGCTATTACTATAACCAAGAAAGTAATGTATCTTTAGCGGAAGATATTAAAATAGAAAAAAGCATAGTTCCTGCAGCTTCTGATTTACCACAAGCGCCTAGTGCGCCTAAGTCGAATTAGGAAATCATGAAACCTCTTCTGCTATCATTACTTTTGGGGGTAACCCTGTGGGCCGATGCCCATGTATTTGTTTACCACAGATTTGACGACAGCAGATATCCTAGCACCAATACCACTAAAGAAGAATTAAAAAGAGAGTTTGAGTACTTCAAAGCAAATAATTATGAGGTTGTTTCTCTTGACGTATTAGTAAAAGCATTGAAGGATAAAGTTGATATTCCAGATAATTGGGTTGTTTTAACAATTGACGATAATTTTAAAAGTTTCTATACCGGCGGATTATCTTTATTTAAGCAATACAATTATCCATTTTCTCTTTTTGTATACGTTGAAGCCACTGAGAAAAAATATCCTGATTATCTTAGCTGGGATGAACTAAGAGAAATTGCAAAATATGGTTCTCTTGAATTTCACTCCTATGGGCACGAGCATATGACTTATATGAGTAATGAAGCGATCAAGAAAGATTTCGACAGAGGATTGGGGCTATTTTTTAAAGAGTTACATGGTAAACCAAAATATTTTACTTATCCTTATGGTGAATTTACTCCAAGGGTAAAAAATCTTGTCAAATCCTATGGATTTGAAGCCATCATAAATCAAAATATGGGTGCTGTTTCCATTCTTAGTGACGTCTATGATATCGATAGAACTGCTTTGGTTGGGCAAGCAAATCTAAAACTAGACCTTCGCAACAAAACACTTAAAGCACATTGGATTGAACCCAAAGAAGTTCCAAAAAATGGTATTATTGAATCTCTACATGTGCAGACTGATGAGAATTCTAAAAATGGTGAAGTTTATCTCACGGGGTATGGTTGGATGCAGACACAACTCAATAATGGCGATTTTAATGTAACGTTAAATAAAAAATTGGTAAACAAACGATCACGGATAATTGTATCTGTAGGAAATAAAATTTCAACCAAACTACTTATAAAGGACTCCTATGGAACTAAATAAAATTTATGCCACCCAACAAGAGCATATCAACAAAACATTAGATTCGCTAAAACGTGATTTTATGACCATCAGAAGCGGTAGGGTATCGACCTCTATCTTGGATAATGTCAAAGTAAGTTATTATGGTACACCCACTTCTATAGCTCAAGTTGCAAGCATCCTTGCACCAGATGCAACCACTATAACAATCACTCCTTGGGAAAAAAATATTTTGAAAGATGTAGAGCGTGGCATTAACAACGCTAATCTTGGTGTCAATCCTAATAATAATGGCGAAGTAATAAAATTATTTTTCCCGCCGATGACAAGTGAGCAAAGAAAAGAAAATGCTAAATTGGCAAAAGGAATGGGAGATAAACTAAAAGTAATTATAAGAAATATCAGAAAAGATGCGAATGATCAAGTCAAAAAATTAGAAAAAGATAAAGAAATTTCAGAAGATGAATCAAAAAAAGCGCATGATACTATTCAAAAAATTACAGATGAAGGTATTTCAAAAATTGATGCCTTAGTAAAAGGAAAAGAAGCAGAACTTCTTAAAATATAAGGTTAACTATGGATTTGGAGCAAGTTTACAAAGATGCAGGCGCCCTTTTAGAAGGTCACTTCTTACTTAGCAGTGGAAAACATTCTAAATATTATCTTCAAAGTGCAAAAGTTTTAGAAGACCCAAAAGTAGCAGAGCTTTTAGCTAAAAATTTGGCCGATATGATACGAAAAAGTGAACTAAAAATTGACACCGTATGCTCCCCTGCTCTTGGTGGAATTTTGGCAGGATATGAACTTGCTCGAGCTCTTGGTGTAAGATTTATATTTGCAGAGCGTGTTGATAGAGTGATGAGTCTCAGACGTGGATTTGAAGTAAAAAAAGGTGAAAATGTGTTGATGTGTGAAGACATTATCACAACAGGCGGATCCGCTCTTGAAGCCGCAAAAGAAGTGAGTAATCAAGGTGGAAAGATTGTAGCATTTGCAGCTCTTGCGAACAGAGGTTTCTGCAAAAGAGTAGGAACTGATAATCAATCAAAGCCTACATGCAAGCTGCCGGATGATGTTCCATTCTTTGCTCTTGGTGACTTTGAATTTGAAATTTATGAACCAAACGAGTGCCCGTTGTGCACAGACGATAGTAAGGCTTACAAACCCGGCAGCAGAGGAAACTAAATGCGCTGGAGAGATGTTCGTCATGGCAAGATTACACAAAAAAAAATAAAAGTAAAACCTCTTATCTATACACTCGCTCCAATATACAGTAGGTTTAAAGCCTTCATCACAGATACGTTTATGATTTTAATGCCGATAATGTATTTTGTTTTTTATGTCATTATGGGTTCACGTGAAGAATTTTCAGCAAAAATGCTATTAGGCTGGGCGTATATATTTGTGCCACATTTTTTTATAATCATAGGTCTGTGGTACTTTAAAGGCCAAACGCCTGGCTATAAATCGCAAAATATCAAAATTGTAGATACCAATCTTCAAAAACCAGCGCTTATTCAACTTGTTGTTAGATATATAGTGTTTTTTATATCCTCTATCGTGGTTACAGGCGTAATTTTGTGTTTTATTAGAAAAGATAAAAAAAATCTACATGACTTACTATCAGGAACAATGCCTATACAAATAGAAGATTAATTTGGTTTTCTTCAATATATCTGCCTTCTTTTTCTCGTACTTTTCCATTGTCGGCGTCTATATAATATTTTTACCTAAAATGTTACAAATGCTTGAGTACTCTTCCCTACAAATTGGGCTCATCTTCGCAATGGGCCCGTTAATGAGATTTATCATTCCATTTTTATTTTTAAAACGAATAAAGTTAAACAGAAATATTTTCTATATGGCACTCATCTCGGTATTTTTAGGCTCTCTCTCATTTTATTTCACTATCAATAATTTTTATTTTTTCCTATTATCTAATCTATTCATTGGCGGGTCTATGGGCTTGATTTTACCCTATATAGAAACATATGCAATGGAGCACTTAAAAAAAGAACGCTTTGGGAAATCAAGATTATATGGTTCTATTGGGTTTATGTTAATTGGTATCGTGCTGGCAAAAGAGTTAGACAGCTATATTATTGGGATACATTACTTTGTCTTTGCAGTGCTTGTAACTGTATTTTTTGGGCTTGCTATAACGATAGGAAACAAAGAGTTCAAGCGAAAAAATAAAGATAATATGAGAGAAAACTTCAATTTAAGAAAAGCGCTTTTCTTTTGGATAAGCCTATTTTTTATGCAGATAAGTTTTGGTGCATTTTATAACTTTTTTACTATCTATGAAACTGCCCATGGGATAAGTTTGGAAATGACTAGTTATTTATGGGCTTTTGGAGTTATCTGTGAAATAATACTCTTCTATTTTCAAGCACCGCTTTTAAAATTTAACCTGCTCAAAATACTTAAATTTGCTATTTTTATCACCATTATAAGATGGTTACTTTTATATCTGTTTCCAGATTCACTACTCATCTCATTTATATCACAATCGCTACATGCCTTCTCTTTTGCATTACACCATACGGTGGCAATTACTCTTTTATATTCTATCTATGAAAACAAAAAATTAGCTGCACAATTTTATTATGGATTTTCATTTGGGCTAGGAGGATTTTTAGGAGCACTTATTGCCGGCTTATTCTACGGTCCCTATCTCTATCTGTATGCTGCGGTTATGGCACTATTTTCTTTTATTGCGCTATTTTATTATAGAAGTGAAACTTAGCGAGCTAAAACATACTATCTTTTAGCTCTAGAAAACTTCTCTACATGTGAGCTGCCATGTAGAGAAAATTGTTTTTAAATTATTTAACAGCTCTTTTTCTTTTTGCTGGATCAAGTAAACGTTTTCTAACGCGAATTGCTATTGGCGTTACTTCCACTAACTCATCATTTTCTATCCACTCTAGTGCTGTTTCAAGGTTAAGTCTACGATGAGGAATGAGTTTAATTGCTTCATCTGCACCACTACTTCTAACGTTGCTTTGTGCTTTTCCTTTTGTAGGATTCACATCTAAATCATTTGGACGGGCATGCTCACCAATAATCATACCGCCGTATACTTTGATCTGAGGTTCAATGAAAAGTGCTCCTCTGTCTTGAAGATTAAAAAGTGAAAATCCAAGTGCAGCACCATTTTCCATAGATACAAGAGCACCATTTTTACGTGATTCAACTGATCCGGTATAAGGTCTAAAATCTAAAAATGAGTGGTTCATAATACCCTCGCCTTTAGTGTCAGTTAAAAACTGTCCACGAAAACCAATCAATCCACGTGCAGGAATTTCAAACTCTATTCTTGTTTGACCATCGCCGGTTGGATTCATTGCTGTCATCTCCGCTTTTTTCTTTCCAAGTTTTTCGATAACTGCGCCCGTAAATTCTTCAGGAACGTCAACCACTAAATGCTCAAATGGCTCTAATTTAACGCCATCAACCACTTTTGTGATAACTTCAGGACGACCCATTGAAAACTCGAAACCTTCACGTCTCATATTCTCTGCCAAAATCGTAATTTGAAGTTCACCACGACCTGAAACTTTAAATTTTCCTTCACCAGCACTTTCGTAACGCATCGCAATATTTATTTTCATTTCAGAGTTAAGACGCTCATCAATTTTATTTGATGTGACATACTTGCCCTCCATTCCTGCAAATGGAGAATCATTGACACCAAAAACAACAGAAAGAGTAGGCTCTTCAATGTGTAATGGATCTAGCGGCATTGGATTAACAGTATCAACGATGCTGTCACCAACATCCAGCGTTTCAAATCCAGCAATTGCAACAATGTCTCCACTGCTCGCTTTGTCTATATCCATTCTCTCAAGTCCTTTGAATCCAATCAACTTCGAGACACGACCTTTAATTTTTTCACCATCTGCTTTACACAGTAATACATTTTGATTTTTAGTAATTGTTCCGTTAAAAATTCTTGCAACACCAATTTTTCCAACATAATTATCGTAATCTAGCGTGAAAACTTGAAGCTGAAGTGGATTTTCATTGGATCCTGTCGGTGAAGGTACATGTTCAACAATAGATTCAAAAAGTGGAATTAAATTTTCGTTTGCATCTGCCATGTCTGTTTTTGCATAACCATCTTTTGCAGCCGCATAAATAACAGGAAAGTCTAACTGGTCATCCGTAGCGCCAAGTGCTACAAATAAGTCAAACACTTCATCAACAACACGTTCAGGATCGGCTGAAGGCTTGTCGATTTTGTTGACAACAACGATTGGCTTAAGTCCTAGTGAGAGTGCTTTTTTTACCACAAATTTTGTTTGTGGCATAACGCCTTCGTATGCATCAACTAAAAGTAAAACACCATCTACCATCTTTAAAACACGCTCAACTTCACCACCGAAATCGGCGTGCCCTGGAGTATCGATAATGTTTATCTTCATAGGACCATAATAAATTGCTGTGTTCTTTGAAAGAATTGTAATTCCTCTTTCCTGCTCAAGTGCATTACTGTCCATCATACGTTCAGTAGTTTGTGTATGTGAATCAAATGTGCCTGACTGTTTTAATAACTCGTCAACTAGGGTTGTTTTACCATGATCAACGTGCGCGATTACGGCAATATTTCTAAAATCTTCCAATCTATTTCCTCTTTATTTTTATATATTTCAATGAATTTTTATTATATGAAGTATTAATGGCTCTATTATAGCTTAATTTTTTCTAAATTACTATGTGGCAAATTGAAACAAATTTTGCTTTACTATTTATACGTAATTTTCACTGTTGCAAACAATGAGAAATACACTGTTTCTATCAAAACTTTCCATTAAGAATTTTTTACTCTTTGGGCATGAGTTAATGCAATGGCAATCGCGTCCGTTATATCCAAAGGTTTTATCTCTCGCTTGATACCCAAAATCTTTTTTACCATAAAAGAAACCTGCTCTTTTGCCGCTTTTCCATTGCCTGTGACCGCTTTTTTCACTTGAAGTGGAGTATACTCGTGAAAGTTTCCGAAGACTTGCAAAATCTTTAAACTAAGCGCTCCCCTGAATTGAGCCAATTTCAAAACTGTTTTTGGATTAAATGCAAAAAATATATCTTCTATGGCAACTTGATCTATTTTGTGATTTTCAAAGATAATATCTAAGCCCTCACACAGCTCTACCATTTGGTGTTGCAGTATTTTCTCTTTAATTTTAATCAAACCTGCTTCTATTAATATAAGAGAGTTTTTCTCTTTTTTGATGAGTGCATAACCACAATTAATTGTACCCGGGTCTATTCCTAATATAATCAATTTTTACCCTTTATTCACATCTTATTCACATAGTGAAAAACTATTGTTATATCGGAGTTTAACATAAATTTTAACTATATTCAGATAAACTAAAGAAGTTATTCACACTTTATTCACCATGTGATGAAACAAAAATTAAAAAGGACAATTTAAAATGCTGGCAGACAATGTATTAGAGCTTTTAAAATCAGAAATTTCTGAATTAGAGTACAATCGATACATAAAACAATTAAAATATCATGAAAAAGTATCTCGTTCTGATTATGTCGTTTTTATTGCTCCCAATATTTTAATAGCCAATTGGATTAAAACAAAATATTCTGACAAAATTGCTCATCTTTTTGAAGTAAAAACCGGTACAAAGCCAACAGTCAATATAATGCTAAAAGATCAAGTGAGCAAAATTAAAAAAAAATCTGTTCAAATTGATTTGAGCGATGATGCTAAAAACACAAAAAACACAATCCTTAATCCTTCCTATACATTTGATAGCTTCGTAGTAGGAAGTTCCAACCAATATGCTTACACTGCCGCAAAATCAGTTGCCGCAAAACCTGGCATCATGTATAACCCTGTTTTTATTTATGGACCTACAGGTCTGGGCAAAACTCACCTGATGCATGCCATAGGAAATTATTCTCAAGCCCATGGTAAAATTATTATTTATGCAACCATTGAGCAATTTATGAATGACTTTACCTATAATCTTAGAAATCAATCCATGGAAAGATTTAGAGAAAAATATAGAAATTGCGATATTTTATTAATTGATGATACTCAATTTTTATCCAATAAAATTCAAACACAAGAAGAATTTTTTCACACATTTAATGAACTCCATTCTGCAGGAAAACAGATTATTTTGACTTCAGATAAACCACCAAAAATGATCAATGGCTTAGAAGAGAGATTACAAAGTAGGTTTGAATGGGGACTTATCGCAGATATTAGTTTTCCTGAACTTGAAACAAAAATTGCGATCATAAAAAAGAAATGTGAATTAGACGGAATAGATTTAAATAGTGATATTATCAATTATATAGCCTCTAATATGGGTGATAATATACGTGAAATTGAAAGTTCTATTATCAATTTAAATGCCTATGCATCGCTGATGCGCCAAGACATTACCTTGGAATTTGCAAAAAATGTAATGAGAGAACAAATAAAAGAAAAAAGGGATAATATCACGCTTGAACATATTATTTTTGTTATTTCAAGAGAATTAAATATGAAACCGAGTGAAATAAAATCTAAAAAAAGAACTAAAAATATAGTTGAAGCAAGAAGAATTGGTATTTATTTAGCAAGAACATTAACTCCAAATTCAATGCCTTTGCTTGCATCATTTTTTGGTATGAAAGATCATACAGCAGTTTCACACAATATGAAGAAAATTAATGAGTTAATAGAAACTAATGAAATATTTAAATTAAAAGTGGATGAACTAAAAAACAAAGTTTTAATGAAAGAAAAGTAAAGTTTTAATGAAACATGTGAACTCATGTGAAAAACAAAAAAAAGATTTTCACTAAATAAATGCCAATGCCCGGCTATTTAAACTAGAATTTCACATTTTCATTGTAAACTACTACTTCTACTACTTTTATAAAATATAAAGGAATAAATATGAAAGTCTCAATTAATAAAAGTGTTTTGGAAACAGTACTTCTAAATACCCAACCTTACTTAGAAAAAAAAGATTTGAGTCAGATAACTTCTCACCTTTATATTTCTACAGATAATGAATCATTTCTTGTAAAAGCAACTGATTATGAAATTGGATTAGAATTTCAAACCAAAAATATTAAAATAATAAACCCAGGAATTGCAACTGCTAATGGAAAAAAATTATTAGATATTGTAAAAATATTAAAAGATGATGATGTAGTATTAGAAACGATCAATGATTATTTATATATAAAACAAAATTCCTCAAAATTTAAACTTCCAATGTTTAATTCAAACGAATTTCCAGAATTTCCAAAAATAGATGATAAACCTAAATTTGAACTAAATAGTAAAATATTTGTTAAATCTATTAAAAAAATAGCAAGTGCAATTGATTCCAATAATCCTAAATTTGAACTAAATGGTGCACTTATTGATATAAGAAATGGATTTTTGAATCTTGTTGCAACGGATACTAGAAGATTAGCATTAGTAAAATTGGAAAATAAAATAGAAGATAATTTTTCTTTAATTATTCCGAAAAAAGCTATCAGTGAAATTCAAAAACTTTTCTTCGACGATATAGAAATGTTTTATGATAAAAATACTTTGATAGCAAAATCTAATAATTTTCAATTTTTTACAAAACTGATTAACGGTAAATTTCCTGACTATGAAAGAATAATTCCTAAAGAACAAAATTTTAGATTACTTTTAAACAGAGAAAAAATGATAGAGGCAATCAAACAAATATCTATTATTTCTAATGAAATGAAAATTACTTTTAAACCTAATAATATTGTATTTGAAAGTTTAAATGATGATAATATAGAAGCAAAAACAGAATTTGAATTTGTAACTGGCTTAGATAATGAAATATTTTTAGCTGTTAATTCTCGTTATTTTTTAGATTTTCTATCAAACATAGAAGAAAGCAATTTTACACTTGGCTTTAATGATACAGGTCTTCCTTTTTTACTTGAAAGCGAAGATTTTATAACTATTGTTATGCCTATAATGATTTAAAAACTGAATTGGAGAAAAGTATGAGCGGTTATGGTGCGGATAATATAAAAGTACTAAAGGGTCTTGAGGCAGTTAGAAAAAGACCTGGCATGTATATTGGGGATACTAATATTAATGGGTTACATCATCTTATTTATGAAGTAGTAGATAATTCTATTGATGAAGCAATGGCTGGATATTGTGATAAAATTACGGTAGAACTTACAAATTATGGTTCTGCAATAATAACAGATAATGGTCGTGGTATTCCTGTATCTCACCATGCTGGTGAAAATATGTCGGCAGCTACTGTTGTTCTTACAATTTTACATGCGGGTGGAAAATTTGATAAAGATACCTATAAAGTAAGTGGTGGGTTACATGGTGTGGGTGTTTCAGTAGTAAATGCACTTTCATCAAAACTTGTAGCTACAATCAAACGTGAAGGTCATGAACATCGTCAAGAATTTGCATGTGGTATTCCTCAAACAGAATTAGAAGTCGTAAAAACAACCAATAGATCTGGTACTGCCATAGAATTTTGGCCAGATGCCAGCATATTTGAAGTGACAGAATTTGATTTTGATATTTTGTCAAAAAGATTTAAAGAAGTAGCCTATTTAAATCCAAAGATAACGATAGATTTTAAAGATAATAAAACTGGAAAAGCAGAAAGTTATCACTTTGAAGGTGGGTTACTGCAATTTGTAAAAGATTTAAATACAAAAGAAGCTGTCACAACTCCTATCCATTTTACAGATACGGAAGAAGAAGTGGAAGTGGATATTGCAATCGTCTATAATACTTCCTATACAGAGACCCTCTTATCCTTTGTAAATAATATTAAAACAATGGATGGAGGCACACATGAAGCAGGTTTTCGTGCTGGACTTACAAGAGCCATTGTAACCTATGTAAATATGAATGCAGGCGCTAGAGAAAAAGATATAAAAATTACAGGTGATGATGTTAGAGAAGGTCTCATTGCAGTTATTAGTGTAAAAGTACAAGAACCTCAATTTGAAGGTCAAACAAAAGGAAAGCTTGGATCTTCTTTCGTAAAACCAGTGGTTCAAAAATTGACTTATGAAAAACTCGCGAAACATTTTGAAGAAAATCCTCTAGAAGCAAAAGCGATTATGAACAAAGCACTCGCTGCTGCACGTGGTCGTGAGGCTGCTAAAAAGGCTAGAGATTTAACGCGTAGAAAAGATGCTATGAGTATTGGAACACTTCCTGGAAAACTTTCTGATTGTCAAAGTAAAGATGCAACGATAAGTGAATTATACCTTGTCGAGGGAGATTCTGCGGGTGGTTCTGCTAAACAAGGACGTGACCGTGTTTTTCAAGCAATTTTACCATTAAAAGGTAAAATTTTAAACGTTGAAAAAAGTAGACTTGATAAAATTTTAAAATCTGAAGAGATTAAAAATATGATTACTGCTCTTGGTTGCGGTATCGGTGAAGAATTTAATGAAGATAAACTTAGATATCACAAATTAATAGTCATGACGGATGCTGATGTTGATGGTAGTCATATTCAAACTTTATTATTGACCTTTCTTTTTAGATTTTTAAGACCAGTTGTTGAAAATGGTTTTGTATATCTTGCACAACCTCCTTTATTTAGATATAAAAAAGGTAAAAAAGAAATTTATTTAAAAGATGAAACTGAGTTAAGTAATTATTTGATTGAAGTAGGAATTGAGTCTTTTGTTTTTGAATCAATTGGTTCTAAAGATGTTATAGATTTTTTCAAAATTGTTGCTGCTTACCGTGGTATATTAAAAGAATTGGAAAAACGGTTTTCAGTAATTTCGGTGATTCGTCATCTTATAGAAAACCCTGATTTAGTTTCTTTAAGTTCAAAAGAGCTTTTCGAAGAAATTAAGAGATTTATAAAAAATATAGGATATAATCTTTTAAATTCTTCTATTGATGAAGATTCTATTCATCTTTATATACAAACGACTGATGGATTAGAAGAATTAAAATTAGATGATAATTTCTTTACAAATGAACTCTATGAAGAAGCACTTTATATAAATAGCAAAATAAATGAGAGAGACTTATCGATGTTAAATGGTAAAGATCCTATTGAATATTTAAACGAAATTGAAAAAAGTGCAAAAAAAGGTGCTTATATACAGCGTTATAAAGGGCTTGGAGAGATGAATCCCGAGCAACTTTGGGAAACTACTATGAATCCTGAAAACAGAAGATTACTAAAAGTAAAAATAGAAGATTATGATGTAGCAAGTGATACATTTACGCTCTTTATGGGCGATGAAGTTGAACCTAGAAGAAAGTATATTCAAGATCATGCAAAAGATGTTAAACACTTAGATGTATAAAAAAGGGTTTAGGTAAATGCTATATTCAGAGTTAAAAGAGAGGGAAAACCGGTTTATAATTGCATTAAAAATCGGTTTTCCATTTCTGATTTTGACTTTAATACTTTTTTATATTTTTATGTTTTCAATAGATGATTTAGAAAATTATATACTATTAATTATACTTATTCCAATTTATATATATTATATTTTTTATTTAATTTATAATGGTTTTAAATCTACTCTTATCGATTCCACTACGAAAACCTTTGTAAGAAAAGAAATAATTAATAAAATTAAAAGCCTAAAAAAAAATAAAGTGGAATCAACAATCATACTCATAAAAGTAGATAATATTGTTGATATAAATGAAAGATACGGTATATCAAATTCTGATAGATTATTAAAAATATTTGCAGAAAAACTAGATCTTTTTTTTAAAAATTATAATTTTAAAGATTTGCCAATAGGAAGATATGGCGGCGCTCATTTTTTATTAATTGTAAAGGCGAAGAAAAAAGAATTAACGCACCTTTTAACTATTTTTTCAAAAGAATTAAAAAATATAGGTATCACTGATATAGAAATAAAAATAGATTTTTCACTTATTGAGTCAGATTATGATGAAGATGTAAATACTATCATACGGGAATTATTTTCTTTAATTGATAGTAATAAAAATAGTGGAGATAGTATTCCAAATATAAAACCAAATGAATTTGAAAAAATTGTTTTTGATGCAATTACTTATAATAATTTGATTTTTAAATATCAACCTTCGCTGAATTATAAAACAAATAAAGTAGAAATTTTTGAAGTTTTAACTAAAGTTTATACTAAAAATGATGGAATGTTATCTAGGACTCAAATACAAAGAATTATAAATCATATGGGATATGAAACAGTTTTTGATAAAAAAAATATATCTATTTTATTAAAAGAGTTAGAAAATAAAAATTTAAAGGATGTTTTATTCAATATTACTATTTCACCAGTAAGTCTAAGAAATAATGAATTTATTAAGTTTATACATCAACTTTTTGACAAGAGTAAACTGAAACCTGAAAACTTTGTACTTGTATTTTCCGAAACGAGAGCATATGAAGAAATACATAGATTTAAAGAAATTCTAAATCAATATAGAAAATTTGGTTTTAAAATAGGACTGGATAATTTTGGTGGAGCTAACTGTAGTTTGGAATATATAAAAAACTTACCAATTGATATTGTTAAATTTGATATCGAGTATACAAAAAATATAGAAAAAGAAAATTATAAGCATATTTTAAAAGGATATATCACTCTTTTAAAAAATTTAAATATAAAAGTTATGATAAAGTTTATAGATAAAAAAGAATTATTGGATAGTATGTTTGAATTTGAACCTGATTTTATTCAAGGATTTATTATTTCTAAGGCAAAAAATTTAAAACAAATTGGAGAACTATAATGAAATACGGCGAAAAAGAAATTAAAGAATTTGATGTCGAAAAAGATTTAGAAATTTGGCCAAATAAACATAAAAAGAATTATATTATCAAATTAATACTTCCAGAGTTTTGCTGCCTTTGCCCTAGAAGCGGATATCCAGACTTTGCGACCATATATATAGATTACACTCCAAATGAGCTTGTCGTTGAACTCAAGGCTATTAAACTGTATATAAATAGCTTTATGAATAGAAAGATTTCTCATGAAGACAGTGCAAATGAAATTTATGATGTATTGAGTGCAAAATTAAAGCCAAAATGGTTAAAAGTTATTGCAGATTTTAATCCAAGAGGAAATGTTCATACAGTCATTGAAATAGACTCTGAAAAAATCGAGAAATAAAAATGTTAAGCCCAGGGTTAATAGAACAATTTTTTGCCGCAGCTTCAATCCAAAGATGGAATGATTATCCTAGAATGGTTGAATTGGTTGAACTTGATAAGCAAGCTCACAAGTTTATAATTGCATTTTTTATTGCAAAAATGGAAGAAGAGGAAGTCAACCAAGTCCACTTAATAGAAGCGGGTATTTTTGAATTTTTACGCAGAGTAATCGTGACTGATATTCGTCCTGATGTTTTTAGACAAGCCCTTCAAAAAAAAGAGAAAGAGATCAATCAATGGGTTTTATCAAAACTTCATGATTTACTGATTGATATTGAAGATGGTGAATTTTTAAAAAGATTCGAACTCTATTTAAATGATCCCAACATGTATAAAAGAGAGAGATTTATATTAAAAGCTGCTTCTTATTTAGCGACTAAATGGGAATTTTCTATCGTGTATCAAACGAGTCAATTCTTAAATGGAATTGACAAGGTAAAAGAAGCTGTTGATGAAGAAATAGAAGATTATTATGAATTAATTGGTGTTAGAAAAATAGCGCTTAATAAAAAATTAGCAAAAATTATAGATCTCAGTGGAAGACTTAGATTTCAAAAACGTTGGGCGCAGACTCCAAGAATTCCAGAAACTTCAGTTTTAGGACATATGCTTATCGTCGCAATTTTAGGATATTTTTATTCAAATCATATAAAAGCTTGTGATAAGCGAGTTGAAAATAACTTTTATTGTGCTCTCTTTCATGACTTCCCAGAAGCATTGACTAGAGATATTATAAGTCCGGTAAAGTACTCTGTGAGCGGATTAGATGATATTATAAGTGAATATGAAATTAAAATGATTGAAGAAGAAATTTTACCTTATGTTCCCTCTAGTGTTGTACAACAATTTAAGTATTTACTAGGGCTTTATGGGGATGGCGTCAAAGATGAGTTTCTAAATAAAATTAATGAAAATAAAATAATGATTGTAGATTCACTCTCGACGTACAATGAAGATAAATACAATGCTATTGATGGAGTAGCTCTTAAAAATTGTGATAGATTATCGGCTTTTATTGAAGCGACACTTTCTATAGCACATGGGGTAAAATCAAAAGAGTTGACTCAAGGTAAGGCATTCATAAAAGAAGCATTAAAGAAAAAGGGTAAAGTGGAAGGTGTCGATTTTTATAAATTGGCTCTTGCGATAGAAGAACATGTAATGGAGTAAAAACTCCCCTTCAGATGACTGCGGCACATGACTCAAAAAGAGTGCTCTGCTGTGTTCCCACCCTGAAGCGGTGCTCAATAAAAGCATTGCACAGGTCTAAAGGAGAGCGGATGATATTATATCTAAAAAATCTTAAACTAGGCTATCTTGATTTTTATCTAAACTGGATATAATTGTAATATTAATTTAAAGTAGGGTTATTAATGTCTTTTAAAAGAACAAAAAGTTTCTTTATCTCTTTTTTTAGAGGGTTGTTTCTTTATCATCATACATCATTAGAGTACAGAGCAAAGCTTTTTGCAGCGATGATCGCTTCAAATACAGGCGACAATAGTTGTGAATATGAAATTTTAAAAAAAATTGCTAAAGAAATTTATGAAGACGACGAGTACAGGGAAGACGCACTTGTGCATACGACCAAGGAGTACGTAGATAAAATAGTTAAAAATAATTCATTAGATATAGATCACCTTCTCTTAGATATAGACAAAGAGGGAAAAATAAATAAAAGATTTATTGAAAAAATAAATATGCAGCATTTACGTAATTTTTATTGTGCTGATAGTAGTGAGGATACGTCTATATTGCAAACTAGAATACTTGAGTTTTTTGAGAATCAGATGAAAACTAAAATATTAAAGACTATTTAAGGGAAAAGTTAGTAAATTCATCTATCATTTGACTCATAATGATTGCTTCTTTCGCATCACCTATATTGTAAATATTTTTAAAAAATCTTGGATCTCTATATTTTATATATACTTTACTATCTTGGTCCATGTAAACCAATACTTTAAGAGGCAAATCTAAGCCAATTGCAGGATCAGACTTCAGCAAACCCACACTTATATTTGCTTCAGAAAAAATTATAAGCTTATTTTCTTTTATATTAATCGAACTTCTAAGAAAAGCATTCTTTTTATGATCAATAATAGTGAATCCTTCTACTCCATTTTTTTGTGCAACGGTAGTCAATAATTCAATTGTTTTAGATACATTATTTTGACTCTCTTTTACTACCATACCATTTTTATTCATTGTTGCAGAAAATAGTGACAACGGCACTATAAGTAAAAGCAGATAAACAATTTTTCTCATCATAATTCCTTAGTTTTTATTATAGCTGAAAAATTATCTAAGTAAAATTAAATTTACTATATATTGAACATGGGTTAAATAAATATCTTATCTTTCGCACCTAAATCCAAGCAATTCTTGAGTTGCACTTCGTAGTGTAGCTATTATACTTGTAAAATCTTCATTTCTATTTACAATTGTTTCAATTTTGGCTATTTTTTCCATAATCTCAAT
>Ga0314774_1000758_pt1 | contig 23355 bp, 13 predicted proteins | sample MetaGCBIA2018_FD_204515 | JGI IMG/M metagenome (GOLD analysis project Ga0314774, IMG submission 204515) | Cryopeg brine microbial communities from Beaufort Sea near Barrow, Alaska, United States - CBIA 2018 | ecosystem: Environmental > Aquatic > Marine > Coastal | place: USA: Alaska | collected...
ATCTTGCCCCATTACAGATATAGATCTTAAATAGTCAGGAGTGGGATACCCATCAGCGTGAACTTTCAGGTTAGGATAAGCCTGGGCATAGGCATCTACTAGTTTATCCAACATATCGGTGTTGCTTTGCGACTTTTTCCAGCAGCCGGTGGCGACTATTAAGCCTTCAATGTCAAATTCATTGGCGCTAACCAACTGGCGTACCATGGATTGTTCGTCATCAGGATCGGCACCTAAATCTGTGGTATTAATTAGTCGGGGTTTATAATTTAAAGTTTTGCTTTCCTTTTGCTGAGCCGACAGAGAAGTGATAAAAGTAAATGAAATAAGTAGACTGTAAAGCGCTATTTTAAAAGTGGACTTCATAGTTTGAGTTTTGTTTAATCATCCAAATATTGTAACATCTCATAATAAGAATTTATTCTTTATTTCACATACTTGCTCTCTGTCGGACCTAAATAAGATTCTGCAACTTCCCCTTTCCTGATAATAATTTTCTGAAGCGCTACACCTGAATCTATAGCCCAAATCTTTAAGGTATGGTTTCCTTTCTCTTCCAGATTTACTTCTGAAAGCACCCTGGTAATATTATTTCCTACAGAAATGCCCCAGTCATCTTTAGTGTCCTTCTGTACATTGATTATTTTTGGCTCGCCATCATCAATTGAATACGCAAACCTTAGACCGCCCTTATTTTGAAAATCCAGGGTAGGGGAAAGTAGGAATTCTATGGTCATTTCGCCGATGCTTAAATTATAAAAGTCATAAGCCAAATAGGGATTGTCTTTTGATAATTCTCCCCTCGTTGGAGTTTCGGCAAAAGAAGTCATAGTAGAACCTGTTTTTCCTAAATTCGGCACTAAAGTCCATCCTTCCTCATCGTTACCGTTTTCACTGTAACTTGCAGCTTCCATAGCAATATAGTTATTGCTCTCTACAAAGCCTTTTACATTGTTGGGGTTGACATTGTTAATAGGAACTTCAATTTCTACCGAATTTCGCCTTTGTTTAATGATGAAATTTCCTGTAGATTTCCCCTTTGGAGCCTTGTCCCAATCTATACTAATGTCAAGTCTTTTTTGATCTTCAACCGATCCAGATTCTTCCGAGACGTTTATCCATTTATCCTTCTTTCTAACTTTAAAATCGAATTTCCCTTTTCCTTTATTAAAAATTTCAATATAAGATTTTTGATCTGCTACGGAATTAAACGCAGAAAGTGTGGCTGTTTCATTTGAAGCCGGCCAGGATTGCTTAGAGCCTTCAATTGCAATACCCATTTCAGGATTTTCAGAAACCTCAATTGTTTTAACTTCCAGCATAGTTTGTTCTTCAGGCTGCTGCCAGTAGGTGTAACCAATGTGGGTTTGCGACATCATATGATTCCATTTTCCGCCAGAAATTTTGTGGTACTTTTCGGTTAATTCTGAATCCTTCTTATATAATTCTTTTACTTTTTCAGCGTAGGAATTTGCCACTGTGCGGCCTTGTTCCGCATATAATCGATTTTTTGCTGCTGCCACATACAATTCATTCAAATTGGCAGAAGCTTTTACCGGGAATATCACCAATTGAAAATAGGCATCCTTATATTTTTCTTGGAGTTCTTCATATATTTCCTCTGCTTTTTCTACTAATTGGTTATAGTCTTTGACCACATTTTCCGCTTCGTTATAATTGACCAGGCTATAGGTTTCAGGACTCAACATTTCGGGTTTTCTGCGACTATTGTATTTGGTGTATTTATTTAAAATATCTGCAATTTCCGAAGCATACTTAATACCAAATTGCTTCTCAGCCCAATTCACGGAATATTCTTCCAGTTCGTTAGCATCTATGGCTTCGGGGTTCCAGGCGAAATCCATAAAGAAACTAATTGGGAATTCCATAGGTTTTAAATCGCCAACATTTACTACCCATAATTCTGTAGCACCATATTGATAAGCCAGGTTCATTTGTTCCCAAACGCGTTCAATTTGCACGGTATTTAACCATTTATAATTACGTGGCCCACCTACATAGTCAAAATGATAATAAATGCCATAGCCACCTTCCCTTGGCGCATCTTCGGGATTTGGTAATTTCCTTATGTTTCCCCAATTGTCATCGGCTAGGAGCAAGGTGACATCCTCGGGAACGCGCATTCCCTGGTCGTAATAATCCTGAACTTCCTTATACAAAGCCCAAACCTGCGGGGTTTCGCTTGCCGGTTTTCCGGTTACATCCGCAATGATTTCTCGTTGATCTTTTACAATGGTTTCCAGTAATTCTATGGCTGTGCCTTCGGTCATCGGTTCGTCACCATCTCCACGCATTCCTATAGTCACAAGGTTTTCATAATCCTGATTTCTTTCAAAACCATCTCTCCAAAAGTCTCTTAAACCTTCGACATTGGTTTGATAATTCCATTCCCCGTTTCCGTATTCCTCACGATGTGTACCCCATTCTTTTTGAGCCCTAACCATAGGTTCGTGATGGGAGGTTCCCATTACAATACCATAGGTATCGGCTAATACTGGGTTTCTAGGGTCGTCTTCATTAAAAGCTTTGCCCCACATTGCAGGCCACAGATAATTTCCTTTTAAACGCAGAATAAGTTTAAAAACATGTTCATACATTTTACTGTTAATGCCTCCAAATTTTTCTCTGGCCCAATTTCCCAATCCAGGTTCTTCATCGTTGATAAAGATTCCACGGTATTTTACCTTTGGGGTTCCCGAAGAGTAACTTCCCAGTTTTACATTCAATTCCTCAGATTTTATAACTGGGACATCTGCCCACCAGTTCCAGGGTGAAACCCCAATTTTCTCAGACAAGTCGTACATTCCAAAAATGGTTCCGCGTTTATCGCTTCCGGTAATTACTAATGCTTTTTCAACATTAGGATACGGGTTTTTCACCACCTCAATGAGGAAGTTTTCCCATTTTCCTTCTATGTCTGAAACATCTAATTTATTGTTAGAAACCAACTTATCAATCAATTCACTTTTTCCTAGTGTTCCTATAATTACAGGATATTCTGCATTAACTTTTTTTGTAGAAATTTCGGGTTCGTTTCCCGTTACTCTTTCAAAATCTGTCTGAAGGTCTTTTGCCACTAATTGAACTCCTTCGTAGTCTTTTGCATCTAAAAATAATGTAACAGAATTTAGAGAAAAACCATTTTCTACCGGATTAAAGCTTATATAGGATTCTTGTGCAGCTGCAATTTGTATGAAGCCAAAACACAATAAAAAGAACAAGGTTTTTTCGAAATTTAAAATTGATTGCTGATACATTTCTATAGGGTTTTGGTTTCGGATCGTGTTTTAAAATCAACCACTTTTTCGTAAGCTTTTTTATGTACAAAATTTTCATTAAATAAAAGTGGGTAATTTTTCCTGCCTTCCACAGGATAGGTGTCTAACCAGGAATATTTATCTGAAATATTCCAAAAGGTCACCCCGGTAATTACGTCTTTATAATCCCTAAAAACTTCAAAAAACATATCGTAGGCTTCAATTTGTTTTTGTTCCAATTCAGCAGTAAACTCATCTGATTCACCTTCTTTAAGTTCACGGCGTTCCTTTTCCCAGGGATAAAGTGAAATATCTAATTCGGTGATTTGAATTTCCAGTCCTAATTCGGAATACAAGTCCAATGCTTCCCTTAATTCTTCTTCAGAAGGTTCAAAAATGGACCAGTGTGCCTGAATTCCTAAACCATCAATCGGTGCATCATTTTTCTGGAGAAACTTTAGTAATTCAATGATCCTATCCCTCTTTTCAGGAATAATTGCGTTATAATCGTTATAAAATAATTTAGCATTTGGGTCGGCTTCCCTGGCATATTCAAAGGCTTTAATTAAATAATCTTTTCCTGCAATATCCAGCCATTCCGACTCTCGATATACCTTAGTAGAATCGTCTGCAACTGCTTCGTTAACCACATCCCAGGCATAAATATCATCTGAGTAGCGTGTAACAACCGAATCGATGTGATTTTTCATCCTCTGTAACAGCTCCTCTTTACTTACTTTTTCCCTATCTTCATTTTTAAAAATCCATCCGCCGGATTGTTGGTGCCAGACCAGAGCATGGCCCCTCATTTTTAGCCCGTTTTCCCTTGCGAATTTAGCAAGTGCATCTGCCGGTTCCCAGTTAAAACGGTCTTTTTCCGGATGGATAGGCTCCATTTTCATTACATTCTCCGGGGTGATGCTGTTAAATTCTTTTTTAATTAATTCAGCTGATTCCCCGTTGATAGAATTCGGCGCTACTGCCACTCCCATTATAAAATGATCGGCATAATAATCCTTTAATCCCTTCTCAGACTTGTTAGTTTCTGTCAAATTTGCATCATTTTCTGGTTTGGATTTACAGCCAGTAAGTACCGATACGAAAAGGATTATAAATATGATTTTTCTTAAAATTTCTAGTTTAACCATAATGTTTTTATTTAAATGTTTCCAGTAACCCAAGTTCCAGCCCACGCAACTCAGCGAGGCCTTTTAACCTTCCTATAAAAGAATAACCGGCGTAATAATTCATATGCGCTTCCATAGAATGTAAATATCCGTGGTCGGGCCTCATAGGCAGGCTCTGTTGCCTGTCCTGCATAAGTTTCAGAATTCTTTTTACAACCTCTGTCATAGGCACATCACCGTCTAAATGATTAGACTCCATAAATACTCCGGAACTTTCTTTGGTAACATTTCGAAGATGAAGGAAATGTATCCTGTCCCGGAATTTGTCAAAGATCCTGAGTAAATCGTTTTTAGGATTTGCACCCAAAGAGCCGGTGCAATAACAAAGTCCGTTCGCGTTTACATTGACATTCTCGAGGATATATTCAATATCTTTTTCGGTGCCTACAACGCGGGGCAATCCTAAGACAGAAAAAGGAGGATCGTCAGGATGAATTGCGAGTTTAACCCCACTTTCCTCCGCAACGGGTGCAACTTCAGAAAGGAAATAAACCAGATTTTTCCTTAATTGTTCATCATTAATGTGTTGATAGGTTTCCAGTTGTTGTTTGATAATTTCGGGAGTGAAATTTTCTTTACTTCCTGGTAAACCCAGAAGAATACTTTTAAAAAGTTCGTCTTTTTCTTGGGTTGAAAGTTTTTCTCCCAATTCTTTGGCCGCGAAAATTTCCTCTTCAGAATAATCTTTTTCAACTTCTTTTCTTTTCAGCAAAAACAGGTCAAAAAATGCAAATTTTACCGGATCATATTTTAGAATAAAAGCTCCCTCCTTATTTTCAAAATAATGATCTGTCCTTACCCAATCCAGAATTGGCATGAAATTATAAGCGACCACCTTTATCGCGGCTTCACCTATATTTTTCAGACTAGTTTTATAATTTTCTATATACTTCTTATATTCGCCGGATTTCTTTTTAATATCTTCGTGTACAGGCAAACTTTCTATCACACTCCATTCTAGTTCATGGTCTGCTATAAACTGCTTTCTTTCCCATATTGCTTCCTTTGTCCAAATTTCTCCAACAGGAATTTCATGCAAAGCGGTTACAATTCCTGTAATTCCGGCCTGTTTCAATTCTTTCAGGGACAGCACATCTGTTGGGCCGTACCAACGCATAGTTTGGGTCATTTTGTACATACTAAAAGCCAATTGAGTTGCCCCCATCTACCGGGAGTATAGTTCCTGTAGTAAATTTCGATTGTGAAGAAGCAAAATAATAAACCGCATCGGCAACATCTGAAGGTTCTCCTAACCTGCCCATTGGGGTTCTTGAAAGTACTTTGTTTTTTCTTTCCGGATCGTTATCCAATGCTTTGCTGGACATATTAGTTTTAATAAAACCGGGAGCTACACAGTTTACGCGGATCCCAAACTCAGCAAGATCTACTGCCATAGCACGGGTCATTCCTTCTATGGCTGTTTTGCTGGCAGTGTAAGCAATTACCTTCGGAATTCCGTAAATAGCAGCCATGGAGCTGATATTAATTATACTTCCGGATTTATTAGCCTTCATTACTTTAGAAACCTCGCGACTTATCGCAAAAAGCCCCACAACATTGGTATGAAGTATAGACTGGAATTCTTCGTTGGTAACTTCCAGGAATTCTTTTTTCATATTAATACCCGCATTGTTCACCAAAATATCAATTTTTCCAGCTTCTTTGGCCAGTTTAGCTACCGCCTCAGGGATTTGGTCTAAATTATTAAGGTCTAAAATAAAGGGTTTGGCATTCTCACCCAGTTTTTTGCAGGCTTGTTCCGTTTTCTCTCTGTTCCTACCGTTAACGTATGTGATTATGCCGTTATCACAAAGTTTTTTTGCGGTCGCATAACCAAGTCCGGCGTTTGCGCCGGTTACAATTGCTGTTAGTTTATTCTCCATAGTTTAATTTAATTCCAGGATGGCCTTATGCCGGGGGCAAAAGGAAATTTGAGTGATTTATAATATTTGAGATCGTGTTGGGGTTCGGGTACGCCTTCTGGTAATTCCATTTGTGAAAATTCACCAAAGTAAGTTAAACAGGCATCGCGCCACCATTTGGCTTCTTTTAACTGAATTTCCAAAAGCATAGTTACTTCTTCAAATTGCTCTTTATTTACATAGGCTTCCATTGTTTTCCAGGTAATTGCCATTGCTTCTACCTGTTCTACACCTTCCTGATATTTCAAGGCAATATTGGCCCAAAGGGTTTTTCCGTTTTCTAATTTATGATCCCAACCTACGTGGTGAAACCACAATAAATATTTTTGCGGAATAGTTTCAAGATCGCTATATTTTTTCCGAATAGGTTCGGCATATTGCGATAGTGCATCGCTACCGGAAGCAGTACGATCAAATCCTACTCCGGCTGAATCAGCTTTATGATAGTAAACCGGATTCCAGTCTGGGCGACCCAGATTATCCACCCATGGCCCGGGGCCGTAATGATGGCTGGTTGCCATTATATGATGTAATCCTATAGGTGTCATATAATTCACCACAGCTTCCCTGCTTTCAATTAAAAGATCTTTCATAGGTTTTACAAATTCTTCTTCAGTAGAAAAAGTGGTCTTTAACCATTCTTCAGCAATAACTTCTGACTCTAGATATGGATCCCAGGCCAGGCGCCCAAAACCATACCAGTTGGCTTGCCCAAAGGTGTGGCCGGTCCAGTTTTTTGCGGTACCAATATTTGCTACCCCGGCAATTCCCGTTAGTTTTTTATTTGAAGCAGTCCCGTCTATAACTTTGGCAACAGTAGTATTTTCACCTTTAGCATAAGTATCTTCTTCCAGCACTTCCTGGAACAGTTTAGGCAAAAAAACCAGGTGAGAACTAAAACCCAGATATTCCTGGGTGATTTGAAATTCCATCATAAGTGGCGTATCTGGCATTGCCCCAAACATTGGGTGAAAAGGCTCCCGTGGCTGAAAATCTATAGGACCGTTTTTAACCTGAACTAAAACATTTTCTGCAAAGTCACCATCATAAGGCACAAACTGATCGTAGGCTTGCTTGGCACGATCGTCTGGATCTTCTTCTGAATAGACGAAAGCGCGCCACATGATAATACCATTATGCGGGGCAACGGCTTCAGCCAGCATATTCGCTCCATCTACGTGTGTCCTGTTGTACTCAAATGGGCCAGGCTGGCCTTCAGAATCAGCCTTAACCAAAAACCCTCCAAAATCCGGAATTTCTCCATAGATTTCGTCGGCTTTAGCTTTCCACCAGTTCCGTACTCCTTCATCTAAAGGATCTGCGGTTTTTAAATCCCCAGATTCTATCGGTGCGGAAAATCTTGCCGTTAAATACACCTGAATTCCGTAAGGCCGGAAAACCTCAGCCAGGGCTTTTACTTTTTCAATATATTGGGGGGTTAATACTAGTGCATTGGCGTTAACATTGGTAAGAACAGTACCGTTTATTCCTATTGAAGCGTTGGCGCGAGCATAATCTTTATATTCAGGTTTTATAAGTCCGGGGAGTTGGTGCCAGTCCCAAATAGAGAAACCTGCGTAGCCCCTTTCTACGGTGCGATCCAGATTATCCCAATGGTTCAAAAGTCTTTTCTGGATTTTTGGGGAGTCAACTATATGGAGATTGGAAATATCATTATGTTGTTGCATCTCCCTTAAGTACCTGAAGGTACCATAAAGAACGCCTACATCTGTTTTACCGGTAATTACTGTAAAGTTTTGATTTTTGTATTTTATCTTCTTTATAATAAAACCTTCAGAATTTATTTCATTGAAATTTTCCTGAAGGGATACGGAAATTTCCTTCGGAAGGTTTTCTCTGACACTTAAAAAGAGAGTGTTTTCGCTGAAATCATTCGTTTCATTAAGTTGCTTCTCAAAAAAACCTTTATAAGCCCTCTTAAGCTCATCCCCTGCAATTTTTAATGTGGGAGATGTTCCTGAAACATACATTCCAGTGAAATTTTTCACATAGGTTGTCTTGATTTCCTGGTTAGAGATCTTATTGTATTGCAACCATAGATCATACCCAGTACCTGAAAAGCTGTTCATTGGGAGGCAGCATAAAATCAGGAAATATGACAGTTTTTTTAGAATCATAGAATGATAAATAAGGTTAAAAACGAAACAAAATATTAAGTTCGAGAGGTGAAAATTACTCAAAAAAAGCTTGAAAACAAAACATTTTACGCAATCGGTTGCGTTTAGTTTAATTTTGTGCTTTATTTGTTTAATCATAATCCTCTTAAATATTTAAATAATTTAAAATTTCCCCATTATGAAAATATCGATTAGAATAATTGTTCTGAGTTTTTGGCTAGGATTTGTGTCCATTGGTTTGAAAGCACAGGAGAATACCAATATTGGTGCTTTCCCATTTAATAATCCCGCGCTTGAAACAGATGCTAGAATAGACGATTTAATCAATCGGTTAACTTTGGAAGAAAAGGCTTCACAAATGATGCATAACAGTCCAAAAATTGAACGCCTTGGGATACCTGATTATAACTGGTGGAACGAAGCGCTTCATGGAATAGGAAGGTCTGGTGTAGCTACAATCTTTCCTCAGGCAATTGGCATGGGTGCCACCTTTGATGAGGATCTTATTTTCAGGGTTGCCTCGGCAATTTCAGATGAGGCAAGGGGAAATTATAATACTGCAGTTAAAAACGGATATCGCAGGCAATATAGTGGTCTTACTTTTTGGACACCTAATATCAATATTTTCCGGGATCCAAGATGGGGTAGAGGACAGGAAACCTATGGGGAGGATCCATATTTAACAGGACTCCTGGGAGTTTCTTTTGTTAAAGGCTTGCAGGGGGACGATCCTAATTATTTGAAAACTGCCGCAGCAGCAAAACATTTTGCAGTACACAGTGGTCCTGAAAAATTGAGGCATGAATTTAATGCTGAGGCTTCCCTAAAAGATATGTGGGAAACATATTTGCCTGCTTTTAAAGCTTTGGTAGATGCCGATGTAGAATCTATTATGTGTGCATATAATGCTACCAATGGGGAGCCCTGTTGTGCAAATAAATACTTAATTAAAGACGTGTTAAGGGGGAAATGGGGTTTTAAAGGTCATGTAGTGAGTGATTGCTGGGCCCTAGCCGATTTTTATGAAGGGCATAAAGTTGTAAAAACTGTTGAAGAGGCTGCTGCATTGGGAATTAAAAGCGGAGTGAACCTGAATTGTGGGAGTACCTATCCTGCTTTGGTTGAAGCAGTAAATCAGGGGCTTGTTACAGAAAAGGAGATTGATGAACAATTAGCATTACTGTTAAAGACCAGGTTTAGATTAGGGCTTTTTGATCCTGCTGAGAATGATCCTTTTTCGGGATTGACATCAGAAGATATTAATACCGATGATCACAGGCAATTAGCATTGGAAACAGCACAAAAATCTATAGTCATGCTTAAAAATGACGGGGTTTTACCATTAAGGAATGATCTTGCCAAATATTTTATTACCGGACCTAACGCTTCTAGCGTAGAGATCCTTCTTGGGAATTATCATGGAGTGAACCCACGTCTGGTAACAATATTGGAAGGAATTGCGGGAGCAATTGAGCCTCAAAGCCAGTTGCAGTACAGGCAGGGAACATTACTTAACATGCCTAATGTCAACCCACAGGATTGGGCATCTGGGAATGCGACAAACAGTGATGCTACTTTTGCCGTGCTTGGTATTTCAGGAGTTCTGGAAGGGGAAGAAGGGGAGTCTATAGCCTCGCCAACCTTTGGCGATAGGCTGGACTACAACCTTCCTCAAAATCAGATTGATTATTTAAAAAAATTAAGGAAGGCTGCGGGTGATAACCCGGTTATCGCAATTATAACAGGAGGAAGTCCTATGAACCTGCAGGAAGTGCATCAACTTGCAGATGCGGTTCTCCTGGTTTGGTATCCAGGGGAAGAAGGGGGTACTGCTGTTGCCGATGTGATCTTTGGTAATACTTCGCCTTCAGGAAGATTGCCAATAACTTTTCCAATGTCACTAGATGATCTTCCAGCATATGAGGATTATAGTATGAAAGGTAGGACCTATAAATATATGGATGAAAAACCTATGTATCCTTTTGGTTACGGGTTGAGTTATACCAATTTCAGTTACTCTGAAATTTCTCTTTCTGAAAGCAGGGTAAGACAGGGCAAATCCCTCAAAGCAACAATAACTTTGTTTAATTCAGGGAATGTGAAAGCCGAAGAAGTCGTTCAATTGTATATTTCAGATCTAAAAACTTCTGTAGATGCACCCAAATCCCAACTTTATGGAATAAAGAGAGTAGAATTGGACCCAGGTGCTTCAAAAGAAATAGAATTTGATATTACACCAAGGATGATGGAGCTTGTAAATAATAAAGGAGAAAGAGTAATAGAACCGGGCGATTTCAAAATTTATCTTGGAGGATCCAGCCCGGGAGAAAGAAGTGTGGAACTTGGAATAGGAAAGTTAAAAGAGGCGACATTCAATTTAAGATAACAGTCAAAATTAAATCACATAAATATCCAATGAAAAATTTTATAGATGATGATTTCCTTTTGGAAACGGAATTTGCCAGGGAATTATATCACGATTATGCCAAGGCAATGCCTATAATAGATTATCACTGCCATCTTTCGGTAGAAGATATTGCAAAGGATCGCATATTTTTAAATCTTACCGAACTTTGGATAGAAGGTGATCATTACAAATGGCGCGCAATGAGGGCATTGGGTGTTGAAGAAAAATACATTACCGGAGATGCTAGTGATGAAGAAAAATTTGAAAAATGGGCGGAAACTATTCCTTATACCCTAAGAAATCCCTTATATCACTGGACCCATTTAGAACTTAAAAGGTATTTCGATATTTCGGAAAGCTTGGATGCGACAAATTCCAAAAGCATCTTTAACCAATGCAATACGCTCCTTGCAACTCCTGCTTTTTCAGCAAGAAATTTGCTGAAAAAGATGAACGTGAAAGTGGTGTGTACTACAGATGATCCTGCAAGTGATCTAAACTATCATAAGCAAATTGCAGTAGATGGTTTTGAAGTAAAAATTCTTCCCACTTTTAGACCTGACCGTCTATTAGGAATCGAAGAAAAAGATTTTACAGAATATTTAGGGTTGATCATCCATAAAACCAATATTGACATAACCAATTTTAGTACTTTATTGAAAGCGGTTGAAAGTAGGGTTGACTATTTCCATTCTCATGGATGCAGGCTTTCCGATCACGGACTGGATTATGCCTATTCAGAAGATTTTACTGATGAAAGTCTCGATGAAATATTTATGAAAAGTATTAGAGGTGAGGAAGTTAGTTGTTCTGAAGCCTTGGTGTATAAGTCTGGGCTTTTATTTTACCTCGGGAAATTTTACGCCTCCAGGAACTGGGCTATGCAGTTGCATTTAGGACCGGTAAGGGATACAAACACATTAATGCTGAAAAAAATCGGGATGAATGCAGGAGTTGACAGTATTGGTGATTTTCAGCAGGCGAAGCCTCTGGCCAAATTCATGAACTCCCTTAACAGGGTACAAGCCTTGCCCAAAACAATACTTTATAATGTCAATTCTGCAGATAATGATGTAATGGCTACAATGGCTGGAAACTTTATGGGAGACACCCAAAAAGGAAAAATACAGCATGGCTCGGCTTGGTGGTTTCTGGACCAAATGGACGGAATGGAGAAACAGCTCAACACTATTTCAAATATGGGTTTGCTTAGTTGTTTTGTGGGAATGCTTACAGACAGCAGGAGTTTTCTTTCTGTACCCCGCCACGAATATTTTAGAAGGGTTTTATGTAATTTGTTCGGAAATGACATTCAGAAGAAAAAATTACCAGAAGATATTGAATGGATAGGAAAAATTATTCAAGATATATGTTATAACAATGCCAGGGAATACTTTGATTTTCCTGAAAATGTTGGGTCAAAAAAAGTTTTATAAAGAAACTGCTAAGCCCAGGAGGAGGGATTAACGAAATTTTCCGGGGAAAATAAATTTTGGCTTTCTCAGGCAGCTAATTTTAAGAAATTAATGTAGGAAGCAGGGCCAATGAAACCATAAGGTTAATTACTGCTGAAAATGTAATAAATGTTGTTCTTGATTTACTTGAAGAAAGGGTTCAGAGGTACTTACATTTTTAAAAATATACGGTAAGAATGAAAAAAATGATTGCCTGTTTTATTCTGATTTTCACTTTTTTTTCCTGTCAGCAGGAAAAAAAAGTGAAATCCCTTAAGCTTGCCCATAGCCTTGGGGTCACTCATCCGGTACATTTCGCTATGGAATTTTTTGCTGAAAGGGTAAAGGAAAAGTCAGATGGTAAACTTATAGTTGAGATCTATCCAAGCAGTCAGTTAGGGGGGGAGCGGGAATGCCTTGAACTTTTACAGATAGGCAGCCTGGCAATGACCAAAGTTTCTTCAGCAGTAATGGAAAATTTTTCTCCGAAATTAAAGGTTTTTGGGTATCCCTATTTATTCAGGGATAAAGAACACCGCTATAAGGTCTATGATAGTAACTTAGGAAAGGAATTATTGGTAGATGGCGAACAATATTGGTTAAAAGGACTAACTTATTTTGAAGCGGGAAGTCGATCCTTTTATACAATTAACACGGTAATTGAAACCCCGGATGATTTGGTGGGGTCGAAAATAAGGGTAATGGAAAGCCCTACCGCAATTGACCTTGTAAAAAGTCTTGGCGGTTCACCAACCCCTGTTTCCTGGGGGGAATTATACACTTCACTTCAACAGGGGGTTGTGGAAGGGGCTGAAAATAATCTACCTAGTTTTTATGCATCCAAACATTATGAAATTTGCAAACAATTTTCAGTAGATGAACATACAGCTATTCCTGATATCTTGGTAATCAGCACGATAATTTTTGACAAATTGAGCCCTGATGAGCAGGAATGGGTGTTGGAAAGCGCCGAGGAGGCGGCGGTTAAACAACGTGAACTTTGGGAAGCTGCAGAAGAGGAGGCTCTAGAAGAAATTATAAAAGCAGGTGTAAATGTAACTTATCCGAATAAGGAGTTGTTCAGGAACCAAAGTGAACACCTTATTGATGAGCTGAAATCCCAAGATACTGTACTATATAATCTTATTCAGGAAATTAAACTAATCGACTAGTGAAGGATAGGCTAAACAAATTGTTAGAGTGGGCAGTGGTCATTCTTTTATGCGTGATGTTGTTCAGTGTTTTGTGGGGAGTGTTTACCAGGTATTTTTTTGCCGATCAAAGCTCCTGGACAGATGAGCTTGCAAGATTCATGCTTATTTGGGTGAGTATTCTAGGAGCTGCCTATATTTCAGGAAAAAATGCACATATAGCTATAGATCTTTTGTCTGCTTCTATGTCATTAAAAGCCAAGTTACGAATGGAGGTTTTAACCGGAATGGTAATTAGTTTATTTGTTTTAGTGATTTTCCTCGTAGGAGGCTCAAGGTATATCTATATTTCCTTCAAGCTTGGACAAACATCAGCAGCTTTGGAAATACCTATGGGTTATGTTTATCTTGTTTTACCAATCTCAGGAATAATAATAATTTATTTTAAGATTCTGGGAATTCAAAGATCTGCCAAAGCATTAAAACTTATAGACTGATGGAAATTTTTATACTTATTGTAAGTTTTATTGTTTTGGTGGGAATCCGGGTTCCAATAGCCTGGAGTATAGGAATTGCATCACTTCTAACAATATTGTTCAGTATTGACTCTATTGCATCTTTTACTACGATTTCTCAAAGGGTTGTTACCGGGTTGGATAGTTTTTCCTTACTGGCGATTCCGTTTTTTATCCTTGCCGGCCATATTATGAATAGTGGAGGGATTGCTAAACGTTTAATAGAATTCGCCAAATCCCTGGTAGGCTCATTGCCAGGAGGCCTTGCCCAAGTGAATATAGTAGCGGCCATGATGTTTGGTGCTATTGCAGGGTCGGCTGGCGCTGCTGCTGCTGCTGCTATTGGCAGTTTTATGTCTGAAAGAATGGAAAAGGAGGGCTATACTAAAGAATATGGTGTTGCAGTAAATGTTACGGCAGCTACAACCGGGTTGTTAATACCACCCAGCAATATTTTTATTATTTATTCCCTTGCAAGTGGTGGGGTAAGTATAGGGGCCCTTTTTTTAGCAGGTTATATCCCGGGAATCCTCACGGGACTTATTTTAATGTTAATTGCCTTTATATGGGCAAAAAGAAAAGGGTTTCCGACCTCAAAAAGAAGTTCAGCCTCCTACATCTTCAAATCTTTTATTGATGCCCTTCCCAGTTTGCTTTTGCTAGTTATTATAATTGGAGGGATAGTGGCAGGAATATTTACTGCAACTGAAGCTTCATCCGTTGCGGTAGTTTATTGCCTTTCACTTTCGTTTTTATATAAAGAGATGACTTTGAGTGGTCTTAAAGATGTTTTAGTTCAGTCTGTAGGAACCATTTCCTTGGTAATGTTATTAATTGCTATGTCCATAGCGATGTCTTGGGTAATGTCTTATGAAAATATACCTCAGGATATAACTTCTTCACTTTTGTCTTTTAGCGATAATCCTATTATTGTAATGATCCTAATAAACCTGATATTATTGTTTGTAGGAATATTTATGGATATGACCCCGGCAATATTGATCTTCACTCCTATTTTTTTACCTGTTGCAATTGCCATGGGAATAGATCCGGTACATTTTGGAGTTATTATGATTTTGAACCTGTGTATTGGATTATGTACACCCCCGGTTGGGGCTGTTCTGTTTATTGGAGTTGGAGTTGCGGGAACTACGATTCAAAAAGTAATTAAACCGCTATTGCCCCTATTTGTGGGTATGTTGATTTCTTTGATTCTGGTTATTATATTTCCTTCCCTAAGTTTGTGGTTGCCACGACTTTTTGGGTTTTAAGTTTGTTTTCGGTTGCTGGAATTGCGGATAATGACTTCTGTGTCTAACATAGTGATTTCGGAAATATTGGCATCAAGATCTTTTTTGGAATGCTCCAGAATTCTCTGGGTTGAAATCTCGCCCATCTTTATTGCAGGATGGGATACTGTAGATAGGGACGGTTCGACGATCTGGGAAATGGGGTCATCATTAAATCCTATAATCGCAAGATCTTCAGGTATTCGTACTCCTTTTTCTTTTGCATATAGAATCGCACTTACCGCTGAGGTGTCGTTGGAGGCAAATAAACCGTCAGGTGGATTGGTCATTTCCAACAGTTTTTTTGTCGCTTCTTTGCCCTCTTCAAAGCTTAAGGTTTTAAGGTCGATGATGAGATCCTGATCTATTGGTATATTATTTTCAGTTAAAGCATCTAAATATCCTTTTTTTCTTAAATTGTAAACATTTACATGTTGTGCTCCCGCAAAATGTGCAATGCGTTTACAACCTTGTTCAATTAGATGTTTTGTTGCACGATATCCAGCAGAGTAATTATCTATAATAACCCTATAAGAATTAAAATTATCGGGAACACGGTCTACAAATACAATTGGAATATTCTGTTCCGTGAACTGCTTGAAGTGGTCCATATTGGTGGTTTCCATAGCCAGGGAAACAATAAGGCCTCCAATTCGTGCGTCATAAAGTGCTTTAGCATTATTAACTTCATTCTCATACTTGTCATTTGATTGGCTAATAATGACATTTTGCTTGGAATGACGGGCTGTTTCTTCTATTCCGGTTATCAAAGACGCGATGAATGGTCTGTTAATTCGCGAGATCATAATACCTATAGTCTTGCTTTTATTGCTGCGCAGGCTTGCGGCCATGCTATTAGGCCTGTAGCCTAATATTAACGCAGTTTTTTGTATTTTTTTGGTGGTTTTTTTGCTAATACTTTTATGATTATTTAAAGCTCGTGAAATGGTAGAAGGGGAATAATTCAGTTCCTTTGCTAAATCATAAATAGTGACATCTTTCTTGGTTCTCATATATGGAATAACTACGCTTTATTAACACATCAAAATTACGAAACATTTGGTATTTGTTGCGTAAAATTTTGATAATATTAGTGATTAATTTTGCCGAAAAGTTTCTCTTTCAAAATTTTCATTTTTTTTTTTTCAAAAACAATCGATTGCGTAATGTCATGAAATATTTTTACTCATGTTATGGTTCTTTTGCTTAGTTGTGTATCCTTTACCATTATTCAAATCCTATATTATTAGGTTGGTATCCCGATCAATCTATTGCAGATGAAAGCAAGGAAAATATTAATATGGTTGATTCAACGCATTGATATTAGCTTGGATTCACGTTTTCCATCGTTGGAACCTGATTAACTTAAAATTGGCGGACAAATTTGACCAGGAACTTGTTGGATCATAAGCCGTTGTCACAAAATCCCTGATCCTATGTAGTTCCTAAAGTTAAGGTATCGACCAGGTTTTTATTCTTGATGATCATGCTAAATCCTATATAGTATATAATGATGATACCCCAAGAACAAGGCTGAAAATGATTGGTACCAAATACCTGGATGCGTGACTTTTATAAAAAAGAACTCGTTGTCATCTTTGAGAATAGGATTCTGGTTAATGGGGGGAATAGATTTTTCCACCAAACCTATCTGTGTGGAATATTATTATTTCAATCAATCGTATTTGTATTTTTTTAAAAAAGGCAAATGTCTAAATATCAATATATTAGTATGTTAAATAAAATTAAAAACGAATAAATTTCATATTCTTTTGCGCAATCGTTTGCGCAAAAAGATTTTTTGTCTACATTTATCAAAATAAAATAGTTATTTGATTATTTATTAAATCCTGAATTAAAAATTAAAATATGACAACATGATTCAAAAACTTCAAACTAATAACAATCAACATTGGAAGAAAATTATTTTCTTTCTGTTTCTGGCTTTTACCTTTACTGCTCAAGCACAGAACACAGTCGTTGGTACAGTAGCTGATGAAACAGGTCCCTTACCTGGTGTAACTGTTCTAATTAAAGGTACAAGTCAAGGTGTAACAACCGATTTTGACGGTAATTTTTCGTTATCCAACATTCCGTTAAATGCGGTAATTCAATTCAGTTTCGTAGGATATATAACTCAGGAAATTGAATTTGAGGGGCAATCGAAAATTGATATTCTTTTGCAGGAAGATATGGCAGCACTTGAGGAGGTTGTGGTAGTAGGATATGGTACACAAAGAAAAGAAGCGGTTACCGGTTCGGTGTCTTCTATAGGTGGTGAGGAACTGCGGGCAGTCCCTTCTGCAACTATTTCAGAAGCTTTAACGGGGCGTCTTCCTGGGGTGGAGCTCTCGCAAACTTCATCTCAACCAGGATCTACGCAACAAATTCGTATTCGTGGTGTAAGATCATTAAATGCTAGTAATGATCCTCTAATTGTACTAAATGGAGTACCGTTTGCAGGATCACTGAATGATATCAATCCGAATGATATTAAAAGTTTAGATATCTTAAAAGATGCTTCTGCAACCGCAATTTATGGTTCAAGGGGAGCAAACGGTGTTGTTTTAATTACTACTAATGGCGGTCAACAAGGTCAGGAAGCTCAGTTTAGTTATGATGCTTTTTACGGGATAAAAACTGTATTTGGCGAATATCCAATGATGAATGGACCTGATTTTGTAACGCTTCGTGAAGCTGCCGGCCGGTTTACCAATGGACCGGACGAAGCAGACGATGTTAATACAGATTGGCAAGATCTGCTATATGAAAATAGTATGATTGCTAACCATAATGTAGGAGTTTCCGGAGGAACAGAAGGAGGTAGTTATAATGCCAGCCTTGGATATACTAAAGATGAAGCCGTTATTCCAGAACAATATTTTGAACGTATTTCGTTGAATGCAACGCTAGATCAGGAAATAGGAGATTATATTCGTGTTGGACTTTCAAGTAATAACAATTATTCAGTAAGAAACGGTATGAACCTGGGAATTTTTAGTAACCTGGTAAGTTCTCCAATTGCAAATCCATACAATGAAGATGGTTCTTTGAAAAGAATTATTCGTATGCCACTCCAAGATGAATGGGTTCGCACACGTGAAAGTATAGAAGGACTAGGAGATTCTTATATTGATCAAAGTCAGGAATTCGGTTCTTATAATAACCTTTTCGGAGAAGTGAAAATTCCCTGGGTAGAAGGTTTGAGTTACAGGATTAATCTTGGATTGAATTACAGGAATACAAATGGGGGCAGTTATACCGGGCAAGGCGTTTTTAGTGCTACTCCCGATACCCCTTCTCAAGCATCTATCAACAATTCAACAACTACAAGATACTTAGTAGAAAATTTGATCACCTACGATAAGACTTTTAACGATGTTCATAAACTTAATATTGTAGGTTTATATTCTACCGAAGAAACAAAATTCAATAGCTCTAATGTTGCGGCAAGAGGTATACCTTCAGATAAATTTCAATTTTATAATTTAGGGCAGGCCACCGGGGAAATCATAGTGAATCCAAATAATCAGGGGTATTATAAAAGTGGTTTAATGTCTTATATGGGGCGAGCTATGTATGAATATGATAATCGTTATATGTTAACGGCTACTTTCCGTTCTGATGCATCTTCCCGTTTAGCGGAAGGTTATAAATGGAATTCTTATCCAGCGGTTTCAGCGGGATGGAATTTGGCAAACGAAAACTTTATGGATGAGGTGTCGTGGATGAACTTACTAAAATTAAGAGTTGGTTATGGGGAAACATCAAACCAGTCTATAGATCCATATTCAACTTTAGGACAACTTAGTACAAGACCTTATAACTTTGGTCCTGATAACTATGCAGTAGGATATTATGTTAGTGAATTACCTAATGCTCAATTAGGATGGGAGTATTCCACTACGTATAACTTTGGAGTAGACTTCACATTATTTGATTACAGACTTACCGGTACTGCAGAATATTATATCACCAATACCAACGATATTCTTCTTGGTGTAGGATTACCTGCAACATCTGGAGTTGGAAGTTATACCGCCAATATTGGGGAAACTCAAAATAAAGGTTTTGAACTTTCTTTGAATGGTGTGATTATAGATAATCCCGAAGGATTTAATTGGGAAGCTGGTGTAAACTTCTACACCAATCATAATGAATTGGTAGCATTAGCTTCAGGTCAACAAAGAGACGAGAGTAATCTCTGGTTTGTAGGAAACCCTATTAATGTGATCTATGATTATGAAAATATTGGCTTATGGCAGGAAGGTGATCCTTATTTAGATATCCTTGAACCAGGTGGAAACGTAGGTATGATTAAAGTGAAATATACAGGTGAATTTAACGAAGATGGTACTCCTGTTAGACAAATCGGACCGGAAGATCGCCAGGTTATTAATACAATGCCAGATTTTCAGGGTGGTTTTAATACCAGGTTTACCTATAATAATTTTGACTTAAATGTTGTAGGTGCCTTTCAAAAGGGAGGAACCTTAATTAGTACATTATATGGATCTGCCGGTTACCTTAACCAATTAAATGGTCGTCAGGGAAATGTTGATGTAGATTATTGGACAACTGAAAATACGGGTTCCAGATATCCGAAGCCTGGAGGAATTTCTAGTGGAGATAATCCAAAATACGGATCAACTTTAGGTTATTTCGACGCATCGTACTTAAAAGTACGAACAATTTCGCTTGGATATAATTTTGACAAGGATTTTGTAGAAGGTTTCGGTTTTAATAACTTTAGGCTCTATGGGACTATTCAAAATGCTTTTGTTTTGTTTTCGCCTTATCATGATGAATCGGGGATGGATCCTATATCAAACTCCTATGGTGATCAGAACTCGGCAGTAGCAGGGTACCCAAGTAGATTATTAACAATTGGTACCAATACTCCGGCGACAAGAAATTTCCTACTTGGTGTTAATCTAACTTTTTAAAAATAATATACTATGAAATATATAAATCTTAAAGCTTCTATTGTATCAATAGTTATGTTAGCTTTTATAATGGTGTCTTGTTCCGATGATCTCCTGAAAGAGACTCCACGAAGTACTTACGAACCGGGTTATTTCCAAACTGAAGCAGGTGTTTTGGGAGGATTAACCTCCATGTATGCCCATCTAAGATATGTCTATGGACAGGCTTACTATTATAACACGACCTTAACCGGAACTGATGAAGTGACCTACGCGCAAAGTGCGGATCAAAATTTCAAGGTAATGGACGTTTCAGGCCAGGGAAATATAACTCCACAAGATAGTAGGGCCGATGTTTTATGGGGAGCTGCATTTTCTAATATTAACACTGCAAGTGGAATAATTGAAAATGCTGGATCAGTTGGGATTTCTGATGCACTCACCTCTGAAGCTCGTTTTTTCCGTGCTTTTGATTACTTTTTGCTAGTACAAACTTTTGGAGGCGTTCCATTAGATTTAGGTGCAGGAGAACTTACCTTCAACACAAATCCTACCAGGACCTCTGTCAGAAATACGGTTCCCGAAGTTTATACCAAGGCAATTTTCCCAGACCTTTTAACAGGTGTAGAAAACTTACCGGCGATTCCAAGGGTTACAGGTGGAGCTACCCAAACCCTGGCAAAGCTTTATTTGGCAAAAGCTTATTTAACCTATGGTTGGTGGCTTGAAAATCCTAATAATATACCCACTTATCCTGAAACCGGTCGAACAGATCCAGATGGACATGATGCGCAATGGTATTTTCAGCAAGCATACGATGTTGCAGTTGAAGGCATAGATAATCCAGGACCTTTTAATTTACAGGAAACTTACTATGCTGTAAATAATGCAGAAAATGATCGTAACAGTGAAATTCTTTTATATGCAGATCATACTGAATCAAGTGAATTTTACAACGGAGGTAGCTTAACTTATGGTAGTGGTGGAGCTCCAGATAACTTTGCTGGATGGATGATGACCTGGAATTATACTTCTATTAGAAGTGCTACTGATCTTAACTGGGAGAATACAGTTAGTTCAGTACAACGTGAAGATTCACAGGATTTAGGACGTCCCTGGACAAGGATGGCCCCAACTATTGGAGCAATAACAGAAACTTTTGCCGATAAAGATAAGGACTCTCGATATGATGGTACTTTTACCAGTGTATACAGAGGTAACTGGCCGAAAGGAGGAGTTGAAGAAAACACGCTATACAATGCCAACGGTTTGCCCGTAGAGCCAGGTGATGCAATATTAACCTTCCTTGATGAGCAACCAGATATGGCTATAGATTATCCAACTGATGCAGGAAGGAGCAATATTGGAGCAGGTGAACTTCCAGGACGATCCGACTTCGTTATTGGGCCGGAAGATATAAGCAGAATTGTATATCCAGGATTATGGAAATTAGGTCCATATAGAACTGAGACCGGAGAAGGACTTGGACAGCCAAATGCTGGCAGTACAAGACCATTTAATATTGCCAAATTTTCTGAATTATACTTTTTAGCGGCAGAGGCTGCTGTAAAGGGAGCAGTGACCAAAGGTGGAAAATCTGCACAGGAACTTATCAGTGTTATTCGCTCAAGGGCCGGAGTTTGGACCTGGGATAACAATGCTAATGAGGAAAGAATAGCAGATTTTAGTGATAAACTTGTTTCTGAAACTCCTGCAAATATTGACATAAACTATATCCTGGCTGAAAGGTCTCGTGAATATTTCGGTGAGGGAAAAAGATGGTATGATCTAATTCGTACTCAAAAATGGGAAGAATTGGCTTCAACATATAGAATTGCTGGAAGTCAGTATGGGGATCATACGCCTCAAACCATTACCCGTAATATAGAGCCTTATCTATATTTACGTCCTATTCCACAGAGCCAAATGGATGCTTTGGATATGGATGCAGCATCCAAAGGTGCCTACCAAAATCCTGGTTATTAATAAAAAATAATAATTTGGCTGCCTAGGATAAACATACGGCAGCCAAATTTTTATCAAAAGAAAAGTTAAGCTATTACAGTTTATAATGGAAATTACTTTTATGAATGGTTAGTTAAGGCAACATTCCTATAATTGTTCTTTTTAGTAATAATGTATGTAATAGTGTCAATAAGACAAAATCTGTTTGTCGAAAATAAATTAATTCTTATCTGAATTATCTGCTTTATAAAATTCAGAAAACTGAAGGGAAAGTAATTTTATAAAAAAAATAAAATTTCAATTAAAATACCTCAGAATGAAAAGGAATATAACCTTATCCTATATACTAATATATTCGGTCTTCATATTACTTTTTAACAGTTGTAAAAATAAGGCTGCTGAAAACTATAGCATACAAAACACTGTTTCTCCTCGCGAAAGGATTTTGCTTAATCAGGACTGGCATTTTATGAAATATGATTCTTTAGCCGAAGCTGATAATCTTATTTATGAGGTACGCCCGGAGGTAAAAGATAATAATGATACTAAGGAGGCAGATGCCAAACCAACTGAGGCTGTTGAAGTTGTTGCAGACAAGGAAGAGCTTAAATCTTGGATTTTACCTACAGGGAATGATTTTTTAAAGGACACTATACAACATTATAAAAGACCTGCCGGTAATCCTGGAGAAGATTTTCCTTTTGTAAAGGCAGATTTTGATGACAGCGATTGGGAAACACTAGACCTCCCGCATGACTGGGCAATTAAAGGCCCATTTTTACAAGGATTGGATGCTGAAGTAGGTGGAGGAATGGGAAGGCTTCCTAGTCCTGGAGTGGCATGGTACAGGAAAAAGATATATGTCCCTGAATCAGATAAAGGAAAGTCAATATTTTTGGATATCGACGGTGCAATGTCTTACGCAATGGTTTGGGTAAATGGAAAACTCGCCGGAGGATGGCCCTATGGTTACTCCTCCTGGAGATTGGACATAACCTCCTGTTTGAACAATGGAGAAGAAAATCAAATAGCCATTCGGTTGGACAATCCTCCAAATTCCTCCCGCTGGTATCCAGGAGGAGGAATTTACCGAAACGTATGGCTGGTGAAGACTAATCCTGTTC
>Ga0314774_1000760_pt1 | contig 23350 bp, 13 predicted proteins | sample MetaGCBIA2018_FD_204515 | JGI IMG/M metagenome (GOLD analysis project Ga0314774, IMG submission 204515) | Cryopeg brine microbial communities from Beaufort Sea near Barrow, Alaska, United States - CBIA 2018 | ecosystem: Environmental > Aquatic > Marine > Coastal | place: USA: Alaska | collected...
GGCATTTCCAAGATGAGTCCCATATTCTTCGAATATTTTTAAAGCATCAGAATTTCCCTTTTGAGCCATTTCATGAACTTCTCTGCCCTCCATGCCATAATGAGACAGAAAGAATTTTCCGCTGCAATAATCTTCAATTGTTTTATCCAAATAAGGAATATCTGCAAGCTCCCCTGCACTTGAAAGCGTTCCGGAATAAAGCTCATGATTTATTATAATGCCTGTCCCAAAACCGGTACCCAACGTAATCCCTACAAGGTTTTTATATGCTTTTCCCTTTCCATATTTTTTTTCTCCCAGGGCAAAAGTATTAGCATCATTGGTAATTCTCACCGGTTTTTTAAAATGATCCTCCAGATGCTTTTTTAAATGGACTTCGTTCCAGGAAGGTATATTCCAGAGATCATAAATAATTCCTTTATCTTCATCGACCAGTCCAGGTACCCCTATTCCAATTCCTGAAAAATTAGAATCGGATACTTTTTTAATTCCCTGGATGATTTCTGTTATTATTTGCTCCTTAGGTGCGTTTGCCGATGTAGGGAAAATTATCTCCTCAATAACTTTCAAATCCTGCACAACCCCTATATGCGTTTTGGTTCCTCCTATATCAATACCTATTGTACTATTATTCATAAAATTTTAAATGGATTAGTTTTTCATTTGTAACACAGAAATTTACAGGTTTTTTTAAATAGACGAGTTTAAAATTCATCCGAAACTTACTTAGTAAGATATTGAAACATTTTTTTTTAATCACTAAAAGAATAATTTCATAACAAAAAAAGCAGATTTAAAGTGCACTCTGATCTTAACCATTGTTGAATTATTCTTCTTCAAAAATGTGGGGAGCATATTTAAGTTCCAATTGATCAAAACGTTTTGCCAAGGAGGCAAACCGGATTTTAAAATCTTCCCAATCCCGATCTTCAGCCGGAGTCCAAACTACTTCTGCCAAAGCGCTCATACGTGGTAATACCATATACTCCACCTGATCAGAAGTTTTAATATATTCAGTCCATACATTAGCCTGGGCTCCAAGAATATGTTTTTTTTGTTCCTCGGTCAGTACCTCTGGAGTGGGCTCAAAAGAATAAACCTTTTTCACCGTTGTAAACCCTCCAAAGGCCATTGGCTCATTTTCAGGAGCAGCCTGGTAGTGATCAAAATAAAGATGCGATCCGGGAGTCATTACTACATCATGGCCCTGCCCTGCTGCAGCGATTCCACCTTTCGTACCTCTCCATGACATTACAGTTGAGTTGGGTGCCAGACCTCCCTCCAGGATTTCATCCCAGCCTATGATTTGCCTGCCGTGGGCATTAAGATATTTCTCTATTCTTTTGATGAAATAGCTCTGCAATTCATGCTCATTTTTGAGACCTTCTCTTTTGATTACTTCCTGTGCCTGAGCACTTTTCTTCCATTCATCCTTTGGGGCTTCATCCCCTCCGATATGAATGTATTCGCTGGGAAAAAGATCCATTACTTCTATCAAAACGTTTTCGAGAAACTTAAAAGTTTCTTCTTTTGGAGCATAGATTTCTTCGAAAACCCCCCAAGTTGTGGCTACTTCGTAAGGGCCGGTATTATTTCCGAGCTCTGGATATGCAGCTAAAGCCGCTCTTGAGTGGCCTGGCATCTCGATTTCGGGAATAATGGTGATGTGCTTCTTCTGTGCATAAGCGACTATATCCTTTACTTCTTCCTGCGTATAAAAACCTCCATATTCCTTTCCGTCCCCTAAATAGGGATCGAAGTTTTTACCAACCATTGTTTCTTTTCGAACGGATCCTATTTCGGTTAATTTGGGATATTTTTTAATTTCTATTCTCCATCCCTGATCTTCAGTTAAGTGCCAATGGAACCTGTTCATCTTGTGCAATGCGAGTAAATCGATATAGGTCTTGATGAAATCAACAGGAAACATATGTCGCGCTACATCGAGGTGCATACCCCTATAAGTATACCTGGGTTCATCGACGATTTTCACTGCAGGAATAGTCAATTCTCCTACTGGCTCTGTCTCTGTTTCAGCTGGCATAAGCTGTCTCAGCGACTGAAGACCATAAAAAATACCCGCTGGTGTAGCCCCTAAAATTTCGATGCTGTTGTCGCTGACATTGAGAATATATCCTTCTTCATTTTGAATGGAATCCACTAATTTTAAAAAGATTCCTCGTTCTTCCTCCTGATCCTGCTTCAGAGGTACTGTGTCTCCGGTGGAAGTTGATAGCATCTGTACCAGGTAATCAGCTTCATTTTTTAATTCCTCTGGTGCAGACACGTAAGTGTTTTCATCGACCAGGAATCTCCCATTTTGAATTTGAAGATCTAGAGGCTTTGGAATAACAGGGTAATCCTCTTTCGTATTTTCTACATTTTGGTACAGATCATAGTCTTTCCCGCAGGAAATGGCTGTCAAAGAAAGGAGAAGAATGATAATTTTTTTCATTTTGTTGTGCTTTAAGTAATATGATCAGCCCTTGCCAAAGCGGTTTTTAGAACCATTGGTAAAGGTATAGCAATACCTATTCTACTGGTTTTATAACATAATCGTATTGATAATCTTGATATGGTAACAGGTATTTATCTAACGGCATGGTTCCCCAGCTGTTGATCCCTCCTACCCCCATTTGCCGATGATCTATATTAAGATGTATAACATCATCTGATTCCAAGAGCCCTGAATTTTCCTGAGACTTTTCGGACGAAGGATAAAGTTGTTCCCAATCATAGGGCAATACTGAAACATTTAAAAGATCGCTCACAGAAACAATCTTGATTCCTGTTTTCTTTCCATTGGTCACTTCAGCCCATCTCACATCCGTCTTATTACCAGATTCTTGTGGCCGGATATAAGGATGATACTGGTCTTCAACTTTACCTTCGTATATGCCTACCATGGAACTGCTTTTTCTGTCCTCGTAGCTCTCCCAGGGTCCTCGTCCATACCATTTGAATGTATCAAGCCTCTTAGGCAGTTCAAGCATATTTCCCAACTTCATGATCATCTCATGCTCTCCCTTAAGCGCATTAAAATCATTAGAAATTAAAAGTGTTCCTTCATCATAAATAGTTGTGGTCTGGGAAAACTGTGCATCCCCATCAAGAACACTGAGAACGACCTTCACCTCGTAGGCTCCGGATTCGGTTTTTCTATGAGAGAAAGATTTTATGCTCATCTCCAGTTCCTTTAGATAATCGAGCTTCTTATTCAATCCCGCTCCGAAGTCGTTATCATTCAAAGGCCTGAAGAGGGAAAGTTTAGGTCCTTGTTTTATTAAAATATCTCCATCAAACCGATAGTCAAAGAACCGGCCGGTGGTTTTGTCAAACTTGATTGCGAAAGATTTACTTTTCAGCACTAGATACTCGGGATTTTCTTCTACTTCTACAGCTACAGGATCTAATTCAAGTTGAAGCGGAATAGGTTCTGTCAAGGCAAACTCCGCTTCAGCTAATTTTGTGCCTTCTGGCAAAAGATTTTCTGGTTCTCTTAACTTGGCTTTGACATGTATTCTGTATTCCGCCACGCTATCCTGAGGGAGTTGAAAAGGTAGTGCAATTTGTGTCTTGTTTCTGGCTGGTAAAGCAACTCTTTCAAGTTTGGCGGAACGTATAACTTTTCCGTTCTCTAGCAGATCAACCTCATAGTAGAAATTCGCTAAGTCTTTAAAAAAATACTCATTAAAGAGCTCCAGGGCCTTATCTTTTATATCGAGATCAAAATCGATTTCCTGGTATACTTTTCTCACCTCGTAGGCATGCGGATTCCAGGTTCTGTCAGGCATAACCACACCATTTATCAAAAAATTGTTATCACTCGGAGTGCCTTCAGGACCCCAATCCCCTCCATAGCCAAAAATTTTCTTTCCTTTTACTTCTTTATACATTCCCTGATCAACCCAATCCCATATATAGCCGCCCTGTAAAGACTGATATTTCTCAATAACATCCCAATATTCCTTAAAATTTCCCATACTATTACCCATTGCATGAGCATATTCACTCATAATATAGGGTCTTTTAGGATTATTTTTTGCATAATATTCAAGGTATCCAGGATTAGGATATTGAGGCACAATAATATCTGTATTCCATTCAATGGTCGCACGTTCATATTGTACCGGACGAGTGGAATCATAACCTTTCAACCACTGATAAGCCTTATAAAAAATCCATCCGTTACCTGCTTCATTTCCTAAACTCCAGGCCACAATTGAAGGATGATTTTTATCCCTATCTACCATTCGCTTTATTCGAAGCATATGTGCGTATTCCCACTCTGGGTTATTACCCAAGGTCTTATCGAGATCGTAGTACATTCCATGTGACTCAACATTAGCTTCATCAATGACATATAGCCCATATCTGTTACACAGTTCGTACCAAGTAGGATCATTGGGGTAGTGTGCTAACCGAACAGCATTTATATTAAGTTCCTTCATGTTTTTTATGTCGATCAGCATTTGTTCCTTGGTAATCACATGGTGGGTTTCTGGATGTGATTCATGCTTGTTGACTCCTCTGAAAAGAACCGGCTCTCCATTGATCAAAAACTCGTTTCCTACAATTTGGTAAGTCTTGAATCCAACTTTTTGGTTAATAGCTTCCATTACTTCTCCTTCTGGAGATAAGAGCAGTATCTCGAGGTCGTACAGATAAGGGATTTCTGCTGACCATTTTTGAATATTGGGGATGGTTTCTTCAAATCTCAAAACAGTTTTGCCATGCTTCATCCTTAATCCAAATGTTCTCTGCTTCTCGCTGTACAGCAGGGTTTCATCAGCGTCTTTTAAATGAACTTCAACCATATTCCCCCCTTGGTCTCGATCCGTCCTGTTCCAAACCTCTAAATCAAAGGAAAGTATTCCATCCTGGTAATCGCTTCCCAGGCCACTTTTAATGAAGTAATCATAAAAATGAACCTGTGGGCGAGCGTACATAAACACATTGCGCTGAATCCCGCTTATTCTCCAAAAGTCCTGGGCTTCAAGATAACTTCCATCACTCCACCGGCGCACTTCCAATACTATGGTGTTTTTTCCTTCATTAACGATATCTGTCAGTTCAAATTCCGACTCCAGCTTACTGTCTTCTCCTAACCCAACATATTGGCCGTTAACATAGAGTCGGAAAGCAGATTTCACGGCTCCCAAATGCAAAAACACCTGCTGCCCCCTCCAATTTTCAGGTAGGGTAAAATTTCTCCTGTAGACACCTGTAGGTTGTTTTTCGTTTTCTATATAGGGAGGGTTAGGATTGTCTACAGCAAACTCAAAAGGCTGGTTTACGTATATCGGTGTACCGTAACCATGAAATTCCCAATTGGCAGGAACTTTAAAATCATCCCAACCGGAATCATCGAAATTTACAGCCTGAAAATCTTTGGGTAAATTTTTAAAATGTTCCGTCCAGAAAAATTTCCAGGTACCGTTAAGGTCTAAAAATCGATCTGATTTATTCTTTTGGTCAGCTTTAGCCATAGCCAGGTTTTCAAAAGCAAAATAAGAGGCCCGCATTGGAAGCCGGTTTTCCTCCTGAATATTCGGATTTTCAAATACTGAATCATCTTTGCCAATCTGCGCGAAACCTAACAATTGAATGATCAAAAAACTAAGAAGAGTAAATATAGTCTTCCGTCTGTAGGAAAGGGAATGTAAATACATCATACAAATTTGATTTGAAAGAACCGATAAAACATCTCTCAGTTATATTATTTTTAAATTTATTTGAAGCAAGAATTATAAGATCAGAGATCCTTCTTCAGCATTTGATAAAGACTTGCTGCATCATCATTTCTTGAGACGATTAGACGTATGGCATTTTTAAAGTTCATAATTTTCGTATCACGTATGTCACCAGACAGCCAGGTGTTATCTTCAAGGATCCTGAAAGTATTTCCAGAAAATTTTGCAAAAGTACCCATCGAAGCATCTTGTTTTCCCAGGCTTACCCGGTAGGGATAAAAATTGCCTGTAGCCAGGACTTCCATAAATCCATCTCCGTTAAAGTCGTCATATAAGAAACTGTTAATCATCGACAGTTGCATCATATCAGGTAATGGCTTTATCTGAAAAGTTCCATCCCCAGCGTTCTCCAGAAAGGAGGATCTGAGTTCTTCGATTTCTAAAACAGAAGTCGAGGAAATATTTCCGGCTTTCAAGACATCATCAATTGTTGCTCTTGCATACTTGTCATAGCTCTTATAGACCTTGCGCAGCGAATTTACCTGTCCAAGGAGTTCATCTCTGCTTGCCATCGGGTAGCTTTCACCCTGAATGAAATAAGTCAGTAGCGGATCAAATTTACCGTCATTGTTGATATCCTGAACATAATAGATCATGGGTTGGTCTGGAGTAGCCTTTAGCTGCGTGTTTAAACCTGAATTACCCAGAAGAAAATCAACATCTCCATCGCTATCAAAGTCACCTGGAAGCAAAGTGGTCCACCATCCATTAGTATTTTCTAAACCCAATTCTTTAGTTATGTCTACCAAATTACCTCTATTATTTTTAAATACTGTCACTGGCATCCATTCACCCACCAATACAAGATCCATCCAGGAATCCTTATTTATATCTGTCCACACTGCATCGGTAACCATACCAACTCTTTCAATTCCCTCATGCTTAAATTTGGTAAATTTAATTACTCCATCTTTTGTGTCATTCCTCAATAAAACACTTTGAGGGGTAAACGGATAATTTTGAGCGGCTAATCTACCGCCTACAAATAAATCCAGATCCCCATCCTGGTCATAATCTGCTGCTACAACTACGCCTCCGCTAAAAGAAGTGTTGGGTAGACCATTGACAGATTTTGTAAAATTGCCTTTTCCGTTGTTAAGATAAAGCCTGTCCTGATAAAAGGAAGACCCGTCTGGTTTTTCATTTCCTCCACTCACGACATATATGTCCAGATCTTTGTCTCCATCTGCATCAAAAAAGATTCCGGTAATGTCCTCCTTCAGTCGGTCTGGTTCGCTGTGCCAAGGTTGTTTGCCTATATTTTTTTGCAGACTTCCATCATCTTTTCCAAAATATAAGCCTCCAGATTGTCCAGCCGCTCCACCGAAGTAGACATCATCATTTCCATCTCCATTAATATCACCCACGATCATCCTGCCTCCCAAGCGAGACATCTGATATGGCCTGAGCCTTTCATAAAAAAAATCAACATAGGAATTTTCAGTATGTTCAAACTCAAGACCAGATTCCGCGGTAACATCCTCAAAAATGTAATTCCCCAGTTCGATTTCCTGTTTTTTGTGGCCTTCCGCTTTTGACTGATCTACCACCACCGCCTGATTTGCTTTGATATTGTCAAGAAAAGAAACCTCACCATTAGGCCAAATTACCTCTATTCCTTTTACGGAATCTTCTTCCCCTATACCGATGGTGAGCACGGGTTCCACGGAAGATTGATAACCACGACCGTAATAGGCTTCATGGTAAAGCTCCTTTCCTTCAGCAATTGTCATATGAATCTTGGAACCCAATCCATAAGTATTGCATCCTTCTCCCTTGAGCCTGATTTTGATATAGTTGTTCTCAACCAGCTTCTCCTGATTATTCTTATAGACAAGAACGGGTTCGTTCAAATTGTTGACTACCAGGTCCAGGTCTCCATCATTGTCTAAGTCAGCATACGCAGCAGCGTTGGATATTGTCTTCTTATTCAGACCCCAATCTTCAGTCGTATTTTCAAATTGGCTCCCACCGACATTTTTGAAAGCGTAATTCGTAATTTTCGTAGACGGCATTTTCCTTATCAACGGCAAAAGATCTAATGGATTATTGCAAGCCTTAGCATTTGAAATCGTCGTATGCGCCGTATAGTTGAGAAAGTCAAGATTTGTGTAATCCCTCAGGTATCCGTTGGTAATGAACAGGTCCTTTAATCCGTCATTATTATAATCTGCAAAAAGTGGAGCCCAGCTCCAGTCAGTATTGGAAATACCTGAAAATTGACCGATTTCACTGAATCGAAGCAGGCTGTCAGGTCCTATTCCCCTGTTGAGCTGCAGCGTATTCCTCATGTACTGATGGTGGTAACCACTATCAACTGCCACAGAGAACTTATTGTATTTATCTGGTCCTTTCAGCATCTTCTGGCGATAATTATCTTCTGGCAACATATCTGCGACGAAAATGTCAGGTAGTGCATCGTTATTAATGTCGGCAATATCGGAGCCCATTGCAGATTTGGAAAGATGCCCAAAAGCAGTATGCGATATTTCTCGGAAGGAACCATCACCGTTATTCAGGTAAGTAAAATCCTGTTCTACATAATCATTGGTCACATATATATCGGGCCAGCCATCCTTATTTAAATCGCTGATAGCTGCACTTAATCCAAAATTGAGGCCACTACCATGAATGCCTGTTTTTTCTGTTATTTCCACAAATTTTTGTCCCTCATTCCGATACAGTTTATTGCCAAAATAAGGGTGTCTGAGGGTTCTTAATTTTTTAACATTAACAAGTGCAGAGTAAAATTTATTAGCATGATTTAGTAAAAACATATCCAAATCTCCGTCCAAATCGTAATCCAAGAAATAAGCCTGTGTAGAAAAGGTGCCAACCGCATCCAATCCATATTCTTTAGCCCTTTCGGTAAAAGTTGGTATACCTCCCTCTTCAGATCCGTTATTAATAAATAGTTGATTTGATCGGGGCGTATAATCTCTGATCACTGGTTTATCAAAGCCTTCCTCTGGAGCATTACCTGAATAAGAAAGATAAATATCTAACCATCCATCTCCATTGACATCAGCCATGGTTATTCCGGTTTTCCAATCCCCTTCTCTTCCTTCTATATCTTCACCTTTCAAAATTTCCTTGAACTTCCAATTTCCTTCGTTAAGAAACATTTTGTTAGGAACAGAGTTTCCAGAAAGGTATATATCTGTCAATCCGTCGTTGTTCAAATCGCCAACAGCCACTCCTCCTCCATTATAGGTATACTCATAGGTCATCACATTCCTGTGTTCATCTTCTGTGATTTGGTTCAAGAAATCTATACCTGTTGATTCAGATTCCATCTCTTCAAATAAAGTAGAGTTCTTACAGCCCGGGAAGGAAAAAAGTACAACTTGAAGACTAATTAAATAAAAAATACGCAGAATCATAAGAAATCATTATTTATTAAAAAAGTTATTTAAGAAGATTTCTTCAACAACTCTTCTGTCATGCATTCATAATTTAATAACCCGGATTCTGTTCCAGAGTACCACCACTACGTTGTACTTCATCAAATGGAATGGGTAAAAAATACATCTTATCATCCCAAGTCCGGTTTTCATCGGCAGTAAGGTTATAATTATATAAGAAGTCACCCGAATCGGAACGAAATACCTCAACACCTTTGGCTGGATCATCCAGTACCTGTGGTGCAATTTTCCATCGTCTCACATCAAAAAACCTATGGTCTTCCAAAACGAATTCGACTCTTCTTTCATTCCTGTACTTTTCTACAAGCTCCTGACCAGAAGCTGTAATAGGTGGCATTCCTGTTCTTTGCCTAATAACATTGAGAGCATCCCTTGATTCCTCTTCGTTCCCCAGTTCAATCTGAGCCTCAGCATAGTTCAGGAAGAACTCAGTCTTACGATAGAAGATATATGGACCTAAATTACCCGATTGTTCCCCCCGGTGCTCCTGAGTCCATTTTCTAAAATTATATCCTGTTTTCGATGCATTGTGAGGTGACAATGGGGAAATCCTAGAGTCAAGTCCAGCCAACTCACTGTTTGAAGGATCTTCAAAGTCTAAATAAGGAGAATAAGTACCATCCTTAAAAGGTGCTCCGTTATAAAGTATGGTCTCATAAAACCTTGGATCTCTGTTAACATATGGGTTTTGAGGATCATATTCTCCAGACTCTTTTGGCAGTTCTCCTGATGTTAATTCATAGCTGTCTACCAAGTCCTGAGTAGGAGTAATAGTTGCCCAACCACCATTGCTGTTCGGAAATAACCAGAGATTAACACCCCAACCCTGGCTGTTTTCCTGGGTATACTGACGTTCAAAGATCACCTCTGTGTCCACATCTCCTCTAAACATATCATCCCAATTCTCAAACTCTACCAGAGAAACAGTAGCAAGATCCATTACAGCCTTATTTGCATCACTTGCAGCCTGCCATTTACTTTGATCACCACCCTCATTAAAAAGAGGACTAGCTGCATACAATAATGTTCTTGCTTTTAGAGCCAATGCAGCCTCTTTTGATGCCTTACCCCCAGGTAAACTGGTTTTAGAAGGCAGCTGTTCAATAGCCAAATTTGCCTCTTCTACAATAAAAGAAACCACTTCCTCAATTGTATTTCTTTCTACGGAGTACGAATCCTGACCCAATTCAAAAGTTTCTGTTAGAACAGGTACGCCACCATACCATTTAAGCAATTCAAAATAATTGTAAGCCCTAAGGAAGTGCATTTCGCCTTTCATTCTGGACAATTCTGATTCTTCGATTGATGAATTCTCAATTTGTTCGAAAAATAGATTAGTTTGTCTTATCCAATAATAGGAGTCTGCCCATAAGTTAAAAGTTATGGCTTCGCCATTGTCAGCACTTACTTCTCCCCGGGTATACCTTCTTATTTGGTTTTCGGCACTACCATGCTGATTATAAGCGTTATCTGTAAGCCCATCGGTAAAAGTATTCTCATCTCTAAAAGGAGTTCTGAGTGATCGATAAGTACCGTTGACAAAATTTTGAAGTAGAGCAGCATCTGCAAAAACGTCAACTTCACTATAGCCATTAAGAGGTTTTGTCTCCAAAATGTCTTCTGAACAAGAGGTCAGGCATAAGACAGTGGTTAAACCCAAAATAACCGTATTTAACTTTCTTAAATATTTCATCATGTTCTTTTTTAAAATGTCGCTTTGAAACCTATACTTATATTTTTTGTGTGAGGATATTGCCAGCCCTCGATATTCACTGATTCGGGATCAGTTAGACCATCTTCCTTCAAATTATCCCAGGTAATGAGGTTAAAACCACTTACAGAAATCCGGGAATTTGCCAATCCAATTCGAGAATTCCATTTATCAGGTAAATTGTATGCCAATTCGATTGATTTTAATCTTAAGAAGGATACATCTCTAAGCCAAAGTGTACTTAGTACATTGTTGCCTCTATTGAAGGCAGGAAGAGTACCTGTGGGATTAGCTTCAGGGTCGAAGGCATTCTCCAGGAAATAAGCTATTGCATTATTCCCATTGGAAAAAGAGTAACGAAGATATTGATTAGCCCTGGCTTGTCCGGCAAAATTTGCATTAAGTTCCAAACCCTTATAATCTCCTCCCAATTGGAATCCGTACTGGATTTGAGGCACGTTATTAAGATCGATCCTAATTCTATCTGCATTATTAATATCTCCGTCACCGTTAACATCCCGATAATAAGGATCACCTATTCTAGCATTTCCATTCAAACCAGGATAGGTCTCCAGGTCTTGTTCAGATCGATAGACCCCAAGATAATCATAAGCCAAAGTTGATCCAACCGGATGTCCTTCTGCACGCTGATAATCTTCAGGATAAACATCTCCCTCATCAAGAAAGACTGCCTCACTCTTAATGTAACTATAATTTCCTCCAATGTAATAATTAAGATCTCCCACATTATTGCGGAACAAACTTTCTAATTCTATACCCTTATTCTCGACTTTTTGAATGTTTTCATCCGGCAGCTGTAATCCAGTATAGTTTGGCACAGTCACATTTCTAGGTCCCAAAATGTCATCTCTAATCTGCTTAAAAACATTTCCGCTGAACGTCAACTTGTCCCTCAGGAAACCAGCATCCACCCCAAAGTTATAGGTTCGTACCGTTTCCCAGGTGATATAAGGGTTTGCTGCTACTCCTGGAGTAAGAACATTGACATTTGACCCTCCAAAAACATAGCCCCCACCCAAAGTAAAGAGGTTTAGATATTGAAAAGCATCAACCCGGTCATTCCCCAATTCTCCATATGAACCTCTTAGTTTTAGTTCGCTTATGATACGGTTGTTCTTAAGAAAACTCTCCTCTGAAATTCTCCAGGCAGCCTCTATTCCAGGAAAAAACCCAAAGCGATTACCTTCTGGAAAAATAGAGGAACCATCATATCTAAAGATAAACTGGGCCAGGTATTTACTATCATAGTCGTATGATACCCTGCCAAAATAGTTTTGACGGGTTAAAACAGTGGCAGAGCCAGAATTACTTTGAAAATCAGAGTTAGCACTACCAGCAAATAGTTGATCAATTTGGGTGGATTGATAACCATTTCTTTGGGCAAAAAAATCATTGGACTCTATCCTATTTTGCTCGTATGCCAAAAATCCTTTCAGATTATGAGAACCAAAAGATTTTATATAATTTAAATTGGCGTTATAAGTTACTGACTGCCGATTTATATTGTCCTGCCTTAAAAAAGTATTATTAAAGTCGGGTCCTGCTTTTACTGGATCTAATTCGCCGTCTCCATCTGTATCTTCGTAAAAGGTAAATGGCTGATAAAAGTGTTTTCGAAAATCATCGTTAACATCGACAGCCATCCATCCCCCGATAGAGAGCCCCTCCATAAATGGAAAATCGTAATTTAGATCGATCAAACCATTAAAAATATTACTTTCTAATCCCAAATATCCCGGTCCCTGAGCAATTGCCAGAGGATTCTGTCTTTCCCGACCCCTGGCGGGCAGACCATCTATAGTTGCAAGTATATCAGGGGCAGCTCGCATAGTACTTGAATAAATGGTCGCATTTTCAAACTGCAGGAATTTTCTGTCTTCCTTCCTTCCAGCTAGATCTAAACGAAACGTCAGGTTATCTGTCACCTGTGCATCAAGGTTTGCCCTAACATTGTATTGTTTGTAACCACTGGTTTCATCTCCTCTGATTAAGCCATCTTGAAAAGATGTTCCCATAGAAACAAAATATTTCACTGCTTCACCACCACCCCTCAAACTTAGATTCTGTCTTTCCTGGCTGGAATTTGGCTTATAAACTGCGTTAAACCAGTTAGTGCTTGGTGCAGTCCCGTTTTCAAAAGCAGTAATTTGGTCCTGAGTGTAGATATCTGGCTGTCCCTGCTGGGATGCCAAAGTGTTTACGCTTTGAGCATAAAGGGCTGCGTCAGCAAGTTCCACTTCTCTTGTGGGACTAACAAATGCTCTATTGTATGAATAATTAATAACCGGCTTACCCTCTTTCCCTCTTTTGGTGGTTACCAAAATAACACCATTAGCGGCTTGTGCACCATAAATCGCCGCAGAAGCATCCTTCAACACTGTAACACTTTCAATATCATTGGGATCAAGTCTGGAAAAACCGCCTCTATTCGCAACTCCATCGATTACAATAAGAGGTGAATTGTCTCCCGTTGTGCCGATACCTCTAATAAATATCCTTGCCTCATCCCTACCCGGCTCGGCGTTTGTCTGATTCACTGTCAAACCAGGAACACGTCCTGCAAGTGCAATATCTATGGACAGTACAGCAGTTTCATTTAATTTTTCACCGTCTACTTGTTCAATTGCGCCTGTGACTTTTCTCCTTTGTTGCGTACCATAACCTACTACAACCACCTCATCTAAAGCATCTGTTGAGAGTTCTAAAGAAATTTCTAATTCAGTACTTCCATCTACGTCGATTTCGCGAGTGGCATATCCAATATAACTTATGACCAAAACAGTATTGGGAGGCACTTCAATAGAGAAATTACCGTCAAAATCTGTCACTACACCGTTTGACGTGTTTTTCTGTATCACATTTACACCCGGAATAGGCATACCTGTTTCCGCCTCAACGACAGTACCAGTAACAGTGACCTGTCCATCCTGAGCCATTGCGGATCCTCCCAGGATAAAAGTTAATAAAAAAAATAAGTAATAGTTTTTCATCTCAAATAATTTAAATATGGTTTGGTGATACAAAAGAATTCTAAAAATTTATTCCTAATATTAATTTAATTTTTCAAATTTAAGGTTAAACACCCTTTCATTCTTGAACTTTATTTGCAGACACTTAGACAATATTTGCCAATTTATCTATTTACTGAAATAAGTAGTTAAATTGGACAAAATTCATTTTTTATCTTACTACAGAATCTAATAATTAAATTCCCCTAACTACCGCAGAAAAGCCCTAACTCTTTTTGCTTCCTGCGCTTTTGTTATCAGGGTTTGCTCTATATCGGTGGTCTTAGATGAGCCGGCTATTAATAATCCATGAGTGTAATCGCTCTTTTCTATTTCATCGTAAGGCTGATGCATCTACCAACTGGTTTTTTGGCATTACAATTATTAATTCCTCCGGAAGGAATGCCAATGCGGAAACCGATTCTGCATTGGCATTCCTTTTTACATCATTGAAAAATTCCGTTATCTCTTTAATTTTATTGGTTTTGTTTTAGAACAATGTGTATTATTTTTTAGATTCCTATAATGGATTTTTTTGTCGTTTCTTGTTAACAGCAAGATCGAAAAGAGAAAAAACGCAAGCTCGATAGCAAGAAAAAAATGATCACTAAAAATGAAAGTGAACAATCGGATAATTATTGAATTGACAAATAGGAAATAAAAAAGGTTCTAATTGACAGAAGTACTAATGGGATTGCAAGACTTTGCGCACTTTACATAAAAATAGCGCCCTTTGCGGTTAGAGAAAGCAGGTTTCTACACTTTTCTAAAACAGAACCATTTTATTTAGATGATCCCTTCCTGTTTTTTCCTTTAATAAATTATGTGTTATATAATATGTACAGCTCGCCGAGGGAACCACTAAATATTCCATGTTTGGCAAAGTTTCCAGAAATGGGTCGACATAATTTTTCTTTGCTGTATAATACTAAAATCCACTACTTCACACCCTATTTTTTTCAGTAATTTTAAATTGGCATTGGCTACTTCTGGATATAATTGATTTATATAGCACGGAACAAACAATCCTACTTTCATTTTACTCATTTAAAGAAAAAATTTTGTCCATTAAAACCCATTTTTTTTCTGCTTCTGCTGCGGGTATTCGCTGCTGATATTTCCACATTAGCTCTTCCCATTTCTGGACCTTATCATTATTTCTATCCATTTTGTCTTTATCTTCAAATGAAAAGTCAGCATTTGTTTCGATGATCATAACGAGCCGGTTGCCACTATTGAATATTTTCATATTCTGAATTCCACTTTTTTTAATACTGTGAATAATTTCCGGCCACACTTTCTTATGATGTTCTATATAATCCCCTATCAATTTAGGATCATTTTTAAGGTCACAAGCAAGAACATAACTTTTCATTAGTATTAGTTTAATCGTTGTTTATAAATATTTCTACCGTAGATCCCAACTACCATAAAACAAATAGCTGGTAATATGAAGGAAAAATTCACTTCAGGAACTCCTATAATGGTTAGGTCCTTATAACCCGGCCCTCCGATGTCTAGAATTAACCCCTGTAAACTGGGCATTAATGCTCCACCCACAATAGCCATTACAAGAAAAGCAGCTCCAAATTTGGCATCTTTTCCTCTTCCTTCCAATGCAATCCCATATATCGTTGGAAACATTATAGACATAAAAAAGGAGATTCCTACCAGCGAATATAAGCCTATCATTCCTGTAATAAATATGGTCATGAAGGTGCATACAATCGCACCTAATGCAAAGATCATCAATAATTTTCCCGAGTGAATATATCTTAGCAGTGCTGTACCTGCCCATCTTCCTATAAGAAATAAGACCAAAGCTGAAATAGCGTAATTAACCGCAGTACTGTTTGGTATTCCCATAGATTCTGCATATTGATAAATATAAGTCCAACACATTATCTGTGCGCCCACATAAAAAGCCTGGGCTATAACACCTCCATAGAATTTGGAATGTTTAAATAATCTGCTTATGGATTCTACAATAGATACTCTGGTTTCCTTATTTTCATTTTTAGGCATTTTTACCCACATAATCAGAAAAAAAAACACAATCACAATCAAACCCAGAATAATATAAGGGTCTCTTATCACCTCAAGATCTGAAGTTCTAATAACCTCTCTTGCATCTTCCGGTAAGATTCCGTAAATGGCATTTCCTTCTTCATCGAGATCATCAGATCGTAAGGCATTCAGAATAAAATTTTGTGCAACTATCAAACCTCCCAAAGCCCCCAGCGGATTAAAGGCCTGGGCCAGGTTTAATCTCTGGGTTGCTGTTTCTTCTGACCCCATTGATAAGATGTAAGGATTAGCTGTAGTTTCCAAAAAAGCCAAACCAAATGTCAGGATATAAAGAGCAGCTAGGAAAAAATTATATTCCTGAAAAGCTGCAGCAGGATAAAACAATAATGCCCCAACTGCATATAAGGCAAGACCTAATAGTATTCCTTTCTTATAGGAAAATCTGTTTACAAAAATAGCTGCAGGAATAGCCATTGTGAAATAACCTCCATAAAATGCCAATTGCACGAGAGAAGCCTGAAAATTATTTAGTTCCAGAATCTTTTTAAATGCTGAAACCATGGGATTGGTTATATCATTTGCAAAACCCCATAAGGCAAAAAGAGAAGTTATTAGGAGAAATGGAAGTATAAATTTTCCGGCCACCACCGGTGCTTTTGTTCTGGCCATATTAAAGAATTAAGTTAGGGATCTATCCAGGTGTACATAACCACCATCAGCGGATAAAAATTGGCCCGTCGTATGAGTAGATTTTTCCGAAATGAGGAAAACTGCAAGATCTGCGATCTCCTCATCTGTTGTCATCCGGCTACCAAGAGGGATTTTCGAAGTGATCTTTTCCAACTTTTTTTCTGGATCATCAAAAGTTTTTAGCCAGGTTTTATATAGTGGAGTTAAAACATCTGCAGGTAAAATAGCATTTACACGGATATTATAAGGCAGCAACTCTGCGGCCCACTCACGAGTGAGTGCTAACTGGGCACCCTTGGCAGCAGCATAACCCGAAGTCCCCCCCTGCCCTGTAAGAGCTACCTTTGAACTAATGTTTAAGATATTCCCCTGGGATTTTTTTAAATGGGGTAAGCAATAATGGGCCATTTCGTAGTAATGATTCAGGTTATTATAAACCGAACTTGCAAATAGTTCAGGATCTCCACTTTCCAAACCTACTCCGTCATTTACTCCAGCATTATTGACTAGTGCATAAATGTTTCCATGTTGCTGAATTATGGCTTCTACTACACTTTTGCAGGTACCTTTTTCATTGAGATCGCCTTTAAAAAAGCTCCCTTTTAAACCTTTCTTATTCAATTCTAATTCTAATTGCTCTCCGGTTTCTGAATTTCTCCCTATGAACAAAGGGAATCCACCCTCACGGGCTATCGCCTTAGAAATTGCACCTCCAATACCCTGGGTTCCACCGGTTATTAAAATAACTTTATCTTTGAGATGTAAGTCCATAAATTTACTTTTGGTTTGTGGTTAGCACTCCTAATTCTGCTATAGAAATTGTTTCGCTGTCATCTGTATTACGCGTTGCCCTGAATTTTATGTATCGGCCTTTCATGGTTTCAAAATGCACAATTTGTTCTATGGGATTATTCTGAATGTTTCCGAATTCACCAGAAACTACCGTCTTCCAGTTTTTATTGTCTCTGCTCACTTCAAACTCATATGCTGAAATGATCCCAATGGACAATCTGCTTTGTGGTGGATAATAGGTAAAACCTTCTAGATCATATTCTTGTCCCAGGTCAATAACCAGCTCCTTAGGTAGCTTTTTTTCATCCTTTGCAGAGGACCACGAGGTAGTCTCATTTTCATCAATTATCTTAAAAGCATCTTCATTTTTACCGGAACTCAATTCTATAACCTTCCAGTCCTTTTTTAAAATATCAAAATTTACAGTCTTTGGTTCACTGTATTCTTCACTCTCCGGATCATAAGCCACCGCTGTTATAATAACCGGTTTATTATTGGAAAATACCCCTGAGTATCGATGAGAAGTTTTGTTGGGTTCACTTGTGTTCAACGTATAATATAATTCCACATTCTCATCAGGAACTTCAAAGGTGATCTCACCTGTTCTTGACCTTTTAATTTCAGGAGCCACCAATAAAGTGGGTGCATTATAAACCTCGATATTTGAGATCAACGGACTTGCTTTTGCATCCAGAATATTTAATCGTAGAGCAGATGCTTTTACAGGATCAAAACGTAAAATCCTTTTATAACCTATAGTGGTTTGCCTGTCTATTTCCTTCCAGTTCCCGTTTATCAAAGCCTCAATGGTAAATTCTTTCACCCTTTGTCCCAATGGAATATATTCCTGAACCAAAAATCTATTGAACATGGTTTCTTTACCGAAATCAAGCATGAGAGAGGCTGTAATTTCATCTTTTCCGGGAGTCCAGTAAGTTTCTTTTTTACTGTCTATGGTATTTTCAGCCGCAAATTCGGACGAATTCATTCTAACTTTATTTGCCTTTGGCTTACTATTTTTGGCAAGATCTAATTCAAAATCTTCATCTAATTTGTTTTTAAGTTTCATAAGCTGTTTCACATCATTTTCATGAACCAATCCTCTCCTGTCAACCGGAAGGTTCAGAAGTAATGAAGCATTCCTTCCTACTGAACCATAGTAGATGTCAAGCATTTGAGGAAGAGATTTTACCATATTATCTTCCTGCGGATGGTAATACCACCCCGGCCTGATAGAAACGTCTGCCTCTCCCGGTACCCAATGCGTCCCGTCTTGGTGACCAAACTGCATTTCCCCGTGTCTGCCTGACCCTGAAAACACCTCTTCTTTCCGGATAATTGACCAGTTCGTCTTTCCGGCAAAACCCTCTTCATTACCAATCCAGCGAACATCAGGGCCATTATCTCCAAAAATAACGGCATTGGGTTGGTGCTCCCTAATAATTGAAATTACCTTATCCCACTGATAGTAACTCCTGTGATCTATTTTACGGTTTTCATTAGCACCTCCATAATATCCGGTTCCCCCATTAGCACCGTCAAACCAAACTTCGAATATTGGTCCATAATTGGTCATAAGTTCCTCAAGCTGCCTGTGGAATACCTTTACATATTTCTCTCGGGCATATTCGGGATGGTTCCGATCCCAGGGAGAAAGATAAACCCCAAATCCTAACCCATATTCAGCACAAGCTTCTGCAAGCTCCTTTACCACATCACCCTGGCCATTTTTCCAGGGAGAATACTTAACTGAATGCTCCGTTGTTTCTGTAGGCCATAAAGCAAATCCATCGTGATGTTTGGCAGTAAGAATAATTCCCTTCATCCCTGCTTCCTTCGCGACCCTTGCCCATTGGCGCGTATCTAACTCTGTTGGATTAAAATGCTCCGGTGATTCACCGCCTTCTCCCCATTCCTTGTTCGTAAAGGTGTTCATATTAAAATGAACAAAACCATAATATTCCATTTCATGCCATTCTAACTGCTGCTGAGAAGGTACTGGTCCAACGGGTTCCGGTTTCTCCTGTGCCCATGCTAAACAAAAAGACATTATAAATAAGCTGAGTAAACTATATCGATATAGTAATTTCATATTTCAATTTTTAATAGATTAAGGTTACGTATTAAATAGTTTATTGTATCTGAAGTTCGGAATTAAGCTTTACTTCCGTGCCGGGAGGCAGGTTTACTATAATTTCAGTCCCCGCGTAATGGATCTTCTGTTGCCTTCTTTTATTGGCTTTTAAAACCAACTCCTTTAATTGGCCATTTTCCCACCATATATCTACTTCAATGTCTCCTCTTGCTTTCAAACCGGCAATTTTTCCACTCTCCCAGGTATCCGGAAGTGCTGGAAGTATTCTTAAAAATCCTTCGTGTGACTGAAGAAGCATTTCAGCCACTCCCGCAGTGAATCCAAAATTCCCATCGATCTGGAAAGGGGGATGCAAATCAAATAAATTTTTAGCCAGGGATATCTGCATAAATTTGTTGACATTTTCTTTAGCCGATTCCCTGTCCAACAACCTAGCATTAAAGTTAATCATCCACGCCCGACTCCAACCCGTACCTGCCCCGCCATGCTCTAGTCGGTATTTTATTGAATTTCCTGCTGCCTGATAAGCCCACGGTGTTGCTTGGGTGATTTCATCCCCAGGATGCAATGCATACAAGTGAGACAGATGTCTATGTCCTTTTTCCGGTTCTTCAAAAGGTTCGTTCCACTCAAGTAGCCGGTCATCAGGTCCAACCACAATCCCCGGAAATAGGTTTTTTCGCTTCTCCCTTACTTCCTTCACAAAATCATCTTCTATCTCCAAAACCACTGCTGCTGCCAGGATATTATCAAAGACCTCTGCGATGATTTGATGCCCCATGGCACTGCCATAAGTTAATGCTACCTTTTTTCCTTTTTTATTCAAATAGGAGTTCTCTGGTGATGTTTCAGGAAAAGAAACCCATTTTCCTGTTTTCTCATCCATTACCAGCCAATCGAGATAAAATTCAGCAAAGGATTTAATAGCAGGATAGGCCCTCTCCCTTAGGAAATTCTTATCCCCGGTAAAAACATAATGTTCCCAGTAATGTTGTCCCAACCAGCCCCCTCCGTGAATCCAGCTGCCCCAGTAAGGTTGCTCTGCCCTCATAAATGCCGGTGTCCAGAGATCTGTAGCCTGATGAACTACAGCCCCTCTTTTTATACCATACTGTTCCCTAGCAGTGATACGGCCTCGGTCAATGAGCTTATCGGTAAAATCAAAAAGGGGCATATGAAGTTCGCTTAGATTTGTAACCTCAGCAGGCCAGTAGTTCATTTGCAGGTTAATATTTAGGTGATAATCTGCGTTCCAGGGTGCTGCAATATGTTCATTCCATATGCCCTGCAAATTTGCCGGGTTAGTACCCGGTCGCGATGATGAAATTAAAAGATAACGCCCGAACTGGAAAAGATCTGCCACCAATCCCAGATCTTCGGTTCCTTTCGCTACTTTTTCCAGGCGATTATCTGTAGGAAGATTTGTACCTTTTTGGTTCCCCAGTTGAAAATTGACTCTATTGAAGTACTTCTCGTGATCCCGGACGTGTCTATCATAGATATCTTTATATTCTTTCCCCGAAAGACGGCTTAGCTCATCTTTATTTTTCTTCTCGAAATCTTCAATATAATATGAGGTGTTAGCAACCAATTTTAGTGTAGCAAGCTTTACCCCTCTTACGTTTAGGGTTCCATTGTCGTCTGTCACAGTACCACCTTTATGATCGACTTTTAAAAGAGTCTCAAATTTAACACCGTAATTTAGAGGGGCCGGTTTTGAATGTTTTATTCCGCCGTATTGGGTCACCTGCCCTTTCATTGAAATTTCAGAAGGGGATGGATTACTTAATTTAACTGTTGAATGCCCTTCATCCATTGGACGATCTAACCTGAGGGTAAAATCCATTCCGCTCTCATGATTGGTGGAGATTTCAATAACAAGTACATCGTCAGGGGCGCTCGCAATAACTTTTTGGGTATAATCTGCGCCTCCTGAAGTGTAAGTAATCACTACTTCCGCTGTATTGAGATTAAGCAAACGCTTGTAATTTTCTATAGGACCGCGGTCATTAAAACTGATGAACAGGTCTCCCATGGTTTGATGGGAGCGTACGATTCTTTTGAAAGAAAACCTTTCTACGATTTCCTTATCTGCCTGTTCTATATTTCCTTCTTTAATTAAGTGCCTCAGGAACTTCAAATCTTCAATATTCCCTTCTGAGTTCCCCCAGTCGGGACCACCAGGCCACATCGAATCCTCATTTAGCTGAATTCTCTCGTTCTCAGGATTACCGAATACCATAGCCCCCAATCTACCGTTGCCTATGGGCAGAGCTTCCAACCATTCCCTGGCCGGTGCCTCATACCATAAAATGTGCTGGGTGATGGAATCCGGCTGAATTTGGATCTTTTCCCCTTTCAAGGAGGAACAGGAAATTAATATAATGAAAACTGCTAAAGAAATTTTCTTAATCATAAATTGTAAAATATCACTGCGTTAGTACTCATCACCTTATCCAATACCGAATTCCCGCGATTGACGAAAAACCTTTCAACAATTTTAACCGTGTCTTCATATGTTCCTGCTGCAAGACATACGGGCCAATCTGAGCCAAACATTATACGATTTTCACCAAAGGCCCCGGCCATTGCATCAAAAAAAGGCATAAAGTCATTTACATCCCACTCAAAAGATTCTGTCTCCGAAAGAAATCCAGATACTTTACAAGAGACATTGTTGCAAGCTCCCAATTGTTGAATATTCTCAATCCATTTGTTGGAAAGTCCTTGGGATATTTGGGGTTTACCCATATGATCTAAAAGGAACCGTTGAGCAGGATACTCCTTCACAAGGGCTATGACCTCCGGCAATTGATGTTCCCGCACGAGCAATTCGCAGGAAAAATCGAATTTCCTTAGACAAGAAATTCCTCTCTTAAAATTGGTATGTGAATCTTCATTCTGCAGAGTGTGTCGTATCCCTTTGAATAATGGATTCTTGGAAAAATAAGCCAATCGTTCTTCACAATTATCTGCAGCGAGATCTACCCAACCAACCACTCCTTTAACAAACGAATTTTGGCTGGCCAGATCCAGTAAAAATTGAGATTCCTCTTCCGATTCATTAGCCTGAACCGCGATACACCCGTCAATATTGTTTCTTTCAAGCACCGGTCCTAAATCCTCCGGGAGAAAATCCTTTCGGATATTCGACATTTCATCTGTTATCCAGCTTTCCCGTTGCGGATTGTAATACCAAAAATGTTGATGGCTGTCTATTCTCATTTTATTGTTTACTATAAGCTATTGCAGTTTGTTTGGAGGAACCAAGACCTTTTATACCAAGTTCTACCACATCCCCGGGTTGTAAAAAACGTTGTGGAGAAAGTCCCATTCCAACACCAAATGGTGTGCCAGTAGAAATAACATCCCCGGGCAAAAGAGTCATAAACTGGCTTAAGTAACTCACAACCTGTGGAATACTGAATATGAGATCATTAGTATTGCCATTTTGCTTTGTTTCCCCATTTAATTTTAGCCAGAGATCAAGATTGTGAGGATTTTTTATCTCTTCTTTTGTAGCAAGAAAAGGTCCAAGAGGCGCAAAAGTGTCACAACTTTTCCCTTTTACCCACTGGCCTGAACGTTCAATTTGAAACTCCCTCTCACTATAATCATTGTGAAGAACATAGCCTGCTACATGATCCATAGCATCAACTTCCTCCACATATGACGCTTTTTTTCCTATTACTACCGCCAGTTCTACTTCCCAGTCAGTTTTATTACTTCCTTTAGGAATAATTAAATTATCATTTGGTCCTACAATTGCGCTTGTAGCTTTAAAGAAGATCACAGGTTCTTTAGGAACTTCCATACCACTTTCCGCA
>Ga0314774_1000761_pt1 | contig 23347 bp, 18 predicted proteins | sample MetaGCBIA2018_FD_204515 | JGI IMG/M metagenome (GOLD analysis project Ga0314774, IMG submission 204515) | Cryopeg brine microbial communities from Beaufort Sea near Barrow, Alaska, United States - CBIA 2018 | ecosystem: Environmental > Aquatic > Marine > Coastal | place: USA: Alaska | collected...
CCATGACGATAACGCCAACGCCCCGGTAGAGCTCGCTGCCGGCGCCGGGAAGAAAGACAATCGGTGCTAGACCGCATATTGTGGTGATGCTTGAAATGGCGATAGGGCGTAGGCGAGATTCCACTTCCTCACGGACCTTGGCAACGCCAGTTTCCAGTGTGACCGAGCGGGATGGAATAATGTTGAGCGTGCTGGTATCCACCGTCTCTTCGATCGTGACCAGTTCTGACAGCAGCAGCGTTTCGCCCACCGGGGTCTGCAGTGTAATGTTATTCAACGTTTCCAGCGTCGCGTTGGGGCCCTGCTGGTTGTACAGGTACATGTCGATCTTGTCGTCATCGAGGAAAAACTCGTTAACGAAAGCTCCATCGGTGAGAGCAGCCACAGCAAAGCCGATGTCTTCAGTGGTCATGCCTACCTCTGCGACACGGTCAAAATCAGGCTTGATCTGTAACAGGGGGTGCGCCAGTGAGAGGCTTGATGGCTGTGACTGCACACGGGGATTATCGAACACAGTTTCGGCGCGGCTGAACGCGGCCTGGGCTACTGCGTACAGTGCCACCAGATCCGGGCCGGAGATATCCAGATTGACGCTGCGGGTACCGCCATCGTTGCTGCTGATAATCGAGCCTCGCGCTGCAAAGGCTCGCATCCCCGGGATCGTCCTGGAGAAATGGCAGGAAGTAGGCCTGTAATTCATCTGCGTAGCCCTGCATGGTTTTCAAGTTGTAACCCGGAGGCGCGTTCATGGAGGCTAAGGCCTTGGGTTCTTCGCCTTCTGGCAGGTACTCGGCAGGCGGCGTCAGCAGCAAAATAATGGCCAGGCTGCCTGCCAGTGTTATGACGATGCGCTTGCGCAGACGTTCGCGGGCGCCCTCAGCGCTGACGCCGGTGTCGAAGTTCAGTCTTGCACTGAGCGTAGGGATGATCGTCACGGCCACCAGCATCGAAACAAGGATCAAGGAGGCTATGGCGATAGCAACATCGGAATACAGCTGGCCGGCCTCACTGCTGGCCAGACTTTCTGCTCGCCGGATATTGCCGCGCGCAGGCGGTCCAGGCCACGCCAGTCAGGGAGATAACATTGACTGTGCGCCCAAACAGCATCAGGCCCAGAAAGGCTGCGATCGTGCAGATCGGAATACTCATCACGCCGAGCAACGTGGCGCGGAAGGAGCGTAGGAAAAGATACATGATCAGCGTCGACAGCAGCGCGCCCAGGATAAGGTTCTTCCAGACGTTGAACACCGAGGCTTGAACATGAACCACGTCGTCGGCGGACAATTGCAGACGCATACTTGCTGGGTTAAGCAGCGCATCATTAATGAGTGCCACCTCCGCCATTATGTCCTGCTTGATCTGAATGACGTTGGAGCCGCTTTAACGGCGGACCGACAGGCTGATGACCGGATCACCGTTGACGAAGGAACGGTTACGGATACGAAAATGATTCAATTCGATCTGTGCGCAGCAGGTAACGTCGCTTGCCACTGTCGATTTCGCCAGCGGACGCGTCCACGTTGCGCTCGGCGGTGGCGCTGCGTACATCGCTCAAGGTGAGATCACGCGCGGAGAGTTGCTTGGGGTTGATGCGGATTTGTACCTGCCTCTGCGCACCGCCGCGCACCTCAATCTGGGCGACATCAGGGACGCTCGACATGCGTGTGCAGCCTTGTCTACCTGGGTATGGGATTGTCGTGAACGAATTTCGCTGGCGGCAATACTGTTTGGCGGCAAGTCTCTGCGCTTTGGCAAGACGTCGTTCACTGTTCTGGAGCCGTTCTCGTGCGCTAGATGCTGATGCTCTGGCGCGTTGCAGACCTATTTCTGCCAGCTCGTCATCGAGTTCAAGCAATGTATCTCCGGCTTTAAGCTGATCGCCAATATCTACATTCAGTCCGCTTATTAGGCCTGAGACTTCAGCTGACAATGTTGCAATACGCGCTGCAGTCAAACTGCGGGTAAGAGGGATATCGTTGACCAGTTTGGACTTGCGAGCCTCCTCCGCCTCGACGCGCACAGCATCGTCGCTCTGATGGGCATAAGAGAGTGGAGCCCCGAAACCGATCAATATGGGCACAAAAGCAATGAAAGTAATCCAGCCTCTAGGTCTGGTTCTGGTTAATAAGTGCATGGATGCAGGGGCTGTATTGAACTATGATTTTAAGATACACAGCTTCTCGAGGGCGCAACCAGAACGGTATCTGCAGACATCTTATGCAGGAACCTGGTCGATTAAACAATTGGATTGGATCTGGCCGGCATGGAACTGAATGGTGTTGCAGCTCTCCAATGGAGCGAAGATGCTGGCTTGCTGGTGTTAGCCAGACGCTTGCTTAAAGGATCAAACTAAACGGGAGTGAGACCATGGATACGCAACCCAATAATATGCAGACGTTGTTTGAACAGTTGGGGCTGGAGGGGGATGACGCCAGTATAGAAGCTTTTATCGCAGAACATTACCCGCTCCCTGATAACATGAAATTATCCGAGGCGCCGTTCTGGAACCCTGGGCAGGCTGCCTTTCTGAATGAAGAAATTGTCGAAGATGCTGAATGGGCGCCGTTGGTCGATGAGCTGAATGCACGCCTGCACAAAAATGTTTCTACTCAATAATATTCCTTTGCGCCCCGGCGGTTGGCGGCTTTGCTACGAGTGAAAGGCGCCGAGGACATGAATGTACACGATTTTTAGAAAGCCTTGATATGGGCAGCTGGCATAATTAGCAGCATGTTGAAGATCAGCGGACTTACTGCCCAAGGACCTTGCCGATGACTGTTGCCGAACATTTCCACCCTTATGGATCTGCGTTGCTCCAAAGGACACCCGAAATTCACGGTTCTGACCAAGACATTGATCCGGAAACCAAACGGATCGAAATTCGTGAGTACTACGCGGCTGTGTCTGACCGCTACGAGTCGCTTTTTCAAGTGCTGGCTTGTGACCAGGCCTACTACGAAAAGGCAATTCCGCTCCGTCATCCGCTTATTTTCTACTATGGCCATACAGCAACTTTTTTCGTTAATAAACTGGTACTTGCCAAATTATTACCAGAACGTATCGATCCGCGACTCGAATCTATATTTGCGGTCGGCGTTGACGAAATGAGTTGGGATGACCTTGATGAAACTCATTACGAGTGGCCCAGTGTCGCAGAAGTAAAAGCCTATCGAGCGAAGGTCAGATCCGCCGTATTGAATTTGATCGATGAGATGCCGTTACACTTTCCAATCACGTGGGACAGCGACTGGTGGCCTGTGCTTATGGGCATAGAACACGAACTCATTCATTTGGAAACATCCACTGTGCTGATCCGTCAGCACCGATTGGAGTACCTACAGTCACAGCCTGCTTGGTCGCCGTTTCGGGAGCATGCCGAGGCCCCATCCAATGAGTTGTTGGCGGTAACCGGTGGTTCGGTCCATTTAGGGCGCAATCAAGAAGGCATGCATTATGGCTGGGATAATGAATACGGTGCACGGACAGTAGACGTCGAGGAGTTCAAGGCGAGTCGCTTTCTGGTGTCCAATGCTGAGTTTCTTGGGTTTGTCGATGCTGGAGGTTACGGTAGCGATGCCTACTGGGACGAAGAAGGCACGCAGTGGCGCGAGTTTGCTCAGGCGGGCCACCCTGTATTCTGGATTCCCGGGGCTAATTGGCGCCTGCGATTGATGACCGAAGAAGTAGATATGCCTTGGAATTGGCCGGCGGAGGTCAATTATCACGAGGCTAAGGCATTCTGTAACTGGAAAGCCGAGCAAAGCGGCGAGCCGGTTCGCTTGCCGACCGAAGATGAATGGTATCGCCTTTATGACGTTGCCGGGGTGAACGAAGTCCCTGCGGGGGCGCCGGCCGCAGCTAATGTGCAGCTTGATCATGCTGCATCATGCTGCCCTGTTAATCGCTTCGCCCACGGCGATTTTTTTGATGTTGTTGGCAATGTCTGGCAATGGACCGAAACACCCATGTACCCGTTTGACGGCTTCGAGGTCAACAAACTGTATGACGACTTCACTACGCCGACGTTTGATAATCAGCACAATCTTATGAAAGGCGGATCCTGGGCCTCCTGTGGCAACGAAACGTTGCGCAGTGCTCGTTATGCATTCCGTCGTCACTTTTTCCAGCACGCGGGGTTTCGCTACGTGTCCAGTCATGCCGAAGTAAAAGAACCGAACGCTTACTATGAAAGCGATCGGCAAATGTCCGAGTACGCTGAATTTCACTACGGTGATACCTGGTTCAACGTGCCGAACTTTCCTGCTGCCGTTGCGCAATTCAGTATCAATGCACTGGGCGACAGGCCTGCCCGGAATGCATTGGACCTTGGCTGCGCATCGGGGCGAGCAACGTTCGAGCTGGCACAGCACTTCGATCACGTAACGGGTATCGATTTCTCCGCTCGTTTTGTTGGCCAGGGTGCTGAAATGGCCGAACAGGGTGTGTTGCGTTACACCCTGACCGAGGAAGGCGATCTGGTTTCCTATCGGACTGCTACCTTGGAACAGCACGGCCTGCAGGGGACGACTGGCAAGGTGGCGTTCTATCAAGGCGATGCCTGTAATCTCAAGCCACAGTTCAGCGGCTACGATTTGATCATGGCCGTCAATCTGATCGATCGTCTGTATAGTCCTTCCCAGTTTCTTGGGCAGGTTCATGAGCGCTTGAACGTGGGTGGACTTCTGGTTATAGCGTCACCTTACACCTGGTTGGAAGAGCACACGCCTAAAGACCAGTGGGTCGGCGGTTTCAAGAAAGACGGTGAAAGCTACACGACTCTGGACGGGTTGAGAGACATACTGGGCGAGCATTTTGTTCAGGTCGGTGAGCCGCATAAACTGGAGTTCGTGATTCGCGAAACGCAGCATAAATTCCAGCACAGCTTCTCCGAGGCAACCGTCTGGGAACGCATCCGCTGAGCTACTGCATACTGCTCGGCGGCTATTTAGGCCAAGGCAGGGGAGCAGAGTAGTGGTAACCGATTTTGATCAGCAGTTCGAGCGTAATAATACTAATTCGGTAAAGTTTGACGTTTTACAGGCCGTGTTCGGTAGCGAGGATGTGCTGCCGATGTGGGTCGCAGATACTGATTTTGCTGCGCCCGATGCGGTACTCAAGGCGTTGGTAGAGCGCGCCCAGCATCCCATTTATGGCTACTCGCTGTTCCCCGAGAGCTTGTATCAGGCGCTGATTGACTGGTTCGACACACGTCATCAGTGGAAGATAGAACGCGAGTCAATTCTGCTGACGCCGGGGGTGGTGCCGTCACTCCACGCTGTCCTTATGGCGTTTGCCGCAAAAGGCGAGGGCATCATCGTGCAACCGCCAGTGTACCCCCCCTTTTTTTTCGCAGCGGCCAAAACAGGCCGCACGCTGGTGGCCAATCCGCTTGTGCACTGTGGTGGCGAGTACCGAATGGACTTCGAACATCTTGAACGTTGCGCACCTCGGGCACGTGTCCTTGCTCTGTGCTCTCCGCATAATCCGGTAGGCAGGGTATGGCGGGAAGACGAGCTGAAAACAGTGCTCGAGATCGCAAGGCGACACAATCTGGTCATTTTGTCCGATGATATCCATTGCGATCTGACATTCGCTGGTCATCGACACACCATGCTGGCCAACCTGGCCACAGCAGATGATCAGATCATTACCGCTGTTGCGCCGAGCAAGACGTTTAATATTGCAGGTATGGGGCTGTCAGCGCTGGTGGTACCTGACCCTATGCATCGTCAGGCATTGAAACGCACTTTTGAAGCCATGCACATGGAGCCTGCAAATCCATTCAGCATTACTGCCTTTGAAGCAGCTTACCAGCATGGCGGCCCTTGGTTGGATGAGCTGCTTGAGTACCTGCAGGGCAATGTGCAACTGGTCAGCCGTTATTTGGCGGAACATGTGCCGGAGATCCGCATGGATCTGCCTGAAGGTACCTATCTGCTTTGGCTCGACTGCAGCAGGCTGGGGCTAAGCGATGCCGAGTTGAAGACCTTCTTCATCCACGAAGCGCGGGTAGGAATGAATCCGGGGATTACATTCGGTGAGCAGGGCAGCGGCTATATGCGGCTTAACATTGGTACGCAGAGAGCTGTGGTACGGCAGGCCTTGGAGCGTATCTGCCAGGCTGTTCGCACGCTAAAAAACGCCGGATAACGTTCTGTATCTCACCTGCTAAGTCTGCGAAGTAGCGAACTGAAGGTGCGCCAGTCGTGCATACAGGGCATTGGTTTTTATCAGCTCGTTGTGTGTCCCGAGGGCTACCAGTTTGCCACCGTCCACCACCGCGATGCGATCGGCATGCTGCACGGTAGCCAGGCGATGGGCTATCACCAGGGTGGTGCGGCCTTGCATCAATTGCGGCAGGGCCTGTTGGATCAGATGTTCGCTCTGGGCGTCCAGTGCGCTGGTGGCTTCGTCGAGCAATAATATTGGTGCATCGGTAAGCAGGGCGCGGGCGATGGCCAACCGCTGCTTCTGGCCACCGGACAATCCTAGCCCGGCATCACCCAGTGACGTGTCGTACCCTTGGGGCATACGCTGAATGAATTCATCGGCGTGGGCAGCGCGCGCGGCGGCAATGACTTCAGTCATATCAGCCTGCGGGCGTCCGTAGCGAATATTCTCTGCGACGCTACCATGAAAAAGTGCCGGGTTCTGCGACACTAATGCGAAGCAGCGGCGAAGATCCAGCGGGTCAAGCTGACGAATATCACATCCCTCCAAGGTGATGCGTCCGCTGGAAGGGTCAAAAAAACGCAGCAACAGGTCCAGTAGAGTGGACTTTCCGGCGCCGGATGGGCCTACCAGAGCGAGGGTTTCGCCTGGTTGTACCTGCAAGCTGAAGTGGTCGATAGCGTTGACTTCCGGCCTGGCGGGGTAGGCGAAGGTCAGGTCCTCGAACAGGACGTTGCCTTGAATGTGAGCGGGCAGTTCACAGCGCTCGCTCGGCTCTGGCGCCGATATCATGCTCTCGGTGCGGAGCAATTCGACGATACGCGCTCCTGCTCCTGCGGCCCGTTGCAACTCTCCTATTACCTCGCTCAATGCGCCTGCCGAGACCCCTACGATCAGGCTGTAAAACACAAACGCGGCCAGCTCACCGCCGGTGATGCGCCCGGCGATCACATCCATGCCGCCAACCCAAAGCATGACGCCGATCGCACCCAGTACCAGGAGGATAACCACGAACGTCAGCCATGCACGCTGGCGTATGCGGTGCCGAGCAACTTCAAACGCGTCTTCGACAATGCCTGAAAACAGGTGTTTGTCCTGGTTTTGATGGTTATAGGCTTGCACGGTCTTGATTTGGCCAAGTATTTCGCCAACATAGCTACCCACCAGGGCTACCCGATCCTGACTCTGCCGCGACAAATTGCGTACCCGTCGACCGAAGAACACGATCGGGGCAATGACGAGGGGAATCGCCAGCATTACGATGCTGGTGAGTTTCGGATTCGTTATGAAAAGCAGGACCACCCCACCCAGTAACATCAACGCATTGCGCAGTGCGATGGACACGGTGGAGCCGATAACCGATTGCAGTACCGTGGTGTCGGCAGTCAGGCGCGACTGTATTTCAAGCCCGCGGTTGCTTTCATAGAACCCAGGATGCAATTCGACCAGATGATTGAACACCTGGCTACGGATATCGGCCACTACGCGTTCGCCAATCCAGGACACAAGGTAAAAGCGGGCGAACGTACCGATAGCCAATGCAAGAACGAGTACGCCGAAGAGTGCGACGGACTGATTGAGTAGCTCCGGTGAGCGAGTAGCAAAACCCTGATCCACCAGCAGACGCAGGCCTTGGCCCAGCGAGAGGGTAATGCCCGCTGTAAAAGTCAGGGCCAGCATGGCTCCCACTACTTGCAAACGATAGGGTTTGACGAACCATAGTGCTAGCTCAAGGGCTTTTCGGGTTGGGGCTTTGGTCGGGTTCATTGCGTATCCGGTCGAGCTTATGGATTGCCTATGGTACGCTTGCCCGCGTTTTTTTCTTGACTATTCAGCCTCTGGAACCCTTTCTGATGAGCTCACGAAATATCTGGACCCACAAAGGCACCTTCATGCTTGCAGCGATTGGCTCGGCTGTCGGCCTGGGCAACCTCTGGCGTTTCCCTTATCTTGCCGGGGAGAATGGGGGTGGCGCCTTTATATTGGTCTACGCCGTGACAATCGCGATGGTCGGTATTCCTATTTTGATTGCCGAGACGTTGCTGGGTCGTTCCAGTCGCAGAAGTCCCATTCTGGGTATGCAGCATCTTACCGAGACACATGGCACCAGCCGTGGCTGGCGTGCAATTGGCTGGATGGGCGCTGCAGCGGCTTTTCTTATCCTGAGCTTCTATTCGGTCATCGCTGGTTGGGCGATCCACTATGCGCTGCAGATGTTCTCCGGCGCGCTGGCTGGCGCTGATGCGATGCAGATCAATGCCTCCTTCGATACCTTACTGGCTTCACCCGCGCTATTGATTAGCTACCACACTGTGTTCATAGCCGTGTCCGGGCTGATTGTTGGCATGGGTATTCACAAGGGTATCGAAGGCGGCTTACGTTTCTTGATGCCAGCGCTCTTTTTGATACTGCTGGTCGTACTGGCATATGCTGTGGTGGTAGGCGATGCCGCCGCCGCGTTGAGTTTTCTGTTTACATTCAACCTTGCGGATCTGAGCCTGGAAGGTTGGCTGGAGGCTATGGGACAGTCGTTCTTCACACTGAGTCTGGGGATGGGCGCAATTATGGCTTACGGCGCCTACATGTCAGGCGAGGCCTCTTTGACCCGCACGGCTATTTATATCGCGCTGGTCGATACGTTGATTGCGCTGATGGCTGGGGTGGCGATCTTTGCACTGGTGTTCGGTAGTGGCATGGAGGCCGCACAGGGGCCCGGTCTGATGTTCGTTACTCTGCCAATCGCGTTCGCTGAACTGCCTGGAGGTTCACTGCTGGGGGGTGTCTTTTTTGTGCTGGTCATAGGCGCAGCGCTGACGTCTGCCATATCGCTGGTCGAGCCTGTCGCAGCCTGGCTGGTCGAGCGGTTTGGGTTAGGTCGCCCGCTTGCGGTGGCCATGATGGTCGGTTGTTGTTGGCTGTTGGGGCTGGTCACGGTATTCAGTTTCAATATCTGGTCTGAGGGCACCATTACCCATACGCTGTTCGGCCGCTCGCCGTTCGATGTGCTGGAATTCATAACCAACATTCTGATGCCACTGGGCGGTCTGCTTATCGCGTTGTTTGCTGGTTGGGCGCTAACCCGCGAACAGGTAATGGAACAGATGGCTACAAACACCGTCTGGTTTGCCATATGGCAATTTCTGGTTCGGTTCATTGCACCAACGGCGGTTGCATTTGTATTTCTGCGAACGATTCCGCAAATTGAAGGTAACGTGGTTCCAGCTGTTATCGCATTGTTGCTGGTAGGTGCGTTCACGGCTGGCAGAACCTTTCTGATTCGTCGCTAATTAGAGATCCGGGCAAGCACGCGTAGCCTGCCCGGCTTCGCCGCGCGATTGCCGCACAGAGCTTTTTTGCAACACTGTGTTGCCGGCAGTTCTGGCCGTTTTCTGTCATTATGAGCAGATTATGAAGTGGGGTTTTCCTCGCTGTCGCTAATCGGAACCCGTCATGCCTTTTAATATACTGCTCATTCTGGGTGGCCTTAGTGCTTTCGGGCCCTTGGCTATTGATCTTTATCTGCCTGCGTTTCCGGCCATGGCCGAGTCCTTCGGTACGGATATTGAACATATTCAGTTGAGTATGTCGGTATATTTTCTGGGGCTGGCTTCGGGTCAGATATTTTATGGGCCGCTGGCAGATCGATTCGGTCGACGCAAACCGCTGATGTTTGGTATCGGTCTTTTTGCGCTCGCTTCTCTGGCTTGCGCACTGGCTCCGACCCTGGAATGGCTTTTGGCAGCGCGGTTTGCTCAGGCATTGGGCGGTTGTGCTGGCATGGTAGTGACTCGAGCTGTAGTGCGTGATCTGTGCAAACCCATAGATGCCGCCAAGGCTTTCTCGCAACTGATGCTGGTCATGGGCGTGGCGCCAATACTGGCCCCGTTGGGCGGCGGATTGCTGCTCAATCTGGGTGGCTGGCCACTGATATTCTTTTTTCTCGCGGCTTTTTCTTCCCTGTTTGCTTTTGCGGTTTTTTTCGGGCTGCGCGAGACACTGACAACCCTGCAGGCTCCTGCGCCGTTATCCAGTGCATTCGGCCGTTACGGTCGGCTGTTGCGCGAGCCGGTGTTCATGTATCACGCACTGACGGGCGGTGTTGCCATCGCTGGCATGTTTGCCTACATAGCCGGTTCGCCCTTTGTCATCATGCAGTTGTATGGCGTACCAGCGGAGCACTTTGGTTGGTTCTTTGGCTCCATCGCGGCTGGCTTCATTCTGTTTGCCCAGTTCAACAGCCGTATGTTGCGCCGACGGCCCCCGGTCAAGCTGTTGCAGCGTACGACACTCATCTATCTGGCTTGCACCCTGTGGTTGTTGGGTACAGCGCTTTGGCAGCCAGCATCACTGTGGCCACTGCTGTTGCCCCTTTTTGGTAGCGTGGCTGTGGTGGCGCTGGTCCTGCCCAATTCGTCCGCGTGTGCCATGGCTGGGCACGGACACCAAGCTGGAGTGGCGTCAGCGCTGATGGGTACCATGCAATTCATCATTGCCGGTATTACTTCAGCTTTGGTTGGCATACTGCATGATGGTACGGCAGTGCCCATGGCGGCAGTGATGGCGGGTTGTGGTGTGCTGGTGGTGCTGATGGCGCGACAGGCACGACGGGCTGGCGGACTGGAATTCTAGCGTAGCATGCGCATGCTTCCGGCCTGACGGGTAAGCCCGGCGCGGTCGAAGTATTCCAATACGGCAACGCTATGGTTGCGGCCTATGCCGCTGTGATCGCGGAAATCTGCTGTGCTGAAGCGTCCATCCGATTGCCTTTTCGCCAGGTATCGTGCGCTATCGAGTAACTGCTCTGCTGCAGCGGGAAGCAAGTAGCGATTGCGTGAGATGAAGACCAGTAGTCCCAAAGTGCATAGCCTGTCCAGCCAGTGTATTAACTCACTTTTGTCTACTTGCAGTTGTTCAACTAATTCTCCGATCACTGGCGGCCGTGGTGTACAGCTTGCGAATTGCGGCATTACGCGCTCAAGGACAGCTAAGCTTTCCGCGTCGGGTTTTGCCTCATGGGTCGGTATGTACAGGCAGGGCCCAGTCTGCCGGAGTGCGTTCGCATCCAGGCAGCTGCGCACGGCTGCTGCTAGCAGACGGCTATCAGGGCTAAGGTCAAGCACGCGCGCCAGCTGAGATCGGGTCGGGCCCATTCGATCAGGGTGCGACTGGTGATGTTGGTTGATGGTGGCGGTGAGTCGTTCACTGAGAGCATCCAGATTTGGACGACGGCAAAGCCATTGGCCTATCTGTAGCGTATCGCCGGTGATCTCCGGAAGCTGATCAATACGCCGGCTAAGCATGAAACGGTGCAGATCAACGCCATCGGGGAGCGCAACAAGCATGCACTCCAGGGCCTGCGCTGTATCCGACTGATCCAGTGCGGTCAGGACGGCAAGTCGCCCGGCTTTCTGCCTGCCGCGCTGGGGGGCGAACGGATCTATCACCAGACCGCTACCGAGCAAACGACGTGCAGCGGGATCCCGAATAATGAACCTATCGCCTTGAAAACAGCACAAGGGCTGGTCGAGTATCCATTGGCCATAGATTTCGCCGGTGGGCGCTGCAAGCCCTTTCAAGGGTACCATGCGTGCATTTACCACTGCGCTGCCGATGTGCAATTGCACAGCTCCGCGTACCTTGTCATCCAACAGACGCACGCGAGCATCAAAACGGCTAGTAGGGCCCCAGGTTCCGCTGGCCAGCAACTGACTGCCGCGGCCGACGCTTACCCCGGCCAGGTCGCCACTGACATTCAGCGCGCAACGTTGACCGCCAAATGCTTGGGATGTTGTTTGGTGATGGACCTGAATGCCACGGACGCGCAGGCTGGCTCCGGTATCCGACAGTTGCAGTGAATCGCCCGGCGCTATATGCCCACTCAGCACAGTGCCCGTTACAATCGAGCCGAGCCCCGGTTGGCTGAAGTGGCGATCGATTATGAGTCGCGCAGGTCCGGTGCCGTCTACTGGCTCGGCTTTGGCGGCCCACTGCGCCAATTGCACACGCAACGCATCAATCCCGCTGCCGGTAAGGCTGTCTACGCTGAAGCTTGCCGGTGCAGGGCAGCCTTCTTTGCGCACGCGGGCCAGGACGTCCTGCTCGATGGCACTCACCTGCTGCGGTGAGGCAAGTGCGTTTTTGGTGATAACAACCACTATCTTCTGGATGTTAAGCAGACCCATTAGTGCTATATGCTCCAGAGTTTGAGGCATCACGCCGTCATCGGCGGCAACGATCAGCATCAGCGCATCAACGCTGGCGACACCGGCTAGCAGGGTGCGCATGAATTTTTCATGGCCGGGGACGTCTACAAAATCGATGCTCCGGCCAGACGCTTGAGGCAAAAAAGCGTAGCCAAGCTCTATGCTCATCCCGCGACGTTGTTCCTCTGCGGTGCGATCAGTCTGTTGGCCAGTCAAAGCGCTTATCAAGGCAGTTTTGCCATGATCGACATGTCCTGCAGTAGCGATAATCATGAGGTGAGGGGCTGAATGAATTGTTCGATGAGCAGCTGTTCCTCATCCAGGCAGCGCAAATCAAGCAAGAGCTGACCGTCGTGTATTCGTCCCACTATCGGGATCGGCATATCCAGCAGCGCCCGTTGTAATGTCAGCAACTGTCGATTGGCTGACCGGCTCGGGCCGGGCGGAGACAGGGCGATGGCCTGGCTGGGTAACCGTTCGACGGGTAACGAGCCACTGCCGATCTGACCCATGACCTCAATGCTGCTGACCTGTGCAAAGTTGCCAGTCCAGCGTCCTATTATCGGTAGCAGACGCTGCGCCTGAGCGGCAATGTCAGCTTGCGGCCGACTCAGCCAGCGCAAAGCGGGCAGGCGTTGGCTCAGGACTTCCGGGCTGGCATAGAGACGTAACACCGCTTCCAGGGCCGCGAGCGTGAGTTTGTCGCATCGCAAAGCCCGCTTGAGCGGGTTCTTTTTCAGTTTATCGATCAGCTCGCGTTTACCGACGATGATCCCCGCTTGCGGGCCACCCAGCAGCTTGTCACCGCTGAAGGTCACCAGGTCAGCGCCGTTGCGTAAGCTGTCCATTGGGGTCGGTTCGTAGGGCAGGCCCCATTGGCGCATATCAATCAGACTGCCGCTCCCCAGGTCGACTGCGTAGGGCAGGCCATGGGCATGCGCGCTTTCAGCCAACTGATGCTCCGGTACGCTCGCGGTAAAACCCTCAATCACGTAGTTGCTGGTATGGATGGTCATCAGCATTGCGGTACGGGCGTTTATTGCTTCTTCATAATCGCGTCGATGGGTGCGATTGGTGGTACCCACCTCATGCAGTTTGGCCTGGGCCCGGCGCATGATATCCGGAACCCGGAAGGCGCCGCCTATTTCGACCAGCTCGCCGCGTGAAACCAACACTTCCTTACCCTTGGCCAGGGTATTGAGCGTGAGCAGAACAGCGGCGGCGTTGTTGTTGACGACGGTGGCCGCCTCTGCACCTGTCAGACGACACAACCAGGCTTCGACATGGCTGTCGCGGTCACCGCGTTTACCCTTGTTCAGATCAAATTCCAGGTTACTGGCGCCTCGCGCTACGTCGCACATGGCCTGCACTGCTTCTTCGGGTAGTGGCGCTCGACCCAGATTGGTATGCAACACCGTACCGGTGCAATTGAAGACCTTGCGTAGCGAAGGGGATAGCAGTTGGTGCAGCGCACCCTCGATGCTGACTATGAAGAGGTCTGGCTCGCAGGGCTGTCTGGCTGCTCGCAATAACGCAAGCTGCTGACTGACGAGGCTTTTTATAAGACTTTGACCATGCTGCTCAGCCAGTGCATGTAAGACGGGCCAGCGTAATACGTGATCCATGGCGGGGAGGGTGCGTCGAGCGTCAAGCTGGGTGTCTAACACGGTGGGATGGGCCTCATGATCAATAGAAGAGAAAATAACTGGCGGGTCCCTTAGGTCGGCACCAACCAGTCATTTCTCTAGACGGGCAGGGCCCGCGGTGATCACGCGCCTTGCAACGTCAATGCCTCCAGAATGCTGTCCAGTGCCTGGTCAGCCAGAGACCGGAGTTCGTCATCGGTACGGTCCTGGATTGGATGCTGGACGAATACCATCTTCGGTTCCATGCCCAATGCTCGGGACTGCATTTTTGCCGCATCAATGAACTCGGTCGAGGCTATGCCTACGCCGGGTATCTGTCTGCCTTCCAGGTCGCCTATATCATGCATACAGCACGAGGTACAGGAACCTCAGTCAGCCAGACCTTCAACCATGACATCACATTCACTGGCGATCTGTTGTTTCAGATCAGTGGGTGCGATGCGGGCGAAAGTGGGCTTGCGATAACGCTTTACCTCGATTCCGCGCTCACTGAGCAGCTCGTCCAGACGATCCAGCAACACGTTGCCGCGCGCCTTGGAAATGTCTAGCAGGCCGACAGTCAGCCCGTCGAGCGAAGCGGGCCGCGTCGTGAGACTTCGGCTGGACGCAGCGCGCTCGGCGGTCGGGTCGAGCAGTACGACTGGCGATGTCATGCCAATACCTCCTTGCTAACCGGGATGGAGCCGGTGGGTCCGGAAGCGGCCCACCCAGCAATAACAGCGGAGAACAGACCGGCCGGGCCACCGGCACGTACGATCAGTAAACCACCAGGTCGAAATTTTGGTAAATCAGCGCCGGCGAAGTTTTCCGGCATGCCCTCGGTAATACCTTGCGCCCCCATCACCAGATCCTTGCCTGGCAAGGTCAGGAGCGTGTTCAGCTCCTGATGCAGGCGGGCCTTGGTCCAGCCGGCGTCAGTGAAGACTCGGCAGTGTTCGGGCGAAACAACCAGCATCGCATCGCCGTGCATCACCAGCTTATAATGGTCTACTGCGCGCAATGATAGCGCGAAGCTACGAGCGAGTGACTCGGGAGTGCGCGATTTCTGATCGACGATAGCCTGCACGCCTTCAGCGGCGAACAGTGTCACCACCGACTGGTCATCGGTGAATCCGCGCTCGACCGCGAGCGAATCCCATTCGCTATCCTCGGCTTCGGCAAAACAGAAAGTGTATTTGCCAGGGGTGCCCATGGTGGCACGGTCGATCTCACCGGGGCGGCCTCCGCCAACGTTACGCACGACCAATTGCAGAGCGCGGCCGATACTAGCGTTGGCACGGTTGCCCTGGCCCAGACAGTTTACGCCGGAATTCATTCCCACACGTTTGGCTGCCGGGCCGTTTACCAGGACCAGAGGTCCGGCAAACATGGTCGTGCATAACAGCCCGTGCATACCAAATTCATCGATCAGGGCTGCTTCGACTGCTGCCACAACGAGGGGCATATATTCGGGTTTGCACCCAGCCATCACAGCATTGATCGCTACTTTTTCTACAGTGCACGGAACAAGGTCTGGTGGCATCAGACCCAGTACTTCGTCAGGTGCTCGGGCAGTGCCCTGAAGCATGCTATAGACGCGCTCAGGTGTCGGCGGTACAACTGGCAAACCATCGCTCCAGCCGCGCTCGTGACAGGCTTCTATCGGATCTTCACTCTCGCCGATCTCGACCTCGCGCGAGTTGAATTTAACCGCGCCGAAGCGAATCGCTAATCGGTCAGCAACACCAGGATCCTGGGTTTTGGAGCCGCAGCCGGGCCTGGAAGCGGGCAGTTCGACACCCAGTCCAGAGAGGCCACTTACATTCTCCCAGTCTTCACGGAACCAGCCGTAAGTTCGCTCAACTTCGACACCGTCTTTGCGAAAGATCAATGTAGGAACTATCTCGCAGTCCAGTTGCCAGGACAAATTCAGATCTTCATCTGCGATTTGCTGTCCCGTGCCTACGGCGAAATCAGCTGTGTCCTGAACGATAACAGTGAGCGGTCTGGAACCACTAGCCAGCTGCGTGAGCACGGGTTCGATCAAGGCGCAAGTAGGGCAGGCACGCTTGAGTATTACAATGAGTCCATCGGGTAGTGTTTGCATATATGAGTTGTAGCAGTTTGTGGCAGCCAGACAAGCACTATCATCGAGTTTGATGGTGGACGACTGCTGTCGGAAATCGAGACGTTAGGACAATGATGACGGTCGACGGCAGAGGCCTATTAGCCAAAACGACTTCGGGCGGCTTGTGCCGCCCGAAGGAATGAAGTCTGATGCTGTTACCTGGACTCAGGCACCGGTCCAGCGCTTGAGTACCAGCGTGGCATTGGTGCCACCAAAACCGAAGCTGTTGGACATCATCAGATTAACGCCCTGATCGACTTTTTCAAGCAGAATTGGAAGGCTGCCGGCGTTCTCGTCCAGTTCCTCGATATTAGCTGAGGCAGTGAGGAAATTGTCGCGCATCATCAACAGGCAATAGATAGCTTCCTGCACGCCAGCGGCGCCCAAGGAGTGACCCGTAAGGCTCTTGGTCGAGCTGATTTTTGGCGGCTTGTCACCAAACACTTCGCGAATAGCCTTCAACTCCGCCACGTCGCCGACCGGAGTCGAGGTGCCGTGAGTGTTTAGGTAGTCAATGTCGCCTTCTACCGTGGCCATCGCCTGCTGCATACAGCGCACAGCGCCCTCACCGCTTGGTGCGACCATGTCGTAGCCATCAGACGTTGCCCCGTAACCGACGATTTCTGCATAGATCTTGGCGCCGCGGGCCAGAGCATGCTCAAGTTCTTCTACCACGACCATGCCGCCACCGCCGGCAATGACGAATCCGTCCCGCTTGGAGTCGTAAGCGCGTGAGGCTTTTTCCGGTGTGTCGTTGTACTGAGTAGAGAGTGCACCCATGGCGTCAAACAGCATGGACTGGGACCAGTGTTCCTCTTCACCACCACCGGCGAAGACGATATCCTGTTTTCCCATCTGAATCTGCTCCATCGCGCTGCCAATGCAGTGTGCACTGGTGGCGCAGGCCGAAGAGATCGAATAATTGATGCCCTTGATCTTGAACGGTGTCGCCAGGCAGGCTGAGACGGTGCTGCCCATGGTGCGGGGAACACGATAGGGTCCAATTTTCTTCACGCCTTTTTCGCGGAGAATGTCGACTGCTTCCATCTGGTTCAGAGTGGATGCGCCGCCACTGCCAGCGATCAAACCTACCCGTGGATGGCTGATCTGTTCTTCAGTAAGGCCTGCGTCAGCGATCGCCTGCTGCATTGAAATATAGGCAAATGCCGCGGCGTCGCCCATGAAGCGCTTGGCCTTGCGATCGATTAGTGCGTCAAGATCGATCTCGATAGTGCCGGATACGTGACTGCGCAGGCCCATCTCTGCATATGAGGGATTATGGCGAATGCCCGACTTGCCTGTTTTCAAACTGTCGGCAACACTTTCTATATCTTGGCCGAGGCACGAAACAATGCCCATACCCGTAATTACGACGCGACGCATGGTGAGGATCCTCAGAAGCTATCGGTAGAAGTGAACAGACCAACCCGCAGACCTTCAGCGGAGTAGATCTCGCGGCCATCAACGGCCATGGTGCCGTCGGCTATCCCGAGCGTCAGCGAGCGGTTGATGGTGCGTTTGATATGAATGGTATAAGTCACTTTTTTAGCGGTGGGCAGTACTTGGCCGAAGAATTTGACCTCTCCAGAGCCCAATGCTCGGCCTTTACCGGCAAAGCCCAGCCAGCCCAGATGGAACCCTACCAGTTGCCACATCGCGTCCAGGCCAAGGCAGCCGGGCATCACAGGGTCGCCTTCGAAGTGACATGCGAAGAACCAGAGTTCTGGATTGATATCCAGTTCTGCGACGATTTCGCCCTTGTTATAGCGGCCACCGGTGTCGCTGATATGGGTTATACGATCAATCATCAGCATGTTGGGCGCGGGCAATTGTGCGTTTCCGGGCCCGAACAGTTCACCACGGCTGCATTGAAGCAACTCTTCCCGGGTATACGCATTCTGTTTCGACATATTGGCTCCTGCTCATCCCCGTTCGGTGGGGCGATATGATTTTTGCGTGGCGAGCGGAAAGAGTCCCCCGCCAGCTTAAGCTAGACTGCCAGCCAGTCTGAAAAGTCACAAACCATGTTATGCGGGCAGCGCAGGGGTTGAGGATACCCGCGATAGAAGCCGAGGACAAAGTTTCTGTCTCCCGGCTGGCCTTGATGCTGGACTCGATTTACCTGAACCACGCTACGCAGGATGATACCTATCAATCCAATTCGCCAAATTGTGCCTGGAATTGATCGCGCAGTTCGCGCTTGAGAACTTTGCCAATAGCGCTGCGCGGCAGCTCATCGGTGAGAATCAGGCGGTTGAGTCTTTGGGTCTTGCCAACACGCTGGTTGAACCATTCGCGGATGCTGTCAGCATCGGTGGTAACACCGGGCTTCAGTACAGCATAACCTACTGGCGTCTCGCCCCAGCTGCGTGATTGAACGCCGATGACGGTGACATCAAGTAGGTCCGGATGCTTGCGTAATTCCTGCTCGAGATCGCTTGGGTAAATATTGAAACCGCCGGTAATGATCATATCCTTGCGGCGGTCCATCAGCGTAAGAAATCCGTCTTCATCGAAGCGGCCGACGTCGCCGGTACGGATGAAGCGCTTGCCTTGCACATCGTACCATTCGGCTTCGGCAGTCTTTGCTGGTTTGTTCAGGTAGCCGGTCATCATGGCGGGTGAATGTCCAACTACCTCGCCGACTGAACCGGACGACAATTCCTGGCCGTCTTCGTCTATCACGCGTATGTCATGATTTTCCAATGGCTTGCCGACGGTGTGCAGCTTGTCCGGGAACTGGTGCGCCGCCAGCATGCACGAGCCGCCGCCTTCGGTCATGCCGTAGAACTCGATAAGCCCGCCGGGCCAGCGAGCAAGAATGTCGGCTTTCAGTTCGGCATGGAATGGTGCGCTGGTGCTGAATTTCATCTTGAAATGGGACAAGTCGTAGCTGTCGAAATCATCTCTGGCCATCAGCCGCTGATATTGTACTGGGACGAGCATGGTATGGGTCACCTGATGCGCTTCGGCCAGCTTTAGATAGGCTGCGCCATCGAACTTGGCCATGAGCACGACAGTGCCGCCGAGGCCCAGTGTAGGCAGAAAGGAAACCAGCGTGGTATTGGAATACAAAGGTGTGGATATCAGTGTGACGCAATCAGGACCATAACCGAACACCAGACCGCGTTGGATGTGTGACCAGCGCATGCCGTGTGATTGAACAATACCCTTGGGTTCGCCAGTGGTGCCCGAGGAATAAATGATATTAAAAGCCATGTCTTCAGTGGTCGTGACAGGCTGCGGTTTGCCATCGGCAAGCCAAGCGCTGAAGCCGTGCTCAATGTGGCTATCATCCATGCTCAACAGACGCACCTGATCAGCTGCGTTGATCGTTGCCAGAGCGTCTTCAACGGCTTCATCAACAAACACCAGCTTGGCTGCCGAGTCCTGAATCATGGTCATCAGACTTTGAGCAGTGGAAGAGGGTGCAAGTGGTGCGACAACAAGGCCAGCGCGCAAAGCGCCGATATACAGGGTTGCATACGGGATAGAGTTGCTGCCACAGATGGCGATACTGTCGCCGGCGACCAAACCATCGCGCTGCAGCGCAGCTGCTACCCGGTCCACTTGCAGGTCCAACTCCTTGAAGCTGAGCTGTCGGTCGCCCTGGATGAGCGCGGTATGCTCGCTGCGCTCAATTGCATGGCATGCAATTAGCTCGGGAAGTACGCTGAAGGGGGTTTCTAGAGTAACAGGCGTCATTGCTGTGGAGCTCATTGCGGGTAGGCCCTGTGCTGGAGGAATGGGAATAAGCGTGCTGGCTAGTATCGCTTCTTCGCCTGCAGTTGGACAGGGACGGAATAACAGATGATCAGTGCCATCAATGATTCGGTAGGTCGACCTGCAGCCAGATGTCGAGACTCTGTTGCAGGGATTGCCGGGAAACCGGCTTGCTAATGAAATCCTGCATCCCTGCGTCCATGCATTGCTGTCGATCAGCCTCGAATGCGCTAGCCGTCAGGGCGACGCAGGCTAAAGGAAGCCGCCCTGTTGACTGACATGCGGCCAGATAGCGGCGGAACACAGTAAGACCGTCGATATCCGGCAAATGCAGATCCATCAAAATGACGGAGAACTGTTGATCGTCACCGTTCAGCAGTTCCAGTGCCTTCTTGCCGTTGTCTACGGTCACCACGGTGTGCTGCAGAGTGCGTAGCATACCTTCTATGACCATCTGGTTTACCGGATTATCTTCAACCAGTAACAGCGGTCTGGGGCTTTGTAAGCCATGCTGCATTGGAAGATTGATTATCAATGGCGCCTGCTCTGCAGCCGCAGTTGCCAGGGAAATGCTCAAGGTGAAACAGGACCCTTCACCCAGCACACTGCTAGCGCTCAGCTTGCCGCCCATTTTTTCGGCAAAGGTACGCGCAATGGACAGTCCCAACCCGGTGCCACCAAAACGTCTGGACGTGCTGCTGTCTGCCTGTCGAAATGCATCAAACATGCCTTCCAGTTCCTGAGGGGCTATGCCTATGCCGGTGTCGAGTACTTGGCATTCAAGCGCGAGCGAATTTTTGGTGTGTGCAATCCAGCTGGCACGCACTTCGATGCTGCCCTGCTCGGTAAACTTGAGAGCGTTACCGATGAGATTCACCAGAATCTGGCGAATCCGCGTTGGGTCGCCCATAACGCTTGCCGTCGGTGGCTCACCGGAACACTGAACGATCAACTTGAGACCCTGTTGCGCTGCGGTATGCTCAAAAATGGCAGCAGACTGATGGATCAAAGTAGCCAGATCAAAAGCGATGTTTTCCAGCTCTAGTGCATCATGTTCGATCCGTGAGAAGTCGAGGATGTCGTTGATCACCCGTAGCAGGTGATCAGTTGATTCGCCGGCAATTTGGACATACTCGGATTGTTCATCGCTCATGCTGGTAGTTTCGAGCAATTGCAGCATGCCAAACACGCCGTTCATGGGTGTCCGTAATTCGTGACTCATCATGGCGAGAAATTCGGATTTGGCGTTGTTGGCGGTTTCTGCCTCTTCGCGAGCTTCGGTCATCTCAGTCATGGCGCGTTGTTGCGCGCGGTTAGATTGCTTGAGTGTGCTGGCCAGCGCATTGATATTGCGCATCAGGCGTCCGATTTCGTGTTGTTCGCTTTCTTCCAGCAGCACGTCATGGTCACCATCCTGCAAGCGTTGCACTGCAGTGCTCATGCGCGCCAGCGGCTCCGATAGGGCCTTGGCCAGGCGCAGGGCCAGAAATATTGCTGCGATCATGACCAGTGCGGCGAGAATCATCGCACGCACGAGGATCTCACGCTGTCGGATACTGAAGGCCATTTCGCTTAGACCGACCCGCACTTGACCTAGATAACGAAATTCATCGCTCAACGCGGGTGCCGTGCTATCCAACAAAAAAAGGTCATTTTGCAACGGGATCTGCTGACGCATGATCGCCGCGGAAAAATAACGAACTGATTTTTCTTCCGTTGTCTGTGACCTGGAGGGTAGCCCGACGAGGCGATTGCCGTGGTTGTCGAATACATCGACACTGACTACGTGCGGCGCTTCGAGCACGCCACTCATGAGACTCTCCAGAGTGCTCAGGTTACCACTGATCACACCATACTCGGCTGTTGGCGCAAGCTGCTCAGCAATCAATTCGCCGGTTTCGACCAGTTGGCGATCGACATCGTCCAGACGCTCGGCGAGGAAATAGACGAATACCACCGTCGCTAGTGTTAATGCGGGAAAGAGGGCAATCCCAATTAGACGATTATGGATACTGCCGGTCTGCCAGAAACTCATCGGATGCCCTCCCTGCGGGCGAGCTCTGCAGCCAAAGCGGAATCATCCGGCGGCGCAAACCCCATCGATCGAGCAACTTGCTGGTTGCTCAGAACGGAAAAGTATCTTGGATAGTCCACTTGTAACATCGAGGCGGGCTGATTGGTCATAAGGCCGACATGCCGAGCTATGTCGTCAGGTGAACTGAATGTGGTGCTCAGGCTCCCTGCGGCAATAAATGGAGCGCTTGGACCGATCAAGACGCGGTTTCGGGTATAGCTGGACAGTAATATGGTCTTCAAGTTATCGGCGTTATAGATAACTGGGTCGTCGACTCCAATAAGTACATCACTGCGGTCCAGTACACTGACCAGAATCCGCGCGAGATCTTCCGAGTCGGCAAGCTCGGCAACCTTCAGTTCGACGTCTGTGGCGACGGCTGCTTCAATCCACTCTGGGATCTGTTGTGCATGAACCTTGCTATGCAGCACGCCGGCACCGCGCAAGCGAGGAATAAGTAGCTCCGCCAGGCGGAGTTGACGTTCGGGCTTGGGGTTGGCCAGTACTGCGCGGACGTGCGGTGGAAGAGCTGACAGCTCGGCTGAATCCAAGCCGCTACGACTGACATAGGTTGCGATAGTCGGAGTCCGATCAGCTTGATCGAGTCGCCATTCAAGGGCCGAGATGCCCATGGTAATGATCAGGTTCGGGTTGGCCTCTGGTAGCTGTCCGTCGGCCATGCTGTGCAAGAGGACCTTGTCGTCAGTCCGTTGACGCTTAAGCTCGCTGGTAAACTCCATGGTCAGTGGAGTTTCAGCGGGTATTACTACGAGCACTGTATCCGCAATGGATGGCAGTGAGAGCAGGCCCATCCATACGAGCAGCAGGCGGCAGTAAAACTTCATTGCCGGTGCCCCGATGCAGGCGGATGCTCTGTACTCATGGGCGACATTCCTTGTCTTTAATGTTCATTTAAATATTACCGATGCACGTGTGAGTTTCAGAAGCTCAGTTCGGCGCTGACGAAGTATTGGCTGCGACTTTCAAACAGATTTTCTTCCCATGTCAGTGGCTCGTCATCGAGGCGATACTGCCAGTTAAGTGCCAGGTTGAGGCTACTGTTGCCTCCGGTATTGAAATGCTTTGCCACCCGCCCATCGAGGCGTTCAAAGCGATACTCGTTGAGCATGTCAGCGCCGTAATAGATCAGACTGGTTTCGATGCGCGCGGGCCATTGTCGCAACCATGCCGCCGAACCGCTGTTACGCGCCGTCAGGCGCTGATCAAGCTCGTTGGTCGCGGTAAAATCGGTATAGGCATAGGTCAGACGGATCCGGTCCTGGCGGGTCATCTTCCAGTCGAGCTGAGTCTCGGCGCCGGTAAACCGGCTGGAGCTCTCGTTATCGGGGACAAAGTTAACGATTTGCAGGGGTTGGCTGATCATCTTGTCAACTTCGTCGTAGAAGGCTCTTATATCAACTGA
>Ga0314774_1000764_pt1 | contig 23194 bp, 22 predicted proteins | sample MetaGCBIA2018_FD_204515 | JGI IMG/M metagenome (GOLD analysis project Ga0314774, IMG submission 204515) | Cryopeg brine microbial communities from Beaufort Sea near Barrow, Alaska, United States - CBIA 2018 | ecosystem: Environmental > Aquatic > Marine > Coastal | place: USA: Alaska | collected...
TTATTAACATAAAATTGTTCACAAATTTGTGAACAATAGTTTACATTTGCAGAATAGATATGATAACAGTCTCGTTTCATAAAGATTATTTAGAAGATTTATATGAAGGTAAAACCAAGAAATATAAGGAATTTAAATCCAATCCTCAACTTGTTAAGCAATATGTCAAAACAGTTAACATTCTAATATCATTAACCCGCATTGAACAACTTTACCAGTTTAAGAGTTTGCACTACGAAAAAAAAGAAGGTGATTTAAAGGGAAAAAGTGCTGTTTGGGTAAATAAGCAGTTCAGAATAATTTTTCAAGAAACATCTTCAGAAGGTAATTCCGGGATTATTGACATTTTAGAATTAGAAGAACTCAGTAAACACTATCAATAATGAAAACAACCGCTGAATTAACTCCGTTTTTAGCCACTCATCCTGGCGAAATAATCAAAGATGAATTAATTGCTATTGAGGCATCGCAGTCCGATTTTGCTAAACTCATAGGAATAAAAAGGAGTCAGCTTAATGAAATAATAAAAGGCAAAAGAGGTGTTAATGCTGAACTTGCATTTCTTTTAGAAAAAACATTAGGTATAGATGCTGATTTCTGGATGGAAGCGCAGAAAAATTATGAGATGGACTTGGCTCGTATTAAGTTACGAGATAGTAAAAGATTAGAAGCAATTGAAAAATTTGAATTTATAAAAGATAAAATTGCCTATAAATTCCTTAGAAAGGAAAAGGTGCTATCAGGAGACCCCACAGAAGATATACAAAAAATACAAGCCATCTACCAAATTGACCATTTTGAGCAAATTGCTACAATTAATCTTCAACCACAATTTAACAGATTTAGAAAATCCTTAAAACTTAAAATTGACCCCATTAATATTATTGGATGGACAAAATTAGTTCAATATCAGGTAAAACTACTTACAGTTAAAGAATTTAACCAAGAGGAGCAAAAGGTCATGATAAATGAACTAAAAAAAATATTCAATGAAAATGACAATACGCTTGTAAAGGTTCAAAATTGCCTAAATGAATATGGGATTAAATTAGCTTACCAAACCAAAGGCGAAAAAACTCCCGTTGATGGGGTATCCTTTTGGAGCGAAGGCAATCCAGCCATTGGTATGACATTGAGATATAAGAGGATAGATTATTTTGCTTTTACACTTTTCCATGAATTAGGTCATATTTATAAACATCTAGTGAATAATAATAAGGCTGAATTTATTGATTTGGACCCTAAGCAGGAATCACTGGAATATAAAAATTCTATTGAAGAAAAAGAAGCTAATGAATTTGCAACAAACAATCTTATATCTAAAGACCATTGGAATGAGTATGTTTCCAGACATGGTGATTATCCTTTAAATGATAATTCAATCATTTCTTATTCGGAAGAAATTAAGATTCATCCCAGCATTCTAAGGGGCCGTATCAGTTTTACGACTGGTGTTTATAACAGAAGAACTGCAATTGATTATCAAATTAAATAAAACACTCCTAATTATCACAATAAACTAAAATAAGGTCACAAACTCCTTTATGACCAAGTTCAGATGCTCTTTTGAAATCCGAACAAGCACTATTTATATCTTTAAGAAAAAATATAGGTTCCTCCCCTTTGAAAATACGCCTTGGAAGAAGTTGGATCAAGTTTAATTGCCTTATTGAGGTCCAATATCGCCCCCTTATAATTATCAATAAGTGTCTTAGAAACACCCCTCCAAAATAAAGCTTCTTTATAATCTGCATCTAATTCAATTACTTTATTTAAATCGGAAATTACCCCATCGTAATCCTTGCGGAGATATTTATCAAGAGAATTCTTGTATAACTCATCCTTTGTTTGGCTAAAAACAATTGTAGAAGAGAATAGTACAGTAAAAATTATTAGAAAATAATTCATTATTTAAAGATTTAAAAATGTAAAAAATCAATTTTAATGGCTACTTAGCAATGAGAAAAATAAAAGGCCCAGAAATTGCTTTGGCCTTTCTTCAACTCAAAAACCAACGGTGTTGAGAATCACCATTGATTGCCTTTGAGATGCCTTTTGCAAAAGCATAGGCGTTTTTACTCCCGTCAAGGAATGTGTCAATACAACTGCTCTTATTAGCTCCAGTAATGAGTTATAAGAATTCCACAAACTAATTTCTCCCCTATCATTTTACAAAAGCTTTGGCCGTAAATTTATTCGGTTCAGGGTTTTCGTGAAAAACCATTCTCAAATCAAAATTGGCAGTATAACCAGTATAAAATCAGTTTAATTTATTGGATTGAAGAATATAAACGCAATGCATTTCTATAGAATGTTGTTGAGGAAACTAATATAAACAAAAAAGCCTGACATTTCTGTCAGGCTTTTTGCTCCTCCTCTTGGGCTCGAACCAAGGACCCTCTGATTAACAGTCAGATGCTCTAACCAACTGAGCTAAGGAGGAAAATGCTTTTCTTTTGCGGTTGCAAATATAAATCAAAATTTAAGTGACAGCAAAACAAAACTTCATTTTTTTTAAGTAATTTTTGTTTCTCTTTAATCTTGTGGAAAAAAGAAATCCTATCATTCAAACAACCAGCGATATATATCATTTCCATTGGCAAATAACACCAATGCTATCAAGATAAAGAATCCTACCATTTGGGCATATTCCATAAATTTTTCGTTGGGGGTCTTCCCTGTAATTATTTCATACATCAAAAACGTCACGTGCCCACCATCCAGTGCCGGGATGGGAAGTATATTCATAAAGGCTAGTATAATTGAAATTAGCGCAGTGGCAAGCCAGAACCCTTGCCAGTTCCAGGTATCGGGAAACAGGCCTCCAATAGCCCCAAAACCACCAACCTGGGTAGCTCCTTTAGCTGTAAACACATATTTAAACTGAGCTATATAATCGTGCAGGGTCCAATACCCATAATCAAAGCCGGCTTTAACACTTTCATCCAAACCGTATTCGCGGCTTTGAATATTAAAATCCCTTTTTGAAGTTACGCCTATCAATCCTTCCTCATCCGGAGTAACTTTGGAACTCATAATTTTACCGCCGCGCTTAAAGACAACTTCCACTTCTTTGCCTTTATTTGCGCCTACTATGGGTGCTAGTTCGTGCCAGTACCCAATTTCCTGCTCATTAAGGGAGATTAGGCTGTCCCCTTTTTGTAATCCGGCTGCCGCAGCTGCCCTGTCAGCCAACACGCTGTCCAATACCGCATTTTGTATAGGCACAAAAGGCTGCATAACTCCTTCCTGGAACATTCTTGATCCTATGTTTTCCGGAACAGCAACTGTTTCCTGTTTCTCATCCTGGTGTAAAACAGTAATATTTTTGATATCCCTCATAAAAAGATGTCGGTTGATATCTAAGGAATTTTCCATTTTTTCACCATTCACCTCTAAAATACGATCTCCATCCTGAAATCCGAATTCTTTAAATTCCTGGGCTACTGCAAATCCGCGAGGCATATCATCGGGTCCCACATAATTGCTTCCCCAAACGAACAGTACCATCATATAGATCAGGAATCCAAGGACAAGGTTCACAGTTACTCCCCCCAACATCACAATAAGACGTTGCCAGGCCGGCTTACTCCTGAATTCCCAGGGCTGTGGCGGTTGAGCCATTTGCTCCTTATCCATGCTCTCATCGATCATTCCGGATATTTTCACATAACCTCCCAAAGGCAACCATCCTATTCCATAAGTGGTACCACCGATCTTCTTTTTGAAAAGGGCGAATTTTACATCGAAAAACAAAAAGAATTTTTCAACACGAATTTTAAATAATTTGGCCGGGATAAAGTGTCCCATCTCGTGTAGAACAATAAGCAGTGATAAACTTAATAGTAATTGTATTGCTTTTATTATAAATGGATCCATTCTAGATATTTCAATTTTTAAATCGCACAAAAGTAACCTTTTAAAAATTCCTAAAAAAGTATAAAGAACACCTCTCTCCTATCTGATTCAAATTTTAATACTCCAAATGCTACTATTTGATTATTAGAGTTTAATTTTGCCCTAAAGAAATTTCTATGCTCCAGTTTTTTGCAAAGTTTAAAACGGTGGGAATTGTATTGTTTGTTCTCTCGGTTATTATCGTTTATAGTATCTATACCTTAAAAACCCCTGAAGAAAAACTTCCGGTTTTTCAACCAGATATGGTAAGTGCCGAATTAGTGGACACCACGGTTCAATACATCAGGAAATACCATAAAATCGCCGATTTTGAACTCTATAATCAAAACGGGGATACCATCACCCAGGATTTTTATGAAGGAAAAATTTATGTGGCCGATTTTTTCTTTACTACCTGTATTAGTATTTGCCCAATTATGACCGATAATATGCTGAAAATTCAGGAACAAATAAAAAATGACCCCGAAGTATTTTTACTTTCACACACCGTGATCCCAAAGGCCGATACTGTTGCACAGCTCAAAAAATACGCTTTGGAAAAAGGAGTGATGGATTCTAAATGGAACCTGGTAACTGGAGATAAAAAACAAATATATGATTTGGCCCGAAAATCATACCTGGTCACAAAAACAAATGGAGATGGTGGTCCCTATGATATGATACATACCGAGAATTTTGTCCTGGTAGATAAGGAAAAACGCATCCGTGGATTCTATGACGGAACCGAATCAAAAGCCATCGAGGAGTTAATGTCTGATATTAAAGTCCTCAAATCTGAATATCAAAAAAAATAGTTTTAATCCCTAAACTTTTTTAAGATAAAAATTTAGGCTATTTTTGCCTTGTTTAAAATCAATCTAAATAAAAATGAAGCTCACAGTTGCTCATTTATTAATCGGTCAGCGGGGGATAATAACTGATTTTTCAGTAGATACCGTTCCATTAAAACTTCTGGAAATGGGCTGTTTACCTGGAAATATAGTAGAACTGGTGCAAACTGCCCCATTTAGAGACCCAATGTACCTCAATATAAACGGATGCCATTTAGCCATCCGGAAAGAGACAGCGCTTCAAATAGAAATCGAATTAATTTAATATTATGGGGAAACAAATTAATGTAGCATTAATTGGAAACCCTAACACCGGTAAAACTTCTGTTTTCAATCAACTTACCGGCCTTAACCAGCAAGTAGGAAATTATCCCGGGATTACGGTAGAAAAAAAAGAAGGCATCTGCAAATTACCCCGCGGACTCAAAGCTCATATCATAGATTTGCCTGGTACCTACAGCTTAAATGCCTCTTCCCTGGATGAAAATGTGGTGATAGATCTCCTTCTGAATAAAAACGATAAGGATTTTCCAGATGTTGCAGTGGTGGTGAGCGATGCGGAAAACCTCAAACGTAACTTGTTGCTTTTTACCCAAATTAAGGATCTGGAAATTCCAACTATCCTGGTCATAAATATGGCCGACAGGATGAAAAGGAAAGGGATTTCATTGGATATTGCGCTTTTGGAAGAACAATTAAAAACCAAGATCGTTCTGGCAAGTGCGAGAAAAGGCACAGGGATCGAGGATCTGAAAGAGCAAATCCTGAATTACCAAAAGATCTCTGCTGAACCTTGCATGCATGCTTCTGTAATAGATCCGGAATATTTCAACCTGTTGCGAAAAACATTTCCCAACCAGGCTTTGTACAAATTGTGGCTGGTAATTACCCATGATGCAAATTTTGGAAATATCGACAGGGGCACCCTTACCAAAGATGCAAATTTCAATACTAAAAACATTAGCGATCTAAAACGCCTTCAACAAAAGGAAACAATATTAAGGTATAAGTTTATTAACGACCTTTTGAAAGAAGCTTTGACGATCAATTTAAAAAACGCGACCGATTTAAGGATAAAATTGGACCGTCTATTAACGCATAAAGTTTGGGGGTATGTAATATTCTCCATTATCATGCTCACTATTTTCCAGGCGATTTACGATTGGTCCACTATTCCCATGGATTTTATTGATGTTACTTTTGCCTCTTTTAGTGAATGGGCTAAAAACGCATTGCCCATAGGCCCCTTTTCTAACCTTATAGCTGAAGGCATTATTCCCGGCTTGGGGGGAATTGTGATCTTTATACCACAAATTGCATTTCTGTTCCTTTTCATTTCTATTTTGGAAGAAAGCGGTTATATGAGCCGTGTAGTGTTTTTAATGGACCGAATCATGCGTCGCTATGGCCTGAGCGGAAAAAGTGTAGTACCACTTATTTCAGGTACAGCTTGCGCGATCCCTGCTATAATGGCTACCAGAAATATAGAAAGCTGGAAAGAAAGGCTTATTACCATTTTAGTAGTGCCTTTTACCACCTGTTCAGCCAGGTTGCCGGTTTACCTCATTATAATCGCCCTGGTAATTCCTAATGAAACTTATTTCGGCCTTAATTTGCAAGGTTTAACCCTTATGTTGCTTTATCTCATAGGTTTTGGAACAGCTCTTGCCGGTGCCTGGCTTCTAAACAAAATCCTAAAACTGAAATGCAAAAGTTATTTTGTGATTGAAATGCCCGGTTATAAAATTCCAATTTTTAAAAACGTTGCCTTGAATGTAATTGAAAAAACAAAAGCTTTTGTTTTTGGGGCCGGTAAGATCATTATGGCAATTTCTGTTGTTTTATGGGTCTTAGGTAGTTACGGCCCGGGAGAAAATTTTAATAATGCGGAGGAAATAGTTACGTTGAGAAATCAATCAGAAAACATTTCAGAATCCCATCTTAAGGAGGAAATCGCTTCATTTAAATTAGAGAATTCTTATATTGGTATCATGGGCAAGGGAATAGAACCGGCAGTAGTACCGTTGGGCTATGACTGGAAAATTGGAATAGCTATTGTAAGCTCATTTGCGGCGAGGGAAGTTTTTGTCGGGACGCTTGCCACTATTTACAGCGTGGGCAGCGATGAAGAAGAAACCATTAAAAAGCGCATGGGAGCCGAGATAAATCCTGTTTTGGGCGGACCACTATTTACTTTTGCCAGCGGAATTAGCCTACTTTTGTTTTATGCTTTCGCAATGCAGTGTATGAGTACGCTTGCTATTGTGAAAAAGGAAACAAATACCTGGAAATGGCCTCTATTACAATTGGTAATTATGAGCTCATTTGCTTATCTTGTAGCATTAATTGCCTTTCAGGTTTTAAAATAAAGTAAGGAATTTAAAAAAAGTCGACCTAAACATTATGATAACACTTCAGGAAATATTAGTCTTAATAACATTTTTGTTCGCGGTTGGATTTATAATCACCAAATTTATTTGGAAACCGGCCTTCTTAAAGCCGAAGAAAAAATCTGATAAAGCCTGTGGCGCTACAGATTGTGGTTGTCATTAAAAATGAAATTTCTCAATATGAATATTGCAATTAATCAGTACTTAAAGTGCCTAAAGTCTGAAGTACTTTGAGTTAAAATAAAGAATAAAAGTGGACTAATATTAATAAAAACAGCATAGTTTATTCGAATATTAGCTACTATATACAAATTAAAAAATGTACCATATTGAATCACCCGTGAAATTGAAGCCTACATTTCTTTAGGCATTTTAGGTACTCAAAATTTTATGAACTGATTAGTTACAGACTATAATTTGATTTATTTTTTACATTCGTGCATTCGTGGCTAAAATTTGAAACAACATTGTAAAACCTTCAAAACTGTCATTGGAAATTAAGTAAATCCAGTTTACATTTACATTGAATATTTTTTCCGCCAATAGTTTTTCCCCAACCTCATAAATTTTCACTTACCTGCATTTCCAGGGTATAATCGATTGCATCCTTTTTGGAAGCTGAAGAGGGATAAGGAAATAATTTAAATACAGTGATGGAGTAAATTCCACCTCCGCCCGAAAACTGCACTGGGATTTCATCTATGCCATATGGGTTAATCACCACCAGTTTTTTGTTGAGGAGTTTGCCATTTTCAAATATTTCTATTAAAACTTTTGCTTCACCTGCCCAAACACACGTAACATCTTTCGGACACCTGGAATCGGAAACAACTTCCTTAAACCGGATGGATTTATCGCCAATTTCAAGTTGTTCCCCACCTTGCAAAACCGAGTTGAAAATTCTGTTTTCTTCCTGAACCTGGGCTGATAAAGAAATTGAACATATTAAAAATCCGAATAAAAACAAATACTTCATACTAATCCTTTGTAATAAAGACGATCAAAAGCCTGATATGTAACAGGGATTAACCCAAACCTACATCCAGGGTCATCATAAGGATAAAACCTCCGATGAAGCCCATTGTGGCAATATCGGTAAACCTTTCCTGTTGAGATTCCGGGATAACTTCTTCCACCACTACAAAAATCATTGCTCCGGCGGCAAAAGCCAGGGCATAAGGTAAAATCGGTTGAAAAGTAATAACGGCCCATGCTCCCAAAACTGCGGCCACAGGTTCTACAATTGCTGAAAGCTGTCCGTAATTAAAACTTTTCCATCGGCTTAATCCCTGTCTTCTTAAAGGTACCGCTACGGCAAAACCTTCTGGAAAATTCTGTAATCCAATTCCAATTGCCAGAGCCACTGCTCCACCAATACTGGCTCCTTCAAATCCTACTGCGACTCCTCCAAACAGTACTCCAATAGCCAGCCCTTCAGGAATATTGTGCATCGTAATGGCCAGGGTCAATAAAACAGATTTATGCCAGGGAGTTTTTATCCCCTCCTTATCCTCCATCTTAAAATTGACATGTAAATGCGGTAATATTTTATCCAGGGAAAACAGGAACAGGGCTCCCAGTGCAAACCCGATTACCGATGGAAATACTTGGGTAAAGCCTTCTCCGGGACTCATCTCGATCGCGGGCGCCAATAAACTCCAAAAACTCGCGGCTACCATCACTCCACCCGTAAAACCAAGCATTCCATCAAAAACAGATCTTTTAATTGTCTTAAAAAAGAAAACCAGACTTGCCCCCAATGCAGTTACCCCCCAGGTAAATAAGGTCGCATAAAATGCCGCTAAAATTGGGTCTATCCCTTCTAAATATGTAATTATTTCATTCATAATAATTAAGTTGTTTTAATATATAGATTGCCGGAGATCAAATTAGAAACCCTCAACTCCTGAGCATTAATTTTTATAAGTACCGATTGATCAAAGGGCTCCTTGTCGATTATCTTAAGTTCGTCTCCTAAGGCAATATTCCTTTTATCAAGAAACTGCAGGAATGTTGCTGAAGAATCTTTAACCCCGACAAAAATTCCGGATTCTCCCTTATTGAGATCAGATAATAAGACTTTATTCAAAACTGTAAAATTACCTTCGGCATCAGGAATAGGATCACCGTGCGGGTCATGTTTAGGAAACCCTAAAAATCTATCGAGCTCCCTGATAAGTTTTTCAGATTTTATATGTTCCAGTTGTTCGGCCACTTCATGAACCTCATCCCACGAGAAATCTAAGTTTTCTACAAGGAAAAATTCCCAAAGTCGGTGCTTTCTTATTACCGAAACTGCTGTTTCCAGACCTAACTGACTAAGCTTACACCCCTGATATTTTTTATAATTTACCAGTTTCTTTTCCGAAAGCTTTTTGATCATATCGGTAACCGAAGAGGCTTTGGTCTCCATTTCTTCGGCTAGCGCATTGGTGCTCACCCCGGCAGGAAATTTTCGCTCCAGGTGATAGATGGCCTTTAAATAATTTTCTTCTGAAAAAGTAAACATACTCTACATTATTTTGGTAACCTGAGACTTATCCCGCCTCCAAGCATTAATTTTTGTGTATTATCTATCCCTGTACCAATTAAGGCATCCAGTTGCATATTTTTTTTCAGCTTATAAGTAATCCCGGCATCCCAAAAATGCTCCGATCTGTCATCTTCGGGCAAATCCCCATAAACTTCAAGATAAAGGCCAAATTTTTCGTTTAAATTATATCCGTAAACAAATGAATACAAATAAGAGGCTTCCGGGGAATCTTCTCCCCAAGCGGCACCAAGATTATAAGCAATACCGGAGTTTTCGGTTAAAGTATGATTGAAGGAAAACCTTAAATCTACCCCGGTTGTCTCAGGCCGAACCTCTTTTGACACAGAAAAAGGTAAATACAAATGGCCCAACAAACCTATTTCAGGAAGCAGCCCTTTTTCTTTGGCAATTCCCACTTTTACGCCAACAAGCAACGGGCTAAATCCAGCATCGGGATTCCCAAATTCGTGGTTGTTCAGTTCTGTTTTCGATTCTAAAAAATCAACACCCAGTCGTACTTCCAAATTGTCGAGTAACCCATATCTCAATAAACTGGTATTATAGCCATAGGATTTCTCGGTTATGTTTTGATTTTCTGAATTTTCATAGAAAAACCCCGTTTCAACCTGAATTGATCCTTTGGAAACCAGGGAAGGAGATTCTGTTTGATCAGGCCTATCCGTAATTAAATCCTCCGAAACCGAATTTTCCTGGCCGTGAGCTTGAAATAAGCCGACAAAAATAAAACTTTTCGAAAAAACCAATCGTAGCGTGTTGGACTTCATCCATCTAAATTTCATAATGCAAAATTGCAAAAATATTTTAGATCGTCCAAATATATTTTTAGATTAGCCTAAAAATATATTTTTGAAATGATTAAATGCCACTGGAATTTTAAAAAAGCCTGGTGGATATTTAATTTTATATACCTCTTTCCTTTTGAATTGTCTCGTAAGCTTCCTGAACCTTTGTGAATTTTTCCTGGGCTCCCTTTTGGTAGGCTTCATCCATATGTTGGAGTTTATCCGGATGGTATTTTTTGGCCATAGTGCGAAAAGCAGATTTCACTTCGGCGTCTGTCGCAGATTTTTCAATTTCCAGGATCTTATAGGCATTATCGGCACTTTTAAAGAACATAGCCTTAATGCTCTCAAAATCCCTTCGGCTTAATTTTAAACATTCGGAAATTTCAGAAAGCTGGTTCAACTCCGCTTCAGAAACATATCCATCGGCTTTTGCAATGCTGAATAAAAAATGAAGGATCTGAAGTCTTACCTCATATCTGGTTCGCTGTTGCAGGTATTGCCCAATGCGCTGCGGTGAAATTTCCCGGTTTTTAATTACCTCGTTAAAGGTCCTGAAGGTCGCATTGGCACGTTCCTTCCCATAGGCCTGCACAAAATAGGCTTGCACATAGTCCATTTCAGATTGGGAAACTTTTCCATCGGCCTTAATAACCAGGGAAGCCAGTGACAGCAGGTTTAATTCGAAATCCCCGGGGGAAACCCCTTGACCTTCACCCGAAAAAACAGTGTTAAATCCTCCCGAAGACCTTTTCCAATTATCTACTAACGTACCCACAATAAACCCTATGACAGCACCCGGATACCTAAAAAACATAAAGCCTAGAACGGCCAAAACCCATTTAAACATGAAATATCTTCTTTTGAATGCCAAAGATAGTATTTTGAAGAAGTTAAAAGGAATGTGCCCAGTAAAAATATGGGACAAATTAAATAAATTCAACCTATTAATACATAGTTATTTGATATGAGTCTAAGTAAAGATAATTCTGTATATTTGTACTTTAGAAATGTTTATTAAAATTCCATATATATGTACCCAGCAGATTTAGTAAAACCGATGAGAGAAGACCTTACAAATGTAGGTTTTCAAGAATTACATACCGAAGCAGAAGTTGACGCGGCGATGCAAAAAAAGGGAACTACCCTTGTCGTGGTAAATTCAGTTTGTGGATGTGCTGCAGCAAATGCGCGTCCGGGAGCCCGAATCTCAATACAAAATGACAAGAAACCTGATAATTTAGTAACTGTTTTTGCCGGAGTAGATAAAGAAGCAACAGATAAAGCACGTGGTTATATGATCCCGTTCCCTCCTTCTTCACCTGCTATTGCCTTATTTAAAGATGGCGAATTGGTTCACATGTTAGAACGTCATCACATTGAAGGACGGCCTGCAGAAATGATAGCAGCAAATTTAACCGGTGCTTTTAACGAATTTTGTTAATCCCGGATTGAACTTAAAATAAATTAAAAACCGGTCTCCCTGAGATCGGTTTTTTTTATAGCTGAAATTCACCATTTTTAGTACCTTTCTTCTATCATCAACTCAGCATTTATGAAATTGATCCTTATGCTTTTTTTATTTATCGGAAGTATTTCAGGTTGTGAACAAGCGGAAGATGACCAGGGAATTACAGCGAAGAATTTGGAGAAACAACTGGCCGAGATCCATTCTGTTATAAATGCCGATAGTTGTTCAGAAACCGGGAAATGCAATTTTTTGGCTTACGGAAGTAAAGCCTGCGGTGGTCCACAGGGCTATCTCTTATTTTCAAACCATGTTGATGTTGAATCTCTTACCACAATGGTTGAAGAATACAACAAAGCTGAAGATGCATATAATAAAAAGTTTGGCGTGATTAGCGATTGCATGTTTATGACCCCACCCACGCAACTTGGCTGTGAGAACGGAAAATGTATTCAGGTTGAATAATAGCTACTGCTGCCTAATATTCGTTAAAACATGTATTTTTGTAGAAGATCTATTTTATGATGAAGAAAGTACTCGCTTACCCCCTTTCAATTTTATGTTATTTTTTTTTCTTTCTGAATTTACTGATCTTTCATCCAATTCAGTGGATATCCTTGAAACTGGGAGGATATAAGGCACATAAAATATCAGTGGATATCTTTAACCTATTTTTAATGCGGAGTTTAAATATTTTAGGGACGCGTTTTAGTGTTGATAACCCGTATGAAATCCCCTTGGACCAACCTTGTATTTTTGTGGCCAACCATCAGGGTTTGTATGATATTCCCCCAATTATATGGTTTTTCAGAAAACACCATCCCAAGTTTGTCAGTAAAAAAGAACTTGGAAAAGGAGTCCCGAGTATTTCTTTTAATTTGAGGCACGGAGGTTCTGTTCTAATTGATCGAAAGGATTCCAGACAAGCTATTATTGCTCTCTCCCGATTTTCGGAATATTTGAATAAAACAAAACACTCTGCGGTAATATTTCCCGAAGGAACCCGAAGCAGGGACGGGAAGCCCAAAAGATTTGCAATTACCGGACTTCAGATCCTGATCAAGAAAATGCCGGAAGCAGTTGTGGTGCCAATAACCATCAACAATTCCTGGAAACTTTTTGAATATGGAAAATTCCCGTTGGGCATAGGAGTTCATATAAAATTAAAGGTTCACAAACCAATTCCGGCAAATTCAGACATGCCATTAAATTTAATAGAGCAGGTGGAACAAACTATTATCGCGGATATTGAATAGAATATGAAACCTCACAGATACTGTGTTTAAAAACCTGATGGGTTTTTATAAAAAACAACATCAACCTCCAATATTTCCAATAAGACCTAACATGTTTTTGAAAACCTGTTAGGTCTGGACTTCAATCTCACTTTTAATTGACTTGTGGGATTTATAAAAAAATATTCCCATGACCCAGGCTGAAATTATTGAAAACACCAAAAAATTTGTAAAACAGACCCTTCAAAATGCCGAAGGCGGACACGACTGGTTTCATATTCAAAGGGTCCTCAATAATGCACAACATATTGCAAAAAACGAAAATGTAGATAATTTTATTATCACTTTGGGCGCATTGCTTCATGACATAGCCGATTCAAAATTTCATAATGGCAATGAAACGATAGGCCCTGACAAAGCCCGCATGTTTTTAAAAGAGCAAGGTGTTGCTGGTGAAATTATAGACCACGTTGTAAGGATAATAGAAAACATCTCATTTAAGGGAGGTAACGAAGAACAGAAATTCAGCTCGCCGGAACTGGATGTAATCCAGGATGCCGACCGTTTAGACGCGCTTGGAGCCATTGGAATAGCCAGAACGTTCAATTATGGGGGATTTAAAGGAAGGGCGCTCTATGATCCTGAGATCAAGCCGGACCTGAATATGAGTAAAGCCTTATATAAATCTTCTTCGGCCCCAACAATCAATCATTTTTATGAAAAACTGCTCTTGTTAAAAGACAGGATGAATACCCAAACCGGACAACAAATTGCCGCAGGCAGGCATCAATTTATGGAAGAATACCTGGAACAGTTTTATAAGGAATGCGACGGGGAATTATAAAAAAAGCCCACTCCAACTCCTGCTAAGGAGAGAGTGAGCTAATTACCAGATGAAAGAATATAGATAATAGATGAAAGACTATTAGTTGACTGCCCTACCTTCAATATATTATATATTATCCTTAAAATTTATTTTTATGAAGAATGAATTTTAATTCTGAATCTTAAATCTTAAAACCTGAATTCTAGAACCACATGTTCCATGGAATTCTTGACAGTACCAAAATAAGTGCTATGGTATAAAAAATGGCCAATATCTTGAATTTCGGCTTAGAGGTCAACTTCTTTTTGTGCTTTGAATAGCCCATGGTAATAAATACAATTGCGATGATCATCACCAGTGGATGTTCAACATTGTATAATCTCAATGTAGGATCCTTCATTACTCCTCCCATACCAACTTCACTAAACGCCCTGAAATAAGGGGTTGTAAAATAAAGCACAAAGCCAATCAGCAATTGGATATGAGAAACAATAAGGGTGAAAAGTGCTATTCTAAAATTGGCGGCACCGTATTCCTTATTCCCAACATAACCTGCAATGGCATTTACCGATGCTGTAATTAAAACGAGAACTACCAGATATGCCCAGTAAGAGTGTATAAATTGAACTGTTGTGTACATTATAATGATTTTTGGGTAAATATAGTTTTTTTAATAAAAAAATCGCCCTGGTTTCCCAAAGCGATTTTAAATATACTATTCTATGATATTAGAATTTATAACTAACTGAAGCATTCCAGGTTCTTCCCCATCCAAAGAAAACATTATTTCTGGTATTTACACCATCATAACTTACATCATCTGCTCTTTCTCCTTCCAGAATATTAGTGTTCGATTCAGAGATATAAATGTTATCTGTAACGTTATTCATATTCACTCTAAAACCTAATTTATTATCTCCAAGATCTACCCCGTAAGAAATTCCTAAATCCAACAAACCAAAAGAAGGTAATTCAAAAACTTCGAAATCTGGATTATCTAATGCATCGGTAGCATCATAACTTGCATATAAATTATCTGCAAATCTATAAGTAGCATCTACTTTAAGATTATTGACAATTTCATAATCGGCACCTAGACTTGCAGTAAACTGAGCTGCATTACCAACTTTCACTCCATCTAAGTTAAGAGTACCTTGTTCTGCACCTGGAATTGGATCTTGACTGTCATCAAAGAAATTGGCATCTACATCACCTTTATACTCCCAGTCTCCAACAGAAAGCATTGCATTCCAACTAAATTTGTTCCCTACTCTTCCGTAGAAATCAAATTCTATACCTTGGTGTACCTGAGTAATTCCTTGCAAGTTTGCAGTTCCTCTAATTTCTTCTGGTGTATCTTCAAAGAATGTTGCTGAAGTGGTTTCAAACCTATCTGCCCAAGAAGTTCTGTAAAGATTTACGTTAGCATTAAAATATTGAGAACGGAAACCATACCCCAATTCAACACCAAACACTTCTTCATTTTTAAGATCTTCATTTAAATCATTGCTGTTTCCAGGATATACAGCATCAAATAAAGGTTGTTTAGAGTAGTATCCAATATTTCCAAACACATTATGGTTGTCATCTATGTTATAGTTAAGACCCCCTTTAATGTTTCCTCCTATAATATTTTCCCAATCAGTTTCCTGATTTGCAGGAGTTTCTTCAAAATAATCAACTCTCTTAAATCCTTGATTAGATACAGCTCCTTGTACGAAAGCGGAGATGTTATCCTTATTATATTCCAACTGACCAAATACGCCTGCCCATCTTACAAGACCTTCGCTATTGTAGTCAATTTTCTCTTCATCATCTATGCTCTTAAACACATTTAAAGTATTTCCAATAGTTGGTTCATAGGTTTCAGTCAAAACACGGTTTGGATTGTTAGTGTCTGCATTAGAAATATATACATCTCCACCCATAAGATCTACTAACCTTCTGTAATGAAATCCTTTATAAGATCTTAAATCTGCTCCAAAATCTAAAGTTAAACTTTCACTTAGTTCAGTTTCAAAATTTGAAATAATCCCAAACCAGTTATGAGAATTTACAGAAGAACGCTGAGACATTCCATTTTCAGCACTACGATCGTCGTTACCACTATTTACAAATTGTCCTTGGTAAATTCCATCACCTGAATAAGTTTCTCTAGGAGTTCCTAAAGAAGGAACGTCTTGACCAGAATTCCATGCAAAAACATCGTCCATAGGAAGTAAACCATCCTCGGTTTGAGGTAATCTAAAAGATTGATTACCATTAATTCTACCAATAGAACCAATAGATCCCCCCCGACCAAAAGACGCGTAAGCTGAAGTAGATAATTTTGATTTTTCTGAAATATCCCAGTCCCAGTTTAATGAAGTTACTGGTTTGTGATAGAAGTTACCAGCAAAGGTAAATTCTTCTCCATTTCTATATCCAAAATCTGGATTGTATTTTTCATTTGGCTCTCCGTCCTTACCATATTTAAGGTAACTAGACAAAGGTGTAAAATAACCTCTTTGGTTATGTTGTTGTGGTGCACCAGTTAACATAAAGTTGAACTCATGGTTCTCGTTTGGTTTGTAACCCACACCTATATAATAGTTATAGCCTTCAAATTCTGTCCCATTTACATAACCATCACCGGAAGTACGGCTTAAAAGAAATGATGCAGACAATCCATTGTCATTTAATCCTGTATTATAAGATGCTAAAGTTTTTAAATAACCATCATTTCCAAAACCTTGTTGCACCATTCCACCTTCTGCTTTATCTGCAGATCTTGTAACTACGTTAATAGTTCCCCCTACTGAAGAAACCGCTAATTTAGAAGAACCCAATCCACGTTGTACTTGTATTGCAGTAGTAACATCGCTAAGACCTGCCCAGTTACTCCAATATACAGCACCATTCTCCATATCATTAACAGGAATTCCGTTAATCATAACTGCAGAATTTTGAGTATCGAATCCACGAATTGTAACACGTGAATCTCCAAATCCACCACCCTGCTTAGTGGCATAGATAGATGGAGTACTGCTTAAAATTTCAGGAAATTCTTGATTTCCTAATTTTTCTTGAATTTCTGAAGCTCTAATAGTAGAAACAGCAACGGGAGTTTGACGATCCTTCGCCAAATCTGCAATACCGGAGATCAGGATTTCAGATAGAGCATCGGCATCAGGGTCCAGGGAAATTTTTCCCAGACCTTTTGTTTCCCCACCAGTAACATTAAATTTGACCGATTTTTTTTCCAAACCAATAAAACTGATTTCAATTGTACCGGAAGCACTTTTGACATTCAATGAAAAATTTCCGTCAAAATCTGCAATGGTTCCAATGGTTGTTCCAACTACTTTTACGTTTGCACCCGGTAAAGGCGCATTCATTTCAGAATCAATCACCGTACCCGTAATTGTACCCTGAGCAAAAATAGTTGTTGTTGTTAAAAACAACGCCAGAAGTAAAAATTTTCTCATGCTTTTAATTGTTTGTTTTTGTTATTTATAATTCACGGCAAAAGAAGTAAATTAACTCATAACAATCTTTAACACAATGTTAAGGTTATGGTTTTTTTAACATCTTTTTCCGTTCAAAAATACCAAAAAAAACTAATAGCCTGTAGGCTACACAGTTAAAGGCATTGGGAATTTATTAACAAAAAGTTAATATCTATCTCAAATATGATTTCAGGAGATTTTCAGTAGAACTATCGTGTTCCCGAATTTCTGAACTCTGTATTTCGGAAAGGATTTGTGAAGCTAATTGCTTCCCTAATTCCACTCCCCACTGATCATAACTGAATATATTCCAGATTACACCCTGAACAAAGATCTTATGCTCGTACATAGCGATCATTTTTCCCAAACTTGCAGGTGTAAGCTTGTCAATTAATATAGAAGTAGTTGGTTTGTTCCCTTCGAAGATTTTGAAGGGTTTTAGTTTTTTAATTTCATCCTTAGACAACTTTTTATCTTCCAGTTCTTTTTGAACTTCTTCTGCAGTTTTTCCCATCAGGAAGGCTTCGGTCTGGGCAAAATAATTGGCCATCAATTTATCGTGATGATCCTTGTCTCCATATAGAGATTCTTTAAAACCAATAAAATCTGCCGGGATCAATTTAGTACCCTGATGGATCAATTGGAAAAAAGCATGTTGGGAGTTGGTCCCGGGTTCGCCCCAGATAATATTTCCGGTTTGGTAGGAAACAGCTTCCCCGTTCCTGTCCACACTTTTACCGTTGCTTTCCATAATTGCCTGCTGCAAGTAGGAAGGCAGTTTCTGCAAATATTGGGTATAAGGGATTACCGCTTCACTTTCAGCCTTAAAAAAATTGTTGTACCAAATGCTCAATAAGGCAAGTTGCACCGGAATATTTTTGCTGAAGTCTTCATTTTTAAAATGAAGGTCCATTTCGTGAGCGCCTTTTAATAATTCGTCAAATTGGTTGTAACCCACCGCCAGGCTAATGGATAAACCAACTGCGCTCCAAAGTGAAAATCTACCGCCAACCCAGTCCCACATAGGAAAAATATTATCCGGGTCAATACCAAATTCCTGAACATTGGCGATATTGCTGGAAACCGCCACAAAATGTTTGGACACAGCCTCAGCCGGTGCCTTCTTTTTAAACCAGGTTCTGGCTGTATTTGAATTGGTAAGGGTTTCCTGTGTAGTAAAGGTTTTTGAAACTATTACAAACAAGGTGGTTTCGGGATTGAGATCTTTCAGGATTTCATGCACGTGATCTCCATCTACATTTGAAATATAATGTAGGTTCAAGTGGTATTTGTAAAATTTTAAAGCTTCGGTAACCATTGCCGGACCAAGATCTGATCCACCAATACCAATATTTACCACATCGGTAAAAGGCAGGCCGGTATATCCCAATTTTGTCCCTTCAATTACAGAATTTGAAAACTTCTTGATTTTCTCTTTTGCCTGGTAAACTTCGGGCATTACGTTTTCTCCATCTACCAAAACCTCTTCATCTTCTGATGTTCTTAAAGCGGTATGCAGCACGGGCCTGTTTTCTGTTTGATTGATGGCTTCCCCTTTATAATAGGACTGAATTGCTTCCGCCAAACCACATTCTTCTGCCAATTCGATCAGGATTTTTTGGGTTTCCTCCGTAATCCTGTTTTTGCTTAAATCCAGATTAAAATCCTCCCAATGAAGTGTAAGTTCATTCGCTCTTTCAGGGTTTTCAGCAAAAAGCTGCTTCATTTCCAAATCCTTGATTTCTTCGAAATGCTTATTTAATTTCTCCCAGGCTTTGGTTTTGGTAGGGTTTATATTTTTCATCTGTATAGTATTAGTGTTATCTTGATCTTTTGTTACTTTCGGAAAGTCTTTTTAAAGGACGACTTTAAAATCCTTGTTCGATTTTTTTATTCTTTTTTTCAATTTTTTAGTACTCCCATTTATTACAACCTGTTCAACATTGGGTTTTGTGCTTATATTTTTTTAAATGGGATTTTGTCCAATTCCAATTTGACGGGTTTTATGGAAGCAAAATAATTGTCTTTTAATTTTTCGGCAATCGGTTCGGCAGCAGGAAGATTTTGCCGGAATGGATCCACCTGTTTTCCGTGTACCCAAAACCTATAACACACATGGGGACCGGTTGCAAGACCTGTACTACCAACAAACCCTATCACATCCCCTTGTTTTACACGCTGCCCAACCCGTACATTTCTCTTGGACATGTGGAGATATTGGGTAGTATAAGTGCCATTGTGCTTTACTTTTACGTAATTCCCATTCCCACCGGTATATCCGGACGCTATTACCGTCCCATTCGCAGTTGTCCAGATAGGCGTGCCGTGAGGCGCTGCATAATCTGTTCCTTTGTGGGCCTTCCATCGCTTTTGCACCGGATGGTACCTGTTCCCTGAATATCTTGAAGAAATACGACTAAAATTTAAAGGTGCTTTTAAAAAGAAACTCTCCAGAGGCCTGGCTTTTTCATCATAAAAACTGAGATCACCGGATTCAGGATCTACCATATAATTAAAGGCATAGTAAGGTTTTTTCTGATGGACAAAAACGGCCCCTTCAATACTTTCTATTCCGGCATAAATGCTATCGTTAATATATTTCTCGGTATATACCATTTTAAACTGATCGCCTTTTTGAAGTTTCCAAAAATCGATGCTCCATTGGTATATGTTGCTCAACCTATAAGATAAAAGTACGCTTAACCCCTGGCTGTCCATTGATTCAGAAAGGTTATTTACAATTACTCCTGAAACAGTTCTCCTTTTAATGCTTACCGGTTTTTGAGCTTTATAAGCGGCAATATTATCGGCAATATTCACCACTGTATATTCTATTCTATCGTTTTCATAAATAAAAAATTGAGGAGTCTTAGCCGAATCCCGGGCTTTTAAGATCACATAAGGTTTTCCAATTTTCAATCTGGTCGGATCAAAAGTTTCCCGAACCTGTTCCATAACTTCAAAAACCTTTGTTCCATTAACACCCTGGGCACCCACGATCCCGCCAAAACTATCACCGGATCTTATGGTATCGCGCACAACTTCAAAATCATTCAAAACAAATCCATATTCTTCAAATACAGGTTTTTTCTCAACAACTATTGCTTCCGCAATTTCCTCCTTCTCAATCTTTTCATTACAGGCAATAAATGCCATCGACAACAATAGTAAAAAACTTAACTTTCTCAATTTCAATTTTAATTTTATTTTTCTGTATTTAAAAAATGGGTCACCCATTCTTTACCCCAATTATTGAATTCTTCTTTTGACCAAAGGTTCGGAAAAAAACTATTTTTTTGGAAACTGGGAGGTAAAAATTCTTTCCAGTTTGTTCCACCTGTAGCTGCAAGTGCCATTTTATCCTTATTCAAATACCTGTGGGCCGCGCCCATATGCATTAACAACCAATTGATGTTTAAATTGCTGTCAAAGGTACGCAACGCATCAATTAAAATTTGATCGTTTTTTTCTTTTTCGGGAAGTTGCAGATATTTGTGATACAGAGTCTCCCCTTTCACCTGTTTTGCGAGGCGCAAAAACCGGGGCGTATAGCGCAATTCAAATTGTTTTAGGGTTAAGGTTTTTTCGCCTGTGGCCAGATCAATCCCTCCCTTTTTCCAATATAAATTTTCATACAATTCTTCTATGCTATTTTCTGAAGAAAAATTTTTCCTGAGTTCAAATGGTACCAAATGTTCTAAAGGGGTGGAATTTAATTCTATCATCCGGAACTGTGCCGATTGGAATCCGCTGGCGGGTAGAAGTGCCATTCTGAATTTTAAGAATTGTTCCCGCTCCATTCCCTTGATCATTACGTCAAAAGAATTGATCAATATCCTGACATAGCGGTTAATCCTTGTTAATTTTTCGGCAAAAAATGATGCGGAGAGGTTTTTTGAGGCAATGATTTGCTTCTGCTCATGCAAGATGAGTTTAAAATACAACTCGGTAATTTGATGATAAGTAATAAATATTTCCTCATCGGGGAAATATGTTTTTGGAACCTGTAAACTCAATAATGTATCCAGGTTAATGTAATCCCAATAAGTAATATACTTGTCATATAAAAGTCCATCCAGATAAGAGCCCATATCCTGTCCGGAATTTTTAAACTTCTCCTCAAGTTTCAGAATACGCTCAGCAATCTCAGGCTTTATTTTTTCCATGAATTATTTGACTAATATTACAAATGGATGTTTTAATCCTTTAAATTCTTCCAAATCGGCATTAAGCGAGCCTACTGCAAGATCGGCTTTAATCCTAACAGGCATTTTATTCTTATCGTCCGTTATCCAGAGCGTAAGGGCTTCCTCTTCTTTAAAGATTCTTCCGGCCATTACATAAGGCCTGAATTTTAATGTTGCAATTTTACCGAATTTTGTGTTTAAAACTTCCCTTCCCAGAAACTTTAATTTAAAGTTGTGGTTTTCATCATCAAAAAACATATTCAAATTAAATTCCTGACCAGTCACTAGTTTATAACCGTTCAGGGAATTCCGGATATAGTAAAATGAAGATAACATGTCATGCACGTCTTCCTGAGTGGTAAAAGTTTTGTTTTCGTTATGTTTTTTGTCAAAAACGTAAGCCTTGTTGAGTTCCTGGTTGAAATCAATTTGCAAATCCTTGGTATGCCCTCCTTCATCAATTTTACGTATGAAACGATACGGAAGACTGCTATCTTTATCTATGTAAGTTTCGTAATTATCGTCAACCTTAAAGAATAAATGCAGCAATCCTGTAGATTTACCCTTTCCTATAACGTGAAAAACATCCTTATCATCTAAATTGGCATCATTGACTTCTAAAGTTGCATAACTCGCATTGAATATTCCGTAGTAAACCCGAAATTTTAACCATTCCCCATCCTGAAAAGCTTTTTGAGAAAATATACTGAGAGGAGCCATCAGCAGAAGCAACATTATAATGGTAATTCTATTTTTCATTTGTAAAAGATTTAATGAACACCTGACTTTTTAAATGTTTTTTTAGTAGAATTACAATTACTATTCCAAATGTATAAAAACAAAAAACCCCATCAAATTAATGATGAGGTTTTTATCTTATTAACCAACTAAAACTTAAATTATAAAAAAAATTAAACCACTTTGGTAACCACTCCAAAATGTGATGCAAAAATCCTGTTATTTTTCAACTCTCACAACACAAAGAATGACTTTAACTCAAAGTCGAATAAATCATTATAAATAGATTGACAGAAACAATTAATAGGAGATAATTTAATACAAATTACAAGGTTCCACGCATTTCCTGTTCTCTTTCAATTGCTTCAAAAAGTGCTTTAAAGTTACCTTTTCCGAAGGATTTGGCTCCTTTTCGTTGAATTATCTCAAAAAACATAGTTGGACGGTCCAAAACCGGTTTGGTGAAAATTTGTAATAAGTAGCCTTCATCATCCCTGTCAATTAAAACACCCAGCTCTTTAAGTGGGGCCAATTCTTCATCAATTTCACCAACTCTTTCCAATACCGTATCGTAATAACTTTCAGGAACATACAAAAATTCTACCCCGCGATCCTTTAATTTTGTTACGGTTTCAATAATATTATCTGTGGCAAGTGCAATGTGTTGCACGCCGGCACCATTATAAAAATCTATGTATTCTTCAATTTGGGACTTCTTTTTTCCTTCTGCGGGTTCGTTGATCGGGAATTTTATCCTGCCGTTTCCATTGCTCATCAC
>Ga0314774_1000765_pt1 | contig 23166 bp, 23 predicted proteins | sample MetaGCBIA2018_FD_204515 | JGI IMG/M metagenome (GOLD analysis project Ga0314774, IMG submission 204515) | Cryopeg brine microbial communities from Beaufort Sea near Barrow, Alaska, United States - CBIA 2018 | ecosystem: Environmental > Aquatic > Marine > Coastal | place: USA: Alaska | collected...
ACTTTTTTTCAATATCTTTGGAACTCATTACTTTTGGTTTTAACACGCAAAAAGTATGAAAAAAAGGGCTAACTTCAAAAATTAGCCCTTTAACTTGAAAATATTTTGTCGGTTAGTAGTGATAAAATATACTGTTCTTTCTAAATACAATCTACATTATACAATCCTTTACAACCATTCAAATCACTTCATTCTCCTTATGCTCTTCAATGAGTTGCATAATTTCTTCCGGGGAAAGGTATAACTGGCGTATGCGGGCCTTGTAGGTTTCAGAAATATCGGCGTGATTGAGTATAAAATCCTTTGTTTTGAGAATATAATCTCCCATGCCATGCGCTACTGCAAAGGTATCTGCCGCGCGTTCCACTTCTTGAAGATACCCGGTAGAATACAAATATTTGATGCCAAAAAAGAACATATTTAGGGTGCCTCGCGCTCTGTAATCCATGACGTGGCCCAGTTCATGGCCTATCCAACCAATTAAAACATCAGACGGTACGTCGGTGATTAAAAAAGATTCTTTGTCAATTTTCACGCGTTTGCTGATTAAGATTACAAACTTTCTGTTTTTCCGTGATCGGAAAAAGCTCGACAGAACAGGCTGCGCCTGCATGGTTGATTTTTTGATATTCTCTTTGAACTTAAAGCTGATGGGTGTATCCTTTAACACTGTGTAAAAAGAAAGCGCCTTATGTGTTTCAGCTTCAATAGATTTAGGAATCTCTTTGTGTGTAAAGTTGATCTCTTCGTTCATAGTATGGCGGAAAAAGGCAAATATACGTATTGTAACGCGTATTTGTCTTTTAAATCCTGCAGCACTAGGTATGATTATCCAAGTTTTTATGAGATAAACCTATATTTTTAGACACTTAATTATTGGCCAAACTTCCTAAGGTAGCGCTAGAACTTGCATAATGTTTGACTATTTTTGCCCTCGCTAAAAAACCGATGTGCAATTACGAGCTTATACTAAAGAATTTAAAACCAACCTCATGTTGGCCTATCCTATTATGTTGGGACAGTTGGGGCACATAATGGTGGCATTCGCAGATAATATTATGGTAGGGCGACTGGGTGCAGCTCCGCTGGCTGCGGTTTCTCTGGGTAACAGTCTAGTTTTTATCGCCCTTTCTTTGGGGATCGGTTTTTCATTTGCGATCACGCCGCTCATCGCAGAAGCAGATGGTTCGGCAGCTACAAAAATGGGACGTAATTATTTTCACCATGGCATCGTTTTGTGTGCCATAAACGGCGTAGTGCTCTTTTTACTTTTACTGCTTGCCAAACCTATTTTGTATTATCTGGATCAACCGGCCGAGGTGGTCGTGCTGGCGATCCCTTATATGGAGATCGTTGCATTTTCATTAATCCCCTTGATGATTTTCCAGGCATTTAAGCAGTTTGCAGATGGACTTTCCAATACGCGTTACGCGATGTACGCCACGATACTGGCCAACATTGTAAATGTTGTTTTCAATTATCTGCTCATTTATGGTGAACTGGGTTTTCCGCGGTTAGAGTTGGAAGGTGCAGCGTATGGCACGCTTATTTCACGTTTTTTTATGCTCTGGCTGCTATATTTTATTTTAAGCCGAAAAGAAAAATTCAAACCCTATTTTATCTGGACGCGGCGCAAAGCCTTTAAGTGGAGCATCTTTAAACGCATCCTCGATCTAGGCTTTCCCACCGCCATGCAAATGCTTTTTGAGGTGACGCTGTTTACCTCTTGCATCTTTCTGAGCGGTATTTTAGGAACGAATGCGCAGGCGGCCAATCAGATTGCGCTTAACCTTGCGGCAATGACCTTTATGATCGCAGTGGGACTGGGCGTAACCGCTACTATACGGGTGGCCAATCAGAAAGGACGGCTTCATTATCACAATATGCGTCGTATTGCGATTTCACTTTTTTTGCAGGTTTTTCTCATCGAAGCCGTTTTTGGCATTGGTTTTATCCTTTTAAAAGACTTTTTACCTACTATATATATAGACAATGTGGAAGTAGTTGTTTTAGCCTCAAAGTTGCTCGTTGTAGCAGCGCTCTTTCAGCTCAGCGATGGGTTGCAGGTGGTAATTCTTGGGGCGCTGCGTGGGCTACAAGATGTGAGGATTCCCACTTTTATTTGCTTTGTAGCCTACTGGTTGATCGGTTTTCCGGTGGCTTGGTATTTTGGCAAAGCCGAAAATATGGCAAGCCAGGGAATATGGATGGGACTGCTGGCAGGTTTGAGTGCGTCTGCATTGCTGCTGTACCTTCGGTTTAATTATTTAAGCCGAAAACTCATTGAGGAATATCACCCCATAGATATCGAAACTGCAACTAATAACTGACTTATTTTCGTATTTCATTTGGTGGGCTACCGCTATTAATCACAATTTAATACCTTTGGCAGCCTGAACTCACATTCCCCTAGTTTTTCATACATGAATTATATACTCTTTGATAGTAGTACGCGCAACCAATTATTGCCTTTTACATTCACGCGCCCGGTGGCAGATCTGCGCATAGGGATCTTAACGATCAGGAAAAAGTGGGAAATGCATTTGAACGCATCCACTTCTACACGCACGGAAGCATACTTATCAGAAAAATTTCCCTTGGAAAAAAGTGAGGACAACGTGCTGATCAACGCTTCCTATTTACCCACGGAAATATTGGTTGATTTGGTGAAAAACTTAAAGACAAATGAGGCAATATATGATGAAAATGAACTCATTGCTTACCGCAGCGACCGTACAGATTTAACCAATTTTGATGATTTTAAGGTCGAAAATTGCCCGAAAGAGGCCGTTTTTGTGATTAAGCATACTTGGGATCTGTTTTCAGAAAATGGCAGGTCGCTAGCAGAAGATTTCAAATTACTTACCCACGGACGTAGATCACAGCCCATTCCTGATTCGGTACATTGCATCAATAAGGAGCAGATCTTTCTAGAAGAAGGTGCAGTGATAGAGACCGGGGTACTCAATGCTTCAGCCGGGCCCATTTACCTGGCTAAGGACAGTGAAGTGATGGAAGGTTGCCTTATTCGCGGCCCTTTTGCGCTGGGGGAACATTCGATGGTAAAAATGGGCGCCAAGATTTATGGTCCCACAACGGCCGGGCCCTACTGTAAAATAGGAGGCGAGGTAAATAATTCCATTTTAATGGGACACTCAAATAAAGGGCACGATGGTTTTCTGGGCAATTCGGTAGTGGGTGAATGGTGCAATATGGGCGCAGATACTAATACGAGCAATCTAAAAAACAACTATGCCGAAGTGCGCCTTTGGGATTACTCCACCGAAGCTTTTGCACGTACAGGTCTTCAATTTTGTGGTCTTATGATGGGCGATCACAGTAAGTGCGGCATCAATACCATGTTTAATACCGGTACCGTGGTAGGGGTCGCCGCTAACATTTATGGAGGTGGTTTTCCAAGCAATTTTATCCCTTCCTTTAGTTGGGGCGGCAGTGGCGGCATGACCACGTATAGGATCGACAAGGCTTTTGAAACCATTAAAGTGGTTATGCAGCGCCGCAAAATGGACTTTGATGCATGCGAGCAGCGCCTGCTGACCCACGTTTTTGAACAGACTAAAAAATTCCGTGGGAAGGAATAAGGAAAGCCATTTTTAGTATAGCGAAAATAAAGCGCTGCAGACTATTGCAGGATTTTTAATTCACCTTAAAAATCCACCTGCTTTGCAGGTGGTCATGTCCTGATGGCTATGCCTGTATTTACAGCTTGATTTCGATTTGCTTTTTTGTTGCATAATTGAATCTGGTCGATTTTTAGAACAGGCCCCTGTCGTCCCCTATGGGGGCTAGCCAAAGCCACCTTCTAAGAAGGTGTGATTTTTACTGTTAAAGAAAACTATATGTTTTGTAGTTCGTCGATAAAAAGTATCTTTACGTTTAGCAATTCCAAGCTATGCGAAGCCTTATTTATGTTGTAATTGTAATAATGATAATGTCGTTAGCGTCGTGTATACCCACAAAGAGCCTAACTTATTTACAAGAAAGCAACAGCACTCAAGACAGTTTAATTTCCGTTAATATACAGCAGCGCCCTTATCGGGTTCAGATCAATGATGTGCTGAGTATACGTATAAAAGCGCTTGACCAGAACCTCGTGGCTCTGTTCAATCCTGCATCCAGCAGTAGCAGTAGTGAAAGCGCTGAGGCAGGTGGCAATGCGCTTGACGAAGGGTATTATTATGACGGTTTTGCAGTAGATAACCATGGTAAAATACGAGTTCCCACACTAGGTGAAGTAAGTGTGCTGGGCTATACCACCGAAGAGATACGAGAAATTATAGAACAAAAATTGCTGGCAGATTATTTTACGAAGGAGGCCAATATCTTTGTGACCGTAAAACTCGCCGGCATCAAATATACCATAGCGGGAGAAATCGCAAGCCCAGGGGTTAAAGTCGAACTGGTAGAAGAACTGAGCCTTATGGATGCCATTGCAAACAGCGGTGATATTGCAATCACCGGTGATCGCAAAGATGTGGTTATCATACGGCAATATCCCGGCGGGCGGCGTGTGCATCATATAGATCTTACAGATATCGCGGCCATGCAGTCTCCGTTTTACAACATTCAACCAAACGATCTTATACTTGTAAATCCCTTGCCTCAAAAATCACTGGGTACCGGCACGACTGGGCTTTCTTCGTTTACGACCCTTCTAACAATTTTTACGGCCCTCACCACCACCGTTCTATTATTTACACGGCTCTAGATGGAAGATGATTTTGAAATAAAGGATAAACAGCATTTTTTTGATTTCAGGGGTTTTCTGATCAAAATGTTGCGCTACTGGCCACTCTTTATTATTTCGCTGTGTATTGCGTTTTACATTGCTTATTACATAAACGTACGCAAAGAGACTGTTTATCGCCTCAGTAACATGATTTCAGTAAAAGACGATCAGAATCCGTTTTTTACCAGTAATACCAGTCTTACCTTTAACTGGGGCGGCACCACGGACAAAGTACAGACGGCCGAAATTTTTCTTAAATCCCGAAGCCACAACGAGAAAGTAGTCGAAGAACTGCAGTTTTATGTGCAATACCTCAAAGCGGGGGCATATAACATTGAAGATGTGTATGATAAAACGCCTTTTGTGCTCGATATCAATACATCAGAGGTTCAACTTTTAAACCAAAAGATCAATATTACATTTATTGATGCAGCCCATTTTGAAATCAGTTTCACGCTCAACGGTGGTGACGGGACGGTTCAGAATTACAAAACCAAAGAAAAAACGGTTATATCCTTACCTGTTCAAAACTTTAAAAAGCAATACGAACTGGGCGATCCCATAGATTTGCCCTATTTTAATTTTCTGGTGCAACCTGCAGAAATTCCGGCTGTAAAGGGACAAAAATTCCAAGTGGGGTTTCGGGATTTTGATGGCACTGTAAGTGAATACAGAAATTTAAATGTTGAGCAGACCCCCAGTGGCTCCAGTATTTTAACGCTTACCATGACCGGGACCAACAAGTATCGCATCGTGGATTACCTCAACACCTCGGTGAGTGTGCTGAGCAGAGATCAACTGGAGCGCAAAAACCTATTTGCGACGAAGACCATTAAGTTCATAGACAGTAGCCTGGCCGATAAGACTTCTGAACTAAAGACCGTTCAGCAGGAATTGAACAAGTTTAGACAAAATAATTCCAGCGTGGGTATTTCTGGCAGTGAGGAGAGCATGATCACTAAAGTTAGCGAGCTTGATGCCGGTCAGCAGCAAGTGGAACAGCAGTTGCAGTATTACCTGAATCTGGAAAATTACCTGCGCACACGTACTGATTATTCTGCAGATATTCCCGCGCCCTCCCTAACTGGAATAGGAGAAGGCAGTATTTCCCAGCAGGTTTCAAGCATTATCGCGCTTTCTGAACAGCGCAAGCGCCTAGCATATTCGGCAAAGCCGGAAAACCCTGTTTTTAATGATCTTGACAGGCGTATCAATTCGATTAAAACCATTCTCTTAGAAAATATTTCTTCCTCAAAACAGATTCTCAATACGCAACTGAATGACATTAGAAGTGATATTGCCAGTGTAGAATCGCTGATGCGCAAACTGCCGGCAGAGCAGCAGCAGTTGCTGGGCATACAGCGCAAGTACAACCTGAGTGAAAACACCTATAGCGTTTTTCTTGCCAAACGCAGCGAGGCGGGGATCATAAAATCGGCTAACGTTTCAGATATCCAGGTCATAGATCCTGCAAAAGATATAGGCGGTGGTGCAGTGGGACCAGATACCAAAACCAATTATGTCATGGCCGCGATCGCCGGTGGCGCCATACCTATGATCCTCGTTTTTTTGCTGGTTTTCTTTGACAATAAAATCAACAATCCCGACGAACTGAAACAACTATCAGACATTCCCGTACTTGGGGTGATAGGTAAAAGTGCGACAAAGACAAATCTGGTGTTTATAGAGAAGCCTCGATCTGCCGTTTCAGAAGCCTTTAGGTCGGTGCGATCAAGTTTACAGTTTATATACAGGCGTTTAAATATAAAAGGTGCAAAAACCGTAATGGTGACCTCTTCGGTAGGAGGAGAAGGCAAGACGTTTTGCAGTATAAACCTGGCCACGGTATTTGCCCTAAGCGAGCGCAAGACGGTGCTTGTGGGACTTGACCTGCGAAAACCTAAAATATATGATGATTTCAATCTCGAAAACACCATCGGGGTAGTCAATTACCTTATCGGAGAAAAAGGAGTGGAAGAGATCATACAGCCTTCTCAGATTCCGTATTTAGATATTATTTTAGCAGGCCCAGTTCCACCTAATCCATCAGAATTATTGATGGGTGACCAAGTGGATGCTTTAATGGCAGATCTCAAAAATCGCTATGATTATATCATTCTGGATACTCCGCCCATAGGTCTGGTGGCCGATGCGCTCGAACTGCAATCCTACGTAGATGCTACATTATATGTAATTCGGCAGAATTATACCAAAAAAGGAATGCTTGCAAGCATTAATGAAAAGTATAAACGTGGAGAGGTCAAAAATATAAGTTTTGTGCTGAATTATTTTAGAACAGAAGGGAGAATGGGTTACGGTTATGGCTACGGTTATGGCCGCTACGCGGAAGGTTATCATGAGGATGAAAAAGCGCCTGCATTTTCGAGAATATTCAAGCAAATGACCAAAAAATTTAAAGGGAACAAGCAAAATAAGAATGGCGGACAAGATTGAAGATGAAGAATGGCTGTATGAAATCAATGCGAGTCAGCCGCTTATGGCCATTGATTATAAAGAAATATGGCGCTATCGCGACCTGTTGCTTCTTTTTGTGCGCAGGGATATTGTGGCTACTTATAAGCAAACAATCCTGGGGCCACTGTGGTATTTGATACAACCCCTTTTTACATCGGTTATTTTTACGCTTGTCTTTAATAATATTGCCACGATCTCTACCGGCAGCGTTCCGCCTTTTCTATTTAACCTCGCTGGTGTCACGATGTGGAATTACTTTACACACTGTCTTACCACCTCTTCAAACACCTTTGCCTCAAATGCCAGCCTATTTGCAAAAGTGTATTTCCCAAGGTTGATCGCACCACTTTCGCAAGCGATTTCCGGGTTGCTGAAAATGGGCGTGCAATTATTTATTTTTATTGCTTTTTACTTCTATTTTGTACTGAGAGGAGATGGTATTTCTCCCAATATGACCGCTTGGTTGTTTCCATTTTTACTGGCTACAATGGCGATTTTCGGTCTGGGTGCGGGAATGCTAATTTCATCACTGACCACGAAATACAGGGATTTCAGGATTCTCATCACCTTTGCTACCTCGCTGCTCATGTACGTTTCCGCAGTAATGTATCCCATCTCACAAGTGCGCAAAAGTCAAACACTGGGAGATTATGCCTGGCTGGTAGAATATAATCCCATTGCCATCCTTATAGAAGCTTTTAGATATATGGCTTTTGGAGAAGGTTTTTTTCAATGGCAACAGCTAGTATATTGCGTAATTCTAAGTGTAGTGTTATTCTTTGTGGGATTAGTTGTTTTTAACCGTACCGGAAGAACTTTTATAGACACGATATAATTTCGGGCAATAGGCCAAAAATTGCTAAAAAACACCTCAAAACGGTTATTTTTAGCATAAAAAAGACGATTTTAAGGCTATTTATTGATGCGGAATAATAGCATCTTTTAAATCATTTTTAGATATTAGGCCACTTTTTCTCCATAACTGTTGGCCATTTTTAAAGAGCATTAATGTGGGAACGCCACGCACTTTAAATTTTGCCGCTAGGGGCTTGTTTTTATCCACATCTACTTTAATAATCTTCACCTTTTCACCCATATCTTTTTTTACATCTTCGAGAATAGGCGCAAGTGTTTGGCAGGGACCACACCAGCTTGCATGGAAATCTATAAGTACAGGGATTTGAGAATCGGTAAGGTCGCCAAATGATGTTTTCATAATGCAAATTTAAAACAATCCTTTCGTGCTGAAAAATGCATTAACATCAACTTAAGGTAAATCCAGTTCTAAAGGTTAAGACCCGTTAATACAAGTCTCGATCAGCCTCATAATCATTAAATTGTCCACAACGAAATAATTACAAAATTATTCAACATGGAAAAAGTACTTATAGTAGGTGCAAATGGCACCACAGGAAAAATAATAGTAGATAAAGTAAATGCAAACGATAGTTATGAAGCCGTAGCAATGGTACGCAAACAAGAGCAACGGCCTCAGTTTAAAGAAAAGGGGATCAAGACCGTACTTGGAGATCTTGAAAAAGATGTTGACGAGGCTGCTAAGGGCATAGATAAAGTCATTTTTGCCGCTGGATCTGGAGGAAATACATCGGATGAAAAAACAATTCTGGTTGATCAGGAAGGCGCAAAAAAAATTGTGGACGCGGCTAAAAAAGCTGGAGTAAAAAAACTGGTCATGCTGAGCAGTATCAAAGCAGATGAGCCTGAAAGTAATCCTGAACTGGGCAATTACTTAAAAGCTAAAGAAGAAGCCGATCAATATTTGCGAGCCAGCGGACTAAATTATACCATCGTGCGTCCGGGAACACTCACGAACGATAAAGCCACCGGGAAAATAAAAATGGCCGAAAAATTGGAAGGAAAAGGTGAAATTACCCGTGAGGATGTCGCGCTAGTTTTGACGCGTGCGCTGGATAATGATAAGGTTGCAAATAAAACTTTTGAAATGATAAATGGAGAAACCGAAATTGAAGAGGCAATCAAATAAATATTGATTCACCAATCTTACGGTAATATATAATACCATTAAACAACAAAAGCCCAAAGTAGATATTTAATCTATTTTGGGCTTTTGATATTATTGATCTTATTTGTGCAACTTAAAAGAATTAGAATTTAGATGTTTTAGTTATTCTAAGACAATCTTTTAAACATCACAAAATGTGTCCCAATCGTTGGAATCTGAAAAGGTTCTCCTTTGATAACAAAACCCAGATCCTTGTAAAAATTAAGGGCAACTTCACGCGCATTGAACCAAAGAACATCACATTCTTGTTGCTTGAGGAGATTTTCGCCGTGTACGACCAGTTTTTTGCCGTAGCCCTTACCGCGATATTCCGGAAGTACCGCCATACCCCGCAGCCGGTACTGTTTGCCTGAAAAATAATTATGAGGATCTACCACAAAACTGGCAAGACCCACTAGTTTTTCTTCGATAAATGCGCCTAGATGGAAGGTTTGTGGTGCATTGTCGCCATCAAAGTTACATTCATTTACAGGACGTCCCGGCCGCAATACGCTCTGGCGTATAGGCAGGGTTTGTTCCGCAGTTATAGATTCAATTAGAACCATTAAAGTGTTCTTTTTAGGTGATTTTGACAGAAAAATGGTCTTTTTTCAACAAGAATTAAGCGCGCACATCCTTATATTCTGGATGCTCGTCAAATTTTATTTCGGCAAATGGACAGAGCGGCTCAATTTTAAAATTATGTTTACGGGCAAATTCAACCGCATGAGCAACAAGTTTGCCGGCATAACCCTTACCTTCTTCACTGCGTTTGGTTTCGGTATGATCTATGGTCATCACGCCATTGCGGTCTTTAGAATAGGTAAGTTCTGAAATCACCCCCTTTTCGCCTTCTATTAAAAAAACGCCGCGACTATCATTTTCATTATGTTTTATGGATGGATTCATAGGCTTTTTTGGTAAAATAATTAGTTTAAGCATTTTAAACCTGAAAAGAGCTTCACATTAAAAGCTGTATTTTGCTGAAAAATAGAAGACTTTTACACGTTTGCTTGACCGCATTTCAGATCAACTTTCAGCTAAAAATAACAAAATTATGGTCGCTTTCAATATTCGACGCTTATTTAAAGAAGACATTAACATCTTTATGCCGTTTGTGCATGAACTTATGGGTAATACTATAGACGATAAGGTATTAAAACAGCGCCTTGAAGCTATGTTTGAGCTAAATTATGAGTGTCACGGGATTTATAGTGAAGATATGCTTATAGGCGTTTTTGGGCTTTGGTTTTCCACGCGCCATTACTGTGGCAAGACTTGCGAGCCAGATCATGTATTCATCTTGCCCCAGTACAGACGGGAAGGGTTGGGCAAAGATGTTTTTGCCTGGATTTTCGATTATGCCCGCCAGAAAGGTTGTGAAACTTCAGAGCTCAACAGTTATGTAAGCAATTACCCCAGTCATAAATTTTATCTCAATGCCGGTTACGAAATCTGGGCGCATCATTTTTTAAAGAAATTGTAGCTTAGGATCTGTTCAGAAATAACCTACACATTTTAACTGGTTCTTTTGCGCACTAACTTCGTTAAAAATACTCGCTTTAGCTACGGCTATAGCTGCGTTTTTTGCCTTGTTACTGCAAAAAATAACAGCGTCAATTCAGTATATTATATTTATGAACAGATCCTTAGTCAAAAACAATCTCCCCACCGCTGAGAATTTCATAGGGCTTTGCATTCTGTGTAAATATGCGGGCTTCATGGGGGCCATTTACCGTTATGGTTTCACCTTTGACCGTAAGCCAACTGCCCTCACGCAGGCCTACTACTGGCGGGGTGTTGAATTTATGATATTCCTTGATGCGCGTTTCGCGGGTCTCTCCCATGTGCGTGCCGTCTGCATTAGGATCCAGATAATGGGCATTGATGTTAAAAGGCACTACGCCTATCGTTTTAAAACTGGGTGGATATACGATGGGCATATCATTTGTGGTCTGCATGGTAATCCCACAAATATTACTGCCCGCACTTGTGCCCAGATAGGGCGTTCCGTTAAAAAGAGTGGTTCTCAAAACCGGCATAAGTTGCCGCTTGTAGATTTCATTTACCAGTAAAAAAGTATTGCCCCCACCAATAAAAATGCCCTGTGCTTCCTTTATCGCCGCAACAGGATCGTCAAATTCGTGCAGGCCACTCACCTGTATATCCAGTTCATTAAAAACATCTTGTACCCGTTCTGTATAAAGGTCATGTGAGAGTCCGCCGGGACGGGCATACGGAATGAACAGTAGGCGCTCTACATGTTCAAAATGGGTATTAAGGGCGGGTAAAAGGTATTTTAGATAATCCTCACCGTAAAGGGTAGAGGTGCTAGCGAGTATAAGATTTCTCATAAAAATAGGTGGTATGAAGATGGTTGGTTTGATTTAACAAAAATTTAGATAGGCTCCAGTGCCACCTTAAATTTTCTTATCGGAAATTCATAAAAATTATTGAATTATGAAATTATTTTACACATTCCTTTTAATTTTTAGTGTTACTCAACTTTCTGCCCAGTCTTTTAGCAACAGGATGCTGATAGAGGGAAAGGTAAATGTGCCCTCCGGTGATGATGAAGAGGGAATTGTGGTTTATAATGAATCTTCAAGCAGCGGGACCATCACAAACCGCAACGGTATATTTTTTCTAAATGTGCGCCAGGGAGATAAAATTCTGGTGCAATCTATACAATTTACCCCGTTTAAACTCACGGTAGATCGAGGGATGATTCAAAATAAAAAAATCATTGTCACGCTGCGCGAAAGCCTTAATAAACTGGACGAGATTGTAGTCTCTCCCACAGATCTTACGGGTAATATTGAAGTAGATGTAAACCGCGTGATCGTGAGCGATGATACGCTTAGCGTTGTTATCCCGCAGTTAGGGCTGCGCCGAAGTGTTATAGACGATGCCAGCCCGGTCGAAAATGCTGCGTTGGACAGAGATGACTGGAAGTACGGCCTGGACTTTGTAAATATCTTTAAGGCCCTTTTTGATAAACGGGACCGTACAAACCATGAATTTCAAGCAACGGCAGAAGATGAATTGGGTGAGATGTACAGCAATACATTTTTCAAAAAGAACTTAGATATCGACGAAAATAATATAGGGCCTTTTATGGATTATGTGGCCGCAAATGGTCTCGATAAAAAAATGCTGACTAAAGGGAATGAACTCAATTTGATTCAGTTTTTACTTCAAAAAAGGGATATCTTTAAGCAACAGATAAATCAAAATTAGGACTAAAAATCGCCAATTTAAGCGCAATTTTGCCGTTTTTTTAATCGGTTTTATACCCGTCAATATAGCATATGGAAGAAAAAGTAAGGCAGCGTATTGCGCTGGGAACCTATTTTTTTATTATTGGTTTTTGCTTCTCTACTTGGGCTTCCCGTATTCCTACGTTAAAGACCTACTTTAACCTTAACGAAGCAGAACTGGGCAGTTTGCTGCTCGCCATGCCCATTAGTTCTATGCTGGGCCTTCCTATTTCTGGTTGGCTGATATCACGCTACAATAGCAGATCGCCGTTACTGGTTTCCTTTTTCTTTTTTGCCATAGCGTTGAGCAGTATTGGTTTTGCCAATAACCTTGTCTCGTTGATTTTATCCATTAGCCTGTTTTCCTTTTGCATGCGCATCATCAATATATCCATGAATACGCAGGCCATTACTTTACAAAAGTCTTTTAAACGGAAGATAATTGGTTCGTTTCACGGTTTATGGAGCAGCGGGGGATTGGCTGGCGTTGGTGTTTCCACATTAATGATTGCTTTTAATGTGCCTATTTATTATCATTTGCTCAGCGTGGCCATAGTTGTGCTGCTCGTAGCCCTGATCACGTACCGCTTTCTGCTTGATAATGACAGGGCAAAAGAAGGCAATAAATTAGTTTTTGGTAAACCAGATAAATTTATAGGTGCGCTCGGCCTCATGGTCTTTTTTGCTTCCCTTTGCGAGGGCGGCATGTTTGACTGGAGCGGGGTCTATTTTAAAGAAGTGGTGGGTGAAGATGTTTTTACCTGGGGCTACTTGATTTTTATGGTTTTTATGGCGCTTTCCCGGTTTTTTTCTGATGCGGTCGTAGACTACATGGGCATGCGCCGCCTGTATATTTACAGTCCCTGTATAACGGCCTGTGGCATTTTACTTATGGTATTTTTCCCCTATTTCTGGCCGGCACTTTTGGGTTGCTGTCTTGTGGGAATAGGCGTTGCCGCTATTATCCCCATGACCTTTAGCCTTGCCGGCACCTCTAAAAAATATTCTCCGGGAATGGCCATTTCAATCATTGCCACATATGGTATTATCGGAATGTTGCTGGGACCGCCATTGGTGGGCTATCTCGCCCAACTTATAGATCTAAGATGGTCTTTTCTATTGTTTTTATTGGCAAGTCTAATGCTTATCCCCATATCAAGAATGTTTTTCAAACGGAATGCAGAACTGGAAACCTCGGATAAATAACCACTCTTATTTGGAATTTCGGTGTGCAACGCCCCATTTAAAATCCAGTCTTTGGGAAAATGGCTACATTAGGGCCTGTAAAGAAATAACCTATTTCTTTACAATCCCTTAGCGGCAAAAAGAATAACCTTTGACAAAATTTCTTTACTTTTTAATATCCTGGATAGTTCTGGGCAGTTTAAACCTGTATGCGCAAGAAAGCATAATGCTGCGCGGCCGCGTGCTCAATGATACTATAGATAAAGCGTACCTGCACATTCTCAACCTTACCACGCAACAAGGAACTATAACTAATGAAGGCGGTGTTTTTACCATTCCCGTGTATATTCAGGATACATTGTTTGTCTCGGCGGTTCAGCTTAAGCACAAGAAAATCGTGATCACGCCCGAAATATTTTTGCGAAAGCATATAGAATTTCATCTGGACGAAGAAGTCAATGACCTGCCCGAAGTGATCGTCCGCGATATTAACCTAAGCGGAATACTGGGCACTGATGCAAAAAATAGTGGCGTAGAAAAACCTTTTGATCCCGCAGCTGCGGGTCTGCCCGTATATACTGGGCCCACGTTGACCTTAGAGGAGCGCCAACTTCATGAGGCGGAGCATAGCGGTGGAGGTATCGTTCCCGTGGGGGCGTTGATCAATGCCTTTACTGGCCGTACCAAAATGCTCAAGAAACGCGTTGCCCTTTCTAAAATGGAGCGTAGGGTGCAGGAGGCGCGAGAAGTTTTTACGGACAGTATTTATACGCGGCAGTTTAAAATCCCTGTTGAATTAATAGACGATTTTGTACACTTTGTTTTTGAGGGTAAAGAATGGCGCTTAAAATATGCCGAAAGCAACAATGCGCTTGAACTCATTAAAATGCTACAAAAACTCGCCCCGGAGTATCTAGCGTTTAAAAAGGAGGAAGAATAACCGATTTTGGCTTATTTAAAGCTATTAATAAGCCAAAATGGTTTAAATAATGGTCATCTTAATTGAGCTCTTGTCATGATAATTCTGAATATTGATTTCGAATAACTTGCCTTAATAATGCCTAAAATACTATAATACAGAAAACTATGAGAAATCTGAATTTCATAATAATATTATTTCCATATTTATTGGGCGCTCAAAATGTTATAAATGGAACCATTGTCGATACCGAAACCTTAAAACCCTTAGAATTTGTTGATGTATATACAAATCAAGCAAATACTTCATCAAATGCCGAAGGTAAATTTGAAATTACAACTAATGGAAATGAAGTAAGCTTTACTTTACTGGGATACGAAAAAAAAATATCGACTCTAAAAGAAATAAATGGCGATACAATTTTCCTAAAAAATAAGTTCGTTGCGTTGGATGAAGTGCTACTTTCAACTTCAGGAGTTGAACCGATAATACAAATGTACAGGTCAATACCAGAAAACTACCCATCAGAAACGTATTCTGAAGAATTTTTTATGCGATGTCTTCTTAAAAAAGACGGTGCAATTGTTAAGCTTCAGGATCTCAGTGGTCTCATCGAAAGAAAAATGCTTTTTTCAACGTCAAAAAACCCAATGCCAAGAAATAATTATACCGTTGAGATTCAGAACATGAGAAAGGCGAGCGTAAAAGAGGAGGACATTTATTTTGAAATGTTCAGTATGAATGAATTCCTAAAAGCCTTAATCGCTACTTATATGAGTCCTGAACTGTACGATTTTGAAACAGTACATTCAACTGATAAAGACCAATCCGTTGTAAAATATTATTTCACTCCAAAACCGAGCAGTAACTTAGCTACTAATGGTTTTTATCTCGTTAATCCGGAAGACAAAGCATTCAACCAATATTATATGTTAAATAGCCAGAAAAATAAAAAATTCACTGAAAAAAGAAGAATTAAATACCGCACTTATTTTTATGAACTTGATGTGAGATTTAAAAGCGATACGATCAATAAAAAATATTACTTAAACAAAGCTAAACTTTCCGCAAAGGTTGAGTTGATAAATAAAGAATCAGACCGTGTTTTGTATGATGTGGAATACCAGTGGTTTACATCAAATCACGGCAATGTAAAAGTTGACGATAATTTCTCTATGCGCAGAGACCTGTTTAAAATAGATAAGGATTATAATCCCCAATTTTGGAACAATCAGAATCAGTTGTTACTTACCAGTGAAATGAAAAGTTTTTTGCAAGGTTTAACTGGCGAGGATAAATCGGAATTTGTGTTAGAATAAGAGTCTGAGAATTGAATATTAGACGATAGGCATCCTTAAGAATCTAGCTATATTAATGGAGAAAACTACTTTTTTGAGCCAAAAATGGATATTATTGGGCGTTTTTCAGGTCATTATCACTGTTTTTTCTTGGAATAATGCAAATGCTCAAGAAGTTATTTCGCTCCGCGGAAAAATAGTCAACGATAGTCTTCAAGATTCCTACCTCCATATCATGAACCTCAATATGCAGCGGGGAACAATCACTGATGAGCACGGTACATTCCATATTCCGGTGCGCCTAAATGATACCTTGTTTATTTCATCGATCCAGTTTGAGACTCAAAAAATATTGGTGACTAAACAGATTTTCTCCCAGAAAACCCTGATTATTACCTTAAAAACCGCCATTAATGAGCTAGAAACAGTCAATATTAGTGACGTTGAACTTTCAGGAAGACTGGATCAAGATGCAATACATGTAAATGTTAAACCCTATTTTGACCAGACAGATGTGGGTTTTGGGCCTACGGCTAAAAAAAGGAGCGTTGAGTTAAGAGCACTGCAGGGTGCCGGTGATTTTGGTCTCGGCGGACTTATAGATCTAATGTCTGGCAGAAAGAAAATGTTGAAGAAAATCTACGCTATTTCTGTTATGGAAGGCCGTGTAAAAAAAGCGCAAACACGATTCAATACTGTTTTTTATATTGAAACATTAAAAATACCTGAAATCCTAATAGACGACTTTTGCTATTTTGTATATGAAAATGATGAAGAGGCCCTTCGCCTTGCAGAAGAGGAAAATCCTTTAATGTTGATTGATTTTTTAATGCACGAGGCTCAAGAGTTTAAAGATCAGAAAAGCATAAAGGATTAAAAACCTCCAGTTTCGGAATGGCATTTGCACAATGAACAATATCTTTACAAAAGTACCACCTCATTTTATGAAAAAGTCCTATATCATTTTATTGCTTGTGGCCATAATGGCGACTTCTACGGCCTGGCATAAGTTTTACCTGAGCGTAACGCAGATAGACTTTGTTCCAAAAGAGCACAGCATTCAGGTCATTACCCGTTTGTTTTATGATGATCTGCAAGAAGCCCTACAGGAGCGCTATGACAGCAGCATTCGTGTTGAGACCAGTTACGACCAGAAAAAATTGAACGGTTTTATTGAAAAATATATTCAGCAAAAGCTTAAAATAAACGTTAATGGAGATCGCGTTACTTTGCATTACCTGGGGCATAAGGATGAAAACGATTATGTGGTGTGCTTTATAGAAATAACCAGAATAGACGAGGTTAAAAGTCTTGAGATCGAAAACACATTGCTTATGGATGTTTTCCCAGAACAGAAAAATGTGGTGCACACGCAGGTGGGAAAAATGCATAAAAGTTTTATGCTTACTTCAGAAAAAGATAGCGCGGTGTTAAATCTTTAAGAATAATCTGAATAAATGATGTTTTTCAATACATTTAGCAATTCTTTAATTAATCAATATATATGAAATACGTTAAATTACCACTAATGGCCATCGTGCTGTTTTTTACCTTCTCCGGTTTTGCTCAGGAAGAGCAACAAAAGCCAGAAGAAAAGCAGGCTGCCCATACTAATTTGAATAAATTCAGGCAGCTCAGTGATGAGTTTGCAACGCCAAATGTATACAGGACTGCTTCTGGTGCGCCTGGACCCAATTATTACCAGAATATGGCAGATTATAAGATTCAGGTAGAACTGGATGATAAGAATCAAACCATAACCGGTTCTGAAACGATTACCTATAAAAACAATTCACCTGACGTGCTGACTTACCTCTGGTTGCAGCTTGATCAGAACATCCGCAAGAAGGATTCTCCCGCAAAAGACAAGGATGGTAATGGGATGGATGAGGTAACGCCCACACAGAAATTTGTTTCAGATTATATGAAGGAACCTTTTGATGGAGGCTTTAATATAAAATCTGTAACCAAAGATGGAAAACCGCTTAAATACACCATAAATTATACCATGATGCGTGTAGATTTACCCGAACCACTTAAGGCTGGCGATGAATTTGAATTCTCTGTTTCCTGGGATGCAAATATAGTAGAGCACACCGTAGACCGGGCTCGTTCTGGTTACGAGAGCTTTCCTGATGGAAATAAAAATTACGTGATCGCTCAGTTTTTCCCTCGAATGTGTGTGTACAACGACGTAGAGGGATGGCAGAACTACCAGTTCTGGGGCAATGGTGAGTTTGCGCTTCCCTTTGGCGATTATGAAGTAGATATCACCGTTCCCGCAGATCATTTACTTGATGGCACCGGTGAACTGGTAAACCGCAAGGATGTATATTCTAAAGAGATGGTAGACCGCTGGGAAAGAGCCAAAAAGTCGTATGACAAACCGGTGATCATCAGAACACAGGCAGAGGCAGAAAAAATCGAAAAAGGTTTTAGCGATAAGAAAAAGACCTGGAAGCTACGCGCTCAAAATGTACGTGATTTTGCTTTTACCACCAGCCGTAAGTACATTATGGATGCACAGGCAGTTAAATTTCCCGAGCATGATGTGATGGCGATTTCCATTTATCCGAAGGAAGGAAATCCGCTGTGGGAACAATATTCTACGAAAGCGGTTGTGCAGACTTTGAATTCATACAGTAGGATGACCTTTGATTATCCTTACCCAAAGGCGATTTCGGTCAATGCAAAAAATCAAGGGATGGAGTATCCCATGATCTGCTGGAACCACGGTCGTCCCGATGAGAACGGCGAAGTTTCAGAGCGTATAAAATTCGGTATGATCAGTGTGATCATTCACGAAGTGGGGCATAACTTTTTCCCCATGATCGTAAACAGTGACGAGCGCCAGTGGGGCTGGATGGATGAAGGGATCAATACCTTTGTGCAGTATGTTACAGAACAGGATTTTGGCGAGAATTATCCAGATGCCATTGCCCCAAATTCAAAATATCCTTCCCGCCGCGGCATACCAAGCAATATTGTGGATTATATGAAAGGCGATCAAGATTATATCTCGCCCATCATGTCAAACCCGGAAAACGTGTATCAGCTGGGCAATAACGCCTACGGAAAGCCGGCCACCGCGCTTAATATTTTAAGGGAAACGGTTATGGGCCGCGAACTTTTTGATTATTCTTTCAAAACCTACGCCCACAGATGGATGTTCAAGCACCCTACGCCCGAAGATTTTTTCCGAACTATGGAAGACGCTTCGGCCGTTGACCTTGACTGGTACTGGAGAGGCTGGTTCTATACCACAGAAAATGTAGATATAGGCGTTAAGGACGTAAAATCCTATTATGTAACAGATACGCCTACAGCGAAAGGAAAAGAGCTGCTATCTAAATATGATGTTAAGGCGGCAGACATTGACGCGCTTTATGTTGTAGAGGAAGGCAGCGATGAGTTCAAACCTGAAATGAAGGAAAAATCAACTATAGAAAAGGCTCCAAAGCTTCAAGCGTTTATGATGGATAATTTCACACCTCAACAACGTAACACTATGAACGTGCCGAAGCATTTTTATGCAATCACATTCACAAAACCAGGAGGGATCCCTATGCCTCTTATCGTAGAATATACTTACGCTGACGGTACTAAAGAGAAAAAAACCTATCCTGTTCAAGTATGGCGTAAAAACGATGCCGAAGTAAGCAAGGTACTCTCGACAGATAAAGAACTGGTAGGGGTAAATGTAGACCCAGATCAGGAAACAGCAGATGTTGATCTTACCAATAACAGCTGGCCTGCACAACCACAGAGCAAAAGTGAGTTTGACCAATTTAAAAATGGAGTGGAAAAATAAAGGGTGATATGATATGACTAAAATCGATCGTAATTAGTACTCGATTTTGAAGTATTTAGGCTATTGAGCCTTCCAAAGAACGCCTGATACTAAAATTGCGTTAAACACTGACTAAAAAGCTGGCGAAAATTCGCCAGCTTTTGTTTTTTCCTGCTATATTTGTTGTCTATGATAATACCACTTTTTATCAGCGGTGGCGAGATCGCCTTCGTTGTTTTTATAGTAATAATGGTTTTTGGGGCAGATAAGGTTCCAGATATAGCAAGGGGTCTTGGAAAAGGTATGCGTACCTTACGTCAAGCAACGGATGACATTAAATCCGAAATCACTAAAAGTGCTGAAGAGCGAGGCATCAATTCTGATATAGCCAAAGATGTAAAAAGCGAAATTGCAAAGGCTAAAGAAAGTATTGACGAGATCACTGGCTCTGTGAAACGCCGCTTTTAATGTGGGAAAAGCTTGCTCAATGGGATAGGGATGCCTTTGTATTTCTCAATAATCTGGGGATAGAAGACTATGATGCCTTCTGGATCTTTATTACGATTCCTAAGCACTGGATTCCACTTTATATTATTATTCTACTCTTGTTTTTTTTAGCCTTAAACTGGCGAAAAGCTTCACTTGGTGTACTTTTTTTGTTGCTTGATGTCTTAACCACTGTAGGTTTTACAAATCTGGTAAAAGTAAAGGTGGCGAGATTGCGGCCCAGTAATCAACCGCTGCTTAAAGATCTTATTCGCGTAATTCAAGAACCTCATAATTTTTCTTTTTTTTCCGGTCACGCTGCTTCCTCATTTACGGTGACTACTTTTGTCGTATTAGTCCTAAGGCGCCGCTTTAATTGGATTTATGTGCTTTACATCTGGCCAATTTTATTTGCATTGAGCAGAATTTTGGTTGGCGTGCATTATCCCAGCGATATATTGGTAGGTGCAGGCGTAGGTGCGCTTATGGCGATGCTATTTTACTGGTTGTTTAAGCAGGTTTTGGGTCGATATGGAGCGTATTATGGGAATGAGAAGTACTTATAGTTTTCCAAAATTTGATAGCTTTACTTGCGTATAGCATGATTTCGATGTTTCGTTTCAAAATATCATAGTTGTACTGAAGCTATAGTGTGTCACTTTGAGTTTTTTTAGTTACCGATAGCAGAATCAAAAATGTATCGAAGTTTTTCTTATTATGAAATGGAATATCTAAGTATTCTCGATATGCCGCTTTCCTTTGCTATCGCTATGGAAAACTCCAACTTGAAGTAACAAACTTCTAATAAGGCCAGTTTAAATTAAAGTTCACTCGATTAATAATACTTTTTCTTTAACCAGAAGGATACCCGAACCAGTACTATCAAAGCGGGAACTTCAACCAATGGACCAACTACTCCAGCAAAGGCCTGTCCCGAATTCAGACCGAAAACGGCGATTGCAACTGCGATGGCCAACTCAAAATTATTGCCTGCTGCCGTAAATGCTACAGAAGCGGTTTTATCATATTCCGCTCCCATTGCTTTAGTCACGAAAAAGCCAATAACAAACATTAAACTAAAGTAAATAAGCAAGGGAACTGCAATAATTAGAACGTCCATTGGGATTTCAATTATCAGTTCGCCTTTAAGTGAAAACATCACTACAATCGTAAATAAAAGCGCAATCAAGGTGACTGGAGAAATGGCAGGAATAAATGTGTGGGTATACCATTGTTCACCTTTTATTTTTACCAAAATAGACCGACTTAAAATTCCCAGCACGAATGGAATTCCCAGATAAATGGCCACGCTTTCGGCAATTGTTACTATTGAAATATCCACAATGGCACCATCAAATCCGAAATAAGGTGGAAGAACAGTTATAAAAATCCAAGCATAAAAGCTGTAAGCAAAGACCTGGAAAATACTGTTAAGGGCCACTAACCCTGCTCCATATTCACTACTCCCTTCAGCAAGGTCGTTCCAGACAAGTACCATTGCAATGCAGCGTGCCAAGCCTATCAAAATCAGCCCGACCATATATTCAGGATAATCACGCAAAAAGGTGATTGCCAAAAAAAACATCAAAACGGGTCCGATTATCCAATTGAGAATTAGCGAAATGGAAAGGATTTTAGTATTCCTAAAAACCTTTGGCAAGAGCGAATAATTCACTTTTGCCAAGGGTGGGTACATCATTAAAATCAAACCGATTGCAATGGGAATATTTGTAGTGCCACTACTCAGTGAATTGACTATTGCGGGAAATGATGGCATAAGATAACCGATTCCAACGCCCACAGCCATTGCTATAAATATCCATAGGGTTAGGTAACTATCGAGAAAGCCTAATTTTTTTGTTACTGCCATTTTTTAAGATTTGATTTGAGAAAAAACGTAAAACAATTCGGTCGCGATCTGCAGACTTTTTTCCTTGTATTTCTCGGTTTGTTGTGGTGTTCCGTCAAATATCTTTGGGTCTTCAAAGGTTATAGGTAAACGTTTTTCCGCCCCCATAATGAAAGGACAACCACCGTCAGCTTGTGAACAGGTCATAATGGCTACAAATCCTGATTTTGGGTTGAAATTGTCATCCAGTTTTTTGGAAAACCCAATAACTGGATGTTCATTTTTAGCGTATTTAATACTGTAAATTGGATTATTGCCTTCTGAAATCGTTTGGACTTCAAAGCCAGAATACTTCAAAGTTTCTGCAACCAGTGGCGAAAGTGCCGTACTTTCTGTACCTCCTGAATAACAGAAAACATTTTTAATATTGAAATGGAAAGCCAAGGTTTGTGCCCAGACTTGGGATAAGTGGCTTCTTCGCGAATTATGGGTACAGATAAAATTTATACGGATTTCTTTATGGTCATTTACTTTGTATTGGATGAATTCCACTAAGGGTTGCAAAATTTCCTTGCGTTCATCAATAATGCTAACTACATCCAATTTTTCAATGACCGATTTTATTTTATTTTCAATCATATCTTATTATTGTCTACACCTACGATTTTACTTCTTCGCTCCATTATAATATTATCCCTCCACACACCGTCGAGTTTTCCCACTTTTTCCCGATAACCAATTTCTCTGAAGCCACATTTTTTATGGAGCTGAATGCTTGCGTTATTTTCCCGCATAATACCACATTGCAACGTCCATATTCCTTGTGATTCGCTGATTTCAATTAGCTTTTGTAACAATAGTGTTCCTACACCTTTTCCCTGTTCAGATCCTGACACATAAATGCTAACCTCGGCAACGCCGCTATATACAAGTCTTTCTGAAACTTTTGATAAAGAGACCCATCCCAGGATTCTTTTATTTTCTGAGACGATAATACACCCGAACGGCAAGTGTTTCTTGTTCCATTCTTCAAAGGATGGAACGTTGGTTTCAAACGTTGCATTTCCAGTGTCAATTCCTGCTCTGTAAATTCGGGCAACACTGTCGAAATTCTTTTTGTTGATTTCTAAG
>Ga0314774_1000766_pt1 | contig 23139 bp, 5 predicted proteins | sample MetaGCBIA2018_FD_204515 | JGI IMG/M metagenome (GOLD analysis project Ga0314774, IMG submission 204515) | Cryopeg brine microbial communities from Beaufort Sea near Barrow, Alaska, United States - CBIA 2018 | ecosystem: Environmental > Aquatic > Marine > Coastal | place: USA: Alaska | collected...
AATTATAAGCGAAGCTATCCCCGATTTTACAGACGCCTTTTTTGAAACCATGTCTGGTTACACAACAACCGGGGCTACCATTTTAACCGATATTGAATCTGTTCCCAGGGGTATTTTATTTTGGCGTAGTTTAACCCATTGGTTAGGTGGAATGGGGATTATCGTACTTGCAATTGCCATTCTTCCGCTTTTGGGAATAGGAGGGATGCAACTTTTTGCCGCTGAAGCCCCCGGGCCTAGTGCCGATAAGTTAAAACCCAGGATTACTGATACTGCCAAACGCTTATGGTTGATCTATTTTTCCTACACCGTGGCTGAGACCATTTTGTTGAAAGTAGCAGGAATGAGCTTTTTTGATGCCATCAACCATTCATTTAGCACCCTTTCCACTGGAGGTTTTTCAACAAAAAATGCAAGCCTGGCATATTGGAACGATCAGCCTGTTATTCAATACATCGTCTTGATCTTTATGTTTTTTGCAGGTTCCAATTTTGTTTTAAGTTATTTCGCTTTTAAAGGAAAAATTCAAAAGGTCCTGCATGACGATGAGTTTAAATGGTATTTCATCTTTATTGCAAGCTTTACAGCAATAGCAGCATTAATAATCTATTATCAAGCCGATGTATCCGTATCTTCCATAAATCATCCCATGGTTTGGGGAGAAGCGGAGAGTGCCTTCCGGCATAGTCTGTTTCAGGTACTTTCAGTTGTAACTACTACCGGATTTGTTACTGCAGATTATACAATGTGGACACCTTTTCTTACCGTGTTGTTTTTTGGTTTAATGTTCCTTGGAGGATCCGCAGGTTCTACTGCCGGTGGGCTTAAAGTAATGCGACATCTTATAATGATCAGGAACGGAATAATAGAATTTAAGCGAAGTTTACATCCAAATGCCGTATTGCCGGTGCGTTATAACGGAAAATCAATCAACAAGGAAATTGTTTTTAACATTCTCGGATTTTTTATTCTGTATATGTTGGCCTTTATAATTGGGGCATTGGTGTTTGCTTTTATGGGACTAGACTTTCAGACCGCTATTGGTGGGGCGGCTTCATCTCTGGGTAATATTGGTCCGGCCTTTGGCAGTTTGGGGCCAATTAATAATTATGATATTCTTCCTCCAGTTGGAAAGTGGTGGTCTGCTTTTTTAATGCTTATAGGTAGGCTTGAATTATTTACCGTTTTAATACTTTTTACCCCGTTTTTCTGGCGGAACAGGTAGGTAGTGAATATCCTCGGGGGCCAAGCGCTAAATTCCAAATTCCAAATTCAAAAAAAAAGGAAAAAGTAAAAAATATCGAGGCAAGCCTCTTAGAAGTTGTTTGTAGTTAAAGATTGCTAAACCCAATCTGCGAAAATCTGCGGTTTCAATCTGCGAAAATCTGCGGGGAAAAAGGAGCCTGGGGAAAAAGGAGCCTGGGGGAAAAGGAGACTTGGGGAAAAGGAAACTTGTAGAGCGGAAAACGGAGGTTAGAAGTTGTTTGTTAACAAAGGAAGTACATAGAGAAATCCTTCTTCTCCCTTTAGTTTGGGAAAAGACTTGTTCGCCTCATATGCTTAATTTCTCGTTTTTTGGTATGTAGTGGATAAGCATATAAAAAAAATCAGTCTGGTTTGACCAAACTGATTTTTGAAATATGAATTAAGATAGATTGTTTTTAAAATTTATTAAGCTTCAGAAACAGCTGATTTTATACGTTTTAAAGCCTCTTCAATTTGAGTCTCACTCGCCGCATAAGAGATCCTGATACATTCCGGATTTCCAAATGCATCACCGGTAACCGTTGCGACCAAGGCTTCTTCCAATAAAAACAAGGAAAAATCTGTAGCATTCTTTATATGATGGCCTTTAATTGTTTTTCCGAAGAAATAAGAGATATTCGGAAAGACATAAAATGCACCTTCTGGTTCGGTGGTTTTAAATCCATTAATTTCATTCATTAAAGTGATAATCAATTTTCGACGCTCTTTAAAAGTGTCAATCATAAATTGGATCTTGCTCACCGGCGCTTCCAGAGCCGTAATTACAGCCCGTTGTGCGATTGAATTTGCCCCACTGGTGATTTGCCCCTGTATCTTGGTACAGGCTTTTGCAATCCATTCCGGAGCGCCAATATATCCAATTCTCCATCCGGTCATGGCAAATGCTTTAGATACGCCGTTTACCGTTATCACCCTGTCATACATATCATCAAATTGAGCCATGGAAGCATGAGCTCCCACAAAATTGATGTGTTCGTAAATTTCATCGCTTACAACGATTATATTGGGATAATTCACCAAAACATCGGCCAGTGCACGCAGTTCCTCTTTGCTATAAACCATTCCACTGGGATTGCAGGGAGAACTGTACCAGATCATTCTTGTTTTTGGAGTGATCGCAGCTTCCAATTGTTTGGGGGTAATCTTAAAATTGTTTTCTACGGTAGTTGGCAATTCAACAGGTGTTCCATCAGAAAGTTTTATGAGATCGGCATAACTTACCCAATATGGACAGGGTAAAAGCACTTCATCTCCCGGGTTCAACATTACCATAGCGATATTGGCCAATGATTGTTTTGCCCCTGTGGAAACCACAATTTGGGAACGGGAGTAATTCAATCCATTGTCCCTTTTAAACTTTGTTGTAATAGCATCTTTCAACTCCACATATCCATCTACAGGAGTATATGAACTGTAATTGTCGTTTATTGCCTGAATTGCGGCCTCCTTGATAAAATCCGGAGTATGAAAGTCCGGTTCTCCAAGGCTAAGACCTATAATATCTTTTCCTTCTTCCCTTAATTCACGGGTTTTGGCAGCCATGGCCAAGGTTTGTGAAGTGGCTAATTTGTTAATTCTGTCTGATAATTTTGGTTGCATGAATTTTGGTTGGTTAAATATAAATTTAAGTTAAAATTACCGGTTTGGCGCCCATTGCCTTTAAATGTTTAAAATGCGCGATAATTGCCTCACGGGTTGTTTTAAACTCATTGTAAGGCAAATTGCATTCCTTTGCAGTTTGTTTAACGATTTCGGCAATTTTAGTATAATGAACGTGACTAATATTCGGAAAAATATGATGTTCTACCTGATGATTTAAGCCTCCGGTAAACCAATTCACGATTCTATTTTTAGGGGCAAAATTCACCGTAGTAAATAATTGATGAATTGCCCATGTATTTTTCATGGAACCGGTTTTATCCGGCAAAGGCATTTGGGTTTCATTTACCACATGGGCCAACTGAAAAACGATGCTTAAAATAAGTCCGGCAGTATAGTGCATCACAAAAAATCCGATAAGGATTTTCCACCAGGCAATTGAGAGGATTAGCATTGGGATAACTATCCAAATACTTAAATATATTATTTTTGTGATGGCGAGAATACTCCACTGTTTAGCTGGGCTGGGCAGTTTTCCGTAGGCAAGTTTTCTCGATAAATACCGCTTAGTTTGCTTAAAATCTGTTGTAAGCGCCCAGTTAAAAGTGAGTAAGCCGTATAAGAATACCGAATAATATTGTTGAAATCTATGGAATTTTAACCATTTGGCATTATTGGAAAACCGGATGATCCTCCCTGCGTCCAAATCTTCATCATGACCGGGAATATTGGTATAGGTATGGTGAAGTACGTTATGTTGAACCTGCCAGTTATATACATTTCCTGCTAAAATATAAATAGTGCTGCCCATAAAATTATTGAGCCATTTTTTTGAAGAATATGCGCCGTGGTTCCCGTCGTGCATAATATTCATTCCAACACCTGCCATTCCAACGCCCATGACAATTGTCAATAAAAGCATCCACCATTGGGAGATATCAAGGCTTAATATTAAAAAGTAAGGTGCGAGAAAAAGGCAAAACATTACAATAGTTTTGATGTGTAGTTTCCAATTTCCTGTTTTTTGCAAGTTGTTTTCTTTAAAGTACGCATTGACACGTTTATTGAGCGTACGAAAAAACTTCGCGGAATCTATTCTTGAGAATCGTATATTTTCATGGTTCACTGGCATTTTTTCCTTTTTTGAATCCTCAAAGGTAAAACTTTATTTTTCACTGTTTTAATTTGTGAGTGAAATTAACAATTTCATTACTTTTGTGAAAAATTTAATAATTTGGAGCTGATACAAAAATATTTCCCCAATTTAACTGAAGTGCAAATCACCCAATTTGCAGCATTACAGGATCTTTATAAAGATTGGAACCTGAAGATTAACGTAGTTTCCAGAAAGGATATCGAAGAATTATACCTGCGGCATGTGTTGCATTCAATGGGAATCGCTAAAATTCAGGAATTTAAACCCGATGCCAGGATTTTGGATGTGGGTACAGGCGGAGGATTTCCCGGGAGACCCTTGGCTATTTTATTTCCTGATACTCATTTTCATTTAGTGGATTCCATCGGAAAAAAGATAAAAGTAGTTGATGAGGTAGTGGAAGGCCTAAAGCTTAAAAATGTAATGACTACCAATGCAAGGGTTGAAGAAGTTAAAGGAAACTACGATTTTATAGTGAGCAGGGCAGTAGCGGCAATGCCAACTTTTGTGCATTGGGTAAAAGGGAAAATTGCCAAAACCAGCCGTCACGAACTTAAAAACGGTATTTTATATTTGAAAGGTGGAGATTTGAACGAAGAATTGCAGGAATATAAATCAGCAAAAATTTATAATCTATCTGAATATTTTTCAGAGGAGTTTTATGAAACCAAAAAGCTGGTTCACCTTCCTTTAAAATTCAAAGGTTAAAATTCGGAATTCAAAATTTGAAATTCAATGTAAGAATTTAATGGAAGGTGCTGTTTTTTATCTTATCAGGATAATGCTTTTTGAAATTTCTTTGTTACCTGAATAAAGTTTCACCACATATACTGCGGCGGCAAATTCCCTTACCGGCAACCTGACTTCTTTATTATTGGATACATATTGATATTCCTGTATTTTTTCTCCAAGAATATCGTAAATAATTACACGTTGGATTTCAAATTTCGCAGGATTTAATATGGCAAGTTCCCGGTGGTTTCCCGCATAGAAAACTTCGATATTCCCTTCTACAAATTCCTCTTTCCCGGGACCCCCATCATTTCCCTGTTCCTGTTCTTCCTCCTCAGCTTCCTCTTCAGTCTCTTCGTCCGGATCTGGTTCTTCTGTTGAAATTTTTTCTTTTTGAAAGACTATTTGAAAACGTTTGTCATAATTTCCCGGCTCCAACTTCATTGTAAAGTCGGCTTCTCTCAAGTCAAAATAAGTGCTGTCCTGAAGGTTTTTCAGGTAAATATTCACGTCTTCCGCAATATTTTCCAGTTTGTTGATCTTGATCGAAAAATCGCCTTCTTCTTTTAATTTAATTCCCAAAGGCAATACCTGTTCAAGGTTAAAATGTGGTACCCCCTGGATCACAAATTTGTTTTCATTAATCAGCCAGAACATATCTTCCGGATTATTGTCGTTTAGAGCTGCATCATATCCAAGGTCAAAACCATTAGTGGTATTGGGATCTGCACCTACCAGAATTTGCCGGTGATACCCCATAGGGGATCTAAAATCAAGTCTTATTTTCGCCCGGGTATCCACTTGTTTCTCTTTTTGGGAATTGTTTTCAGGTCTTAAAAACTGGGAATTATCAGGGTTTGTTTCTTTTACAAAAGCCCGCTGACTGTTCTGGAAAATGACATCTCCGCCATCTATCGTGTAATTTCCGGAAAGCGCCGGGTCTAAAACGGAATTTATAAAAAATCCTTGAGCAACGGGGATAAATTGACCAGGAACCTTAGTTCCTTTAGCATCGTTAGCGTTAATTCTCTCATCTGTGGAAGCTGCCGGCACTCCACCGGTAAGGTTTCTGGAAGCATAACCTCCTATATACTCCAGGAGAATATGGCTTTTTCCTGCAAAATGATCCCAGAAATAAAGCGCACCATTAAAAATATTTTTGGTATTGGTAGCACCGCTAACATTTGCAGAGTTTAAATTATCCAGGATAAATTTATTGGCATCTATGGAGGAAGGATAAGGATTTCCCAATAAATAATTCTGATTTGTGCCTATGTTGAGCAGTATCGTATCGTTATTTGGTTTGCCTTTGAAAATATAATTTTGAGGATCAGTGATGGCTGCATCTCCGGAGGTTCCTTTCATGGTATAGCCTTCCCCAGCCTGCAATGTGCCATTGCTGCCTATACGTTTCCATTCACTATAAACATTGGAAGTTCCTCTGAATTTATTGATCCAAAAATTGCTAATTCTTCGAGGTGCGTCAATTGGGTAGTGATAATCTGCATATTCATGCCAATCGTTAAAACTTAGCGGTTGATCATTATTTGAGGTAGGGGAGCCATCCATCATAACTGATGCTACCGTATAAGTGGAATTGTTTGCAGCTCCCTGAAGTGAAACAGGTGAGGACCAATAGTTGTAATTGTAACTGTTCGCAGTTCCCTGTTGATCGCGCTCAATATATCCTGTGCTGGATTCGTCTAAAATACTTCCTTTGGTTTGTATTAGTTGAGATTCGCCGTTCAGGTCAATGCTTCCGTTAAGTTTTAAATAATGGGTGATGGTTAATCCCTGACCCGATTTATCGTTATTATCACCTGTTATGGTGAGTTGATTACTATCTGAGAGCAATCCTAATAAGGTAATATTGTTTCCGCCGGAATATATTTTATTTGAAATTTGAGCAATATTCCAGTCGATATAAGTTCCATTAATCCCTGTGCTGTTGGGGTAATCCCATACATCCGGACGAAGCCATGTATTTTTATTCGCCCAAGTTAGATCTTGCGCAGAAATGTATGGAAGTGGAGCTGTATTTTGCTGTGTAGTTTCTATGTTTTTCAGCAGTCCGTCAATTTTAATTGCCGATTTATCCGGGGTATAACCAATAGGTGTTTCATTTGCAATCAATTGATAATATCCGGAGAGATCATTCCATTTGAGATTACCCGGTACGTCTAACGGCAAAATTGTTCCCCTAACAGGGGAATTGCCGATTATTAGACGTTGATTCATCATAAAATGAAGTTGCTCCTCAGTGAGAGCTGTTTTCCATATCCTCACCTCCTCGATCCAGCCATGGAAATAATCTCTGGGAATAGATGGGGTGTCTGCGTTGTGAATTGCGCCGATCAAAAACGGATCAGTGATATTTAGGGGATTTCCGGCTGAAGCATTCGTCCCCATTAAAATTCCATCAACATAAAATGAAATTGTGGAATTCGAGAAGGTTATTGCCAGGTGATACCATCTTTCGGTTGTAAGTTTACTGGAAGTTGAAATAGACTTAGCATTCCATCTAAAAGTAGGAGCGCCATTATTAACAACAAAATCAAATCCTCCTGCGCTTAAATTTGTGGCATTTCTTTTAGATAATACAGTTCTAATCCCTGAAATAGAATTCAATTTAACCCAGGCTTCTATGCTATACGGCCCGGAACTCAGTCCATAATTATCTTCCAGCGTTATATAATCATTGATTCCATCAAAATCGAGCGTGCTGCAATCTTGTGAAAAAGTTACGGACATTTCATCATAATTTGAACAATTACCAGCAAGATCTGAAATGGTCCAGCGCAATGTGTAAGCTCCGGGAGCACCTTTAAATTCTGAATTCCAGTCCAGTGGGCTTGTAATTGTTCCCCCCGTTCCGGATTCTATGGTCCATTTTCCCGAACCAACATCAGGGGTATTGGCTTCCAGTAATGTGGAATTGAATCCGCAGTTTAAAGATTGATCCGGGCCTGTTTGGGCAAGCGTAAGGTCTTCAGGTTCAGAAATGGTAACAGTTTCAATCGTCTGGCAACCATTGGCATCTATTACGGTCACGGTGTAACTTCCTGCGGTTAAATCTGATGCGGTGGCCGATGTTTGCTCCTGTGAATCATTCCATAAGTATTGATAGGGTTCTCCCGAATCAAACGGAGTTCCGCCGAAAGCGGAAACTGTCGCAGTTCCTGTTTCTCCATAGCAAGGCGGTTCAATTGAGGAAGTAGATGCGGTTACTTTTTGGACAGGTTCTATGATGCTTGCAGAAACCTGAGTAGTATTTCCTCTTGAATCTTTTACATAAATAATATAGTCGCCCGCAATAAGATTGATAAATTGGCCGCTGTTTTGATAATTTGAACCATTAGTCAGAGAATAGCTGTAAGGTGCAAATCCTCCTGAAACTGTCACATTAATAATTCCTGAATTATCTCCTTTACATAAAATTTGATTGGGAGTAGCTTCAGCTATTAAAGGTGTAGGAAGTACTATGGGGTCATCTATAGAGTAACAAAACGCATTGTTGTTTTGTCCACAGTCCTTTTTGGAAACATTCGTCCAGGTAATGTAAAAGTTGTCGATACTAAAGTTGTCCCCGCATACATACTCTATTGGAGCAATGGTAAATCGGATGTATTCTCCAATCTTGTTAGATTTATTGTCATTGGGGTCATCATCTATATCATCTCCATCCCGGCATCCATTTACAAAATAGGAATTCGATTTTCCATTATTGTTATTGCTAATGAGATAAACCAATTCAATATAGGGATTATAGGCATTGGCGCTCTTATCTATCAATAAATAAACATACTTATCCTGGGTGTTATCACAATTTGTAAGCAGATCGATGGGTGTCCCGTTAATATCTCCCAAATAAAAGTTGTTTGGGTCAAAAATAATGTTATTAGATTTTCCACAAGGCTCGTAACATTTTCCCACATATAAGGATTGAGAAACCGAGAGTTGTTTTCCGGTAGAATCTGTAATAGTTAAGGAAATAGTTTTATTTCCGGTAGAAGAATATATTACCCTATGTTCTCCTGTTCCCGTTCGTAAAATAGGTGCATCGGCACCTGGGCCAAAATCCCAATTGTAAGTATAAGGTGCTACTCCGCCTATTGCGGTAAGATTCTCAACTTCAAAATATGATGTCCTCATATCAGAGGCTCCTTCATCGCTTTCACAAATACTTCTTGAAACAATAAAACCCTCGATAGCATCAATTATGGTGAATTCTTTTTCAAATGAACATCCATTTACATCTTTTACGGTGAGGGTATAATTTCCGGAAGCGAGATTGGTTGCAGTTTTGGTAGTTTGTAAAACGGTTGCTTCATTGACTTTTCTCCACTCATAAGTGTATGGAGATGTTCCTCCAAGTGCATTAGCAGTGGCAGTACCTGTGAAAGTTCCATAAGTGGTGGTTCTGGTGGTGTTAACAGTGGCGGTAAGTGCCGCTGAGGGTTGATTAAGTATGTAATTATCCTTCAATGTAATTATGCAGTTTGGATAATCCGTATCCCTCATATACACCTGATAAGTCCCACTACCCAAATTATCAAATGTCGGTTGAGGTTGCCAGGTTGTTAAGTCTAAGCTGTATTCATAACTTGAATGGCCCCCAGCAGGATTGGTCATACTTATTTTTCCATCACTTCCGGCAAAACAACTGACATCTGTTTTTGAAACTGTTGCGGTTAATACAGCAGGTTCGGTAATTGTTGCCGAAACCTGTAATGAACAATTTTTTTCATCTTTGACAAAAATTGTATAAGTGCCTTTAGTTAAACCCGTAAAAAGAGGCGATGGATTGAAATTTGAATTATCCAGTGAATACTGGTAGGTTCCATTTCCTCCGGTTACCGCTCCGGCGGTCAAAGTTCCGTCAGATCCACCAAAACAACCAACCGCAGTTGGGGTGGGAGGTGTCATTATTAACCCATCAGGTTCCGTTACAGTAATTTGGTTTGAAGTAATACAGCCTTTATTGTCCCGAACTCTTATGGTATATAATCCGGCAAAAAGATTGTTAAAGACATTCGAGGGTTGAAATAGATTGCCATCCAAAGAATATTCATAATTGGTGTTTCCTCCTGTAACGGAACCAGCAGTAATAGAACCATCCTTCTGGCCTTTACAACTTACCGGCGTAAAAGTCGCGGTTTGCATTGTAAGTACATCAGGCTGTGTAACTTCAATTGATTGTGCTGTAGAACAGTTTTTGGAATCTTTAACGGTAAGTATATAGGTTCCTGCAGGTATCCCGCTAAAGAAATTCGAAGTCTGAAAAGTGCCACTGTTCAGTTTATATTGATATCCGGTATTTCCGCCTGAGACAGTTCCTGCGGTTATGGTTCCGTCACTTGCCCCATTACAGCTCACTGGGGTAGAAGTTGGAACGGCCATTGTAAGGGCATTCGGCTCAGAAACGACGATAGTATTAGAAGTTTCGCAGTCTTTGGAATCTTTTACATAAATGGTATAAGTTCCTTTGGATAAGTTGTTGAAGGTTCTGTTTGTAGAATAACTTCCGTTCCCAATTTTATATTTATAATCGCCATTGCCTTCTGCACCAATTCCAGCAGTAGCAGTTCCATCATTTCCACCAAAACAACTCACGGGAGTTGAAGTGGAACTGGCCATTGTAAGGGCATTCGGCTCAGAAACGACTATAGTATTCGAAGTTTCGCAGTCTTTGGAATCTTTTACATAAATGGTATAAGTTCCTTTGGATAAGTTGTTGAAGGTTCTGTTTGTAGAATAACTTCCGTTCCCGATTTTGTACAGATAGTCTCCATTGCCTTCTGCACCAATTCCAGCAGTAGCAGTTCCATCATTTCCACCAAAACAACTCACGGGAGTTGAAGTGGAACTGGCCATTGTAAGGGCATTCGGCTCAGAAACGACGATAGTATTCGAAGTTTCGCAGTCTTTGGAATCTTTTACATAAATGGTATAAGTTCCTTTGGATAAGTTGTTGAAGGTTCTGTTTGTAGAATAACTTCCGTTCCCAATTTTGTACAGATAGCCTCCATTGCCTTCTGCACCAATTCCAGCAGTAGCAGTTCCATCATTTCCACCAAAACAACTCACGGGAGTTGAAGTGGAACTGGCCATTGTAAGGGCATTCGGCTCAGAAACCACGATAGTATTCGAAGTTTCGCAGTCTTTGGAATCTTTTACATAAATGGTATAAGTTCCTTTGGATAGGTTACTGAAGGTCCTGTTTGTAGAATAACTTCCGTTCCCGATTTTATATTTATAATCGCCATTGCCTTCTGCACCAATTCCCGCAGTAGCAGTTCCATCATTTCCACCAAAACAACTGACGGGAGTTGAAGTGGAACTGGCCATTGTAAGGGCATTCGGCTCAGAAACGACGATAGTATTAGAAGTTTCACAATCTTTGGAATCTTTTACATAAATGGTATAAGTTCCTTTGGATAAGTTGTTGAAGGTTCTGTTTGTAGAATAACTTCCGTTCCCAATTTTGTACAGATAACCTCCATTGCCTTCTGCACCAATTCCAGCAGTAGCGGTTCCATCATTTCCACCAAAACAACTCACGGGAGTTGAGGTTGAAACATCCATTGAAAGAGCATTCGGCTCAGAAACGACGATAGTATTAGAAGTTTCACAGTCTTTGGAATCTTTTACATATATAGTATAATTGTTAGCAGAAAGATTGAGAAAGGTATTGGAACCCTGAAAATTAATTCCGTCAATAGAGTACTGATAATTGGTGTTTCCACCAGCCACTGTTCCTGCGGTTATGGTTCCGTCATTTGCCCCGTTGCAGCTTACCGGTGTAAAAGCCGCGGCCTGCATTGTAAGTAAATCCGGTTCTGAAATCACAAAAGGTTGAGTAGCCGTATTATTATCAGAATCGATTATTGTAATTGTATAAGTTCCTGTTAAAAGTCCTGAAAGATCTTCAGAAACAGAAGTGCTTCCACTCCAGCTTACAGTATAAGGCTCAACTGCGCCGGAAACACTGACATCAATAGCACCGTTATTCCCATTAAAACAGGAAACCGGAGTTTCAACACCGGTAATAGAAAGTGCTGTTGTCTTGTTCTTTGCCGTTAAATAAGTGAGGGAGGAACCTAAGAAAATGATAATAAGAAAGAAGGTTCTAACCCGGAGAGTAATTTTTCCCATCCACTAAATTTTTATATTGATTTGTAAAATTATATATAAAAAATTAGAAATAAGGGAATTAGCCTTTAAAATAATCGACAAAAGTAAGATTTTGAAGGTTAAAAAGAGTTTTATAGGTTTTAATTCTCAATAGGTATATTTATTGTAAGACAATTCGCACTAAATTAAAATAACGATTTTATTACAGCTTATTTTACCTTGAACAAATATCTAAGCTGATTTCACTGCTTTTTCGCTTTAAATAATGCTGAGATGTTCAGGTTGGTTCCCGGTTAAATCAAATAAATATAGATTTGAAATGGAATTTGTTTCGATTTAAAACTTGAATTTGATATTCGTGATGGGAATGTTGAAGTTGTTTCTAATCCTTCCGGAATGCCGGAGTCGTTTATTTGAGGAGTTTCTTTTTACTATTCCAGAATTAGTAAGGCTTACATGGGAAAGACTCTCTTAGGAAATTTTTTGAAACCAAAAGCTTGGGAAACCTTCCATTAAAATTCAATCAAAGCATTTAATGGAAGCTACAGCTTTTTATCTTATCAGGATAATGCTTTTTGAGATTTCCTTGTTTCCCGAATAAAGTTTTATTGCATATACTGCCGCAGAAAATTCCCTTACCGGCAACCTGACTTCTTTTTCATTAGAAATATTTTGATACTCCTGGATTATTTGTCCTAACATATCATAAATAACTACCCGTTCAATTTTAAATTTTGAAGGATTTAATACTGCAATTTCCCGATTGTTACCTACATAGAAAACTTTAATTTCTCCTTCCAAAATTTCCTCTTCCTCAGTTTCAACGGCTCCTTGTTCCTGTTCTTCTTCTGTTGTAACATCTTCTTCTGTAGCCTCATCTTCTGTTTCCTCTTCTGTTTCTACAACGGAATCCGGTTCCTCTGTCGGAGCTTTTTCATTTTGAAATACAATTTGAAAACGTTCATAATAATTTCCCGGATCCAGGGTCATGGAATAATCCCCTTTTCTCAAGTCGAAATAAGTGCTGTCCTGAAGGTTTTTTAGGTAAATATTCACATCTTCTGCAACGTTTTCGAGTTTATTGATCTTGATCGAAAATATGCCTGCTTTATTTATTATAATTCCCAATGGCAAAACCTGGTCAATTTCAAAATTTGGCACTCCCTGGATCACAAATTCGATATTATCTATAAGCCAGAACATATCCTCCAGATTATAGTCATTTAATGGCGCGTCGTATCCCAGGTCAAAACCATTGGTGGTATTGGGATCTGCACCTACCAGGATTTGCCGGTTATAACCCATAGGGGATCTAAAATCCAATCTGATTTTAGATCGTGTATCGGATTGTTTCTCTTTTTGTGAATTGGTTTCAGGTCTTAAAAACTGGGAATTCTCAGGATTTGTTTCTTTTTTAAAAGCCCGCTGACTGTTTTTAAAGATTACCTTACCTCCATCTACGGTCATATTTGGGGATAAAATCGAATCGAAAACAGTATTTATAAAAAATCCCTGGGCTACCGGAATATATCGTTGCGGGATTTTAGCTTCATCCCCAAAATAATCCTTACTGCTTTCTCCCGTATTGTTTATGCGTTCATCTGTCGCAACAGCCGGAACACCGCCAGTAAGATTATATGTAGCATAACCCCCAATATAGTCTGCGAGAATATGAGTTTTACCAGCAAAATGATCCCAAAAATACAGGGCACCATTGAATATATTTCCATAAGGATTAGTACCTCCGTCCTTTAAATTATCCAGGATAAATTGATCAGCATTTAAAGCGGAGGGATAGGGGTTTCCCAATAAATAATTCTGATCTGGGCCAATTCTTAGGGTGATATTTCCGTTATTCGGCTTCCCTTTAAAAACATAATTTTGCCGGTCCGAAATTTCTGCACCTCCTGAGGTTCCCTTCATTGTATATCCTTCCCCGGCTTCTAGTGTGCCTGCGCTTCCAACGCGTTTCCACTCACTATAAGCGTTTGAGGTACCCATGAATTTATATAACCAGTAATTACTGATCTTTCGTGGCGTACTATAGGCACCGTCTGCATATTCATACCAATCATGAAAACTTAAACCAAAGGGGGTAGCAGAATTTGTGCCATCCAACATTACATTGCCAATAGTAAATCCGGAATTGATTGGTATGGTGGCTCCCTGAATTGACACAGGGGACGACCAGTAGTTGTAATTATAGCTATTTGCGGTTCCCTGTTGGTCGCGTTCAATAAACCCCGAACTCGTTTCTTTTAAAATACTTCCTTCTGTTTGTAACAGTTGGGATTCACCAACCAAATCTATATTTCCGTTTAATTCTAAATAATGGGTAATAGTTAAACTTTGGCCTGAGTTTTTTTCATTCAGGGTTTCACCAGGCTTTGCTATTGTTAATTTCGCGCTTTTAGATAATAAACCTAAAACGGTGAGATCCTTCCCTCCGGAATTGATATTATGGGAAATCCGGGCAATATTCCAATTTATAGTTTCAGTATTGATTCCATTGCTGTTTGGAGCATCCCAAACCTGCGGGTGCAACCAGGTTGTATCATCAAACCAAAGGCCGGCTTTTGCGGAAATGTAAGGCAGGGGAGCTGTGCGTTCCTGTGTGGTAATGATATTGATCAACTTACCCTTAATTCCAGATGCCGTTTCACCAATCGCAAATCCATTCGCGACTTTTTCCATTTGGTAATAACCTTCCAGACGATCCCAGGCTAAATTGTTTTCAGCTAAGTCTTTTGGCACATCCAGCGGAATTTCAACTCCTATTACGTTTGAATTATCGGCTTCTTTTATTCTTTGGTTCATCATAAACCGAAGTTGTTCTTCGGTGAGGGATGTGTTCCAGATTCTTACCTCCTCAATCCAACCATGGAAATAATTTTTAGGGTTCAAGGCTGTACCGGAATCAAACATTGCACCTATAAAAAATTTAAAATCGTTCTCTACAGGAGATGCCATTGCTCCATTTCCCACATCAATACCATCCACATATAATTTGGTGCCGGAACCATTGGAAATAACGGCCAGGTGATACCATCTGTCTTTTCCGATAGCATTTGAAGCTGTTATTTCTGAATTATTCCATCTGAATTTTGGGAATCCATTATCAATTATCAAATCGAAACCAGAGCTCAGGTTTGAAAAATCCCGCTTGGAAAGAATGGTTTTTGTTCCTGCGGTTGCGTTGGTGTTCTGTTTGATCCAGGCTTCAAAAGTGAAATCCCCTGAAGGATCAAAATTATCGCCAAAATCAATATGGTCATCTATACCGTCAAAATCTATGGTGCTGCAGTTGCTGATCGTTATATTAACATCGTCGGTTGCGCCACAAGGGACGGTCCATCTTAAGGTGTAGGTGCCTGGTGTTTGTATCGTAAACAAACTTTCAGGATTGCTGGGGTTGGTGAAATTGGAGCCCACAGGGCCATTAGCAACAGTCCATTCTCCAAATTCCTGGACACCGGTTGCCGGATTCGTATAAGGGCTAAAAACCGCCGATAATTTGACTTGGGTCACACCGCAGTTTAAAATTCGATCTGGCCCCGCATCTGCAATTAATATTGGGGGCTGATCAATAATAATTGTAAGAGGAAATTCACACCCGTTTTTGTCAATTACTTTTACTTCATTTGGTCCGGCAGAAAGATTTTTGGCAGTTTTAGTTGTTTGCCCATTTTTCCAAACATAAATATAGGGAGCTGTTCCCCCTGAAGCATTTACGGTAACTTCAGCATTATTGCCCCCATTACAAGTTAAGAGCTTACGGGATTCTTCTTCTAATAACAGAGGATTGGAAGGTTGAATAATTTTGACGTTCGATACTGTATAAGTTCTTCCATCCTCGTCTTTTATAATCACATTGTAGGTGTCTGCTTTCAGATTTTCAAAAACATATTGTCCACTGGATTTGAAACTACTTGTAAAGGTAAAACTAGTAGTTGTTGAATTAATGGTGAATTGATATTTCCCTCGTCCTCCGGATGCTGTCGCGGTTATTTTTCCATTTGAGACTCCATTGCACAGTAGTTCCCCGCCTTTTGCCGCTCCTGAAAGTGGCGTTACAACATTTATAGGTTTATCCCTTGCAGTACATTTAGGGCCATCAGTATAGGAATTACAACCATTTCCATTCGAACTTACACTCATAAAAAATTTTTCAACAGAAATTCTGTCCCCGCAATTGTAATCTATATTGGTAATTTTTAAAGGTTTATCACGATTTATTAGACCAAGTGAACATTGTCCTAAACTTGAATATTCTGTTACAGTCCCATCTGGATGATATAACAAAACTACATATTCTGTATAGAAATCATATCTTTTACTTTCTCCCGGTTCTGTTATATTGATCCAAAGGGCTTCGTTTGCAACAGACTCACAATTTTGGCCTACATTGTATGGCATTCCTGTTGCATTTCCTATATATATATCACCGGTTCTTAAATCTTCAGACCCACATTTTCCAAAACATTCGCCGGCATAAATAATAATTGAGGAGGTGTATGTAAACTTGCTGCCGTCAGGCTTACGTCTTACAGGATCATTATCTGTTAGGGTCAAAATTATGGTTTTTTGGCCGGATGAGCCATATTTAACGGTGTGTTGTCCCGGTCCCGTTGCTGTTTTGTTATCTCCAAAAGTCCAGCTATAACCATAAGTTCCAGATCCGCCTTTTGTATTTATGGCTTTAAAATAGGATGTTCTAATTTCGTCTGACGTATTAGCGCAAATAGCAGATGCTTCAATTTCAGTATAAAGGGAGTCGTAAATTTTTACAATTTTATTAGCTTTACACTTATTTGCATCGGTGACAATGACGTTATAGGTTCCAGCGACTAAGTTTTTAGCCGTTTGATCTGTTTGTCCGTTGGACCATAAATAAGTATAACCAGGTGTACCTCCATTAAGGTTTACCGTTGCCGTTCCTGTAGCTGAGCCAAAACTGGTAGTTTCGGTAGTATGAAATCCGGTAATTATTAATTCAGCCGGAGCAGTTATGGTTACTGATTTTTGGGTTTCACAATCGTTTCCGTCATTAACTGTTACAGAATAATTCCCGGGAGCCAAACCTGTGGCAGTTTGATCTGTTTGCCCATTACTCCATAAATAACTATAACTTCCGGTTCCGCCCTGAACTTCTGCTTTAGCCGTTCCGTTTTTTTTGTTATAACAACCTGAGGTGGTAACGATATTTACAATTTCAACAAAGCTATTCGGTTCAGTTATAACAACCTCCAGCGGAAGGGTTTTACAACCGTTATTATCGGTAACAATAATAGAGTAGGTGCCAGCCGACAAATCGGTTTTTGTTGCTCCAGTACCAGATGCCCCCCAGGAATAGGTATAGGGAGCTGTTCCTCCCGATGCATTTATTGTTACAGCTCCATTAGTAAAACCTTTACATTTTACATTTTCCTGAGAGCCCAGGGAAGCTATTAATATTTCTGGTTGCGTGATTTCCAGGGTTGGGTCTAATATTATTACACATCCCGGATGGGCTTTATCCCGGACCTGCACAGAATAAGTGTCTTTCGGCAAGTTCAAAAAGCTCCCGGTAGCTTGCCAATCTATTCCTCCAAGGCTGTATTCAAAAGTGCCATAGCCGCCCGAAGGGCTTGTAATTATAATACTGCCATCATTTGAGCCGTTGCAACTAACATTTGAATAGGAGATATCGGCCAAAAGTGGAAAAGGTTGGGTGATTGTTGCCGAAACTTGTGATGAACATCCATTTTTGTCTTTTACGGTAACAGAATAGGTGCCCGGGTTTAAGCCATCTTTGGAAGGCCCGGTTCCCAGTGAGCCCCAGTCGTAGGTGAATGGGCCAACTCCTCCGGTTACTATTGCTTTTACTTCTCCAGTGGCGAAGCCATAACAATATATATTAGTTTGTTCTATATCAACTTGAAGTTGATCAATTGTAATTTGTTGCGTTGTAGTTGAAAAGTTTCCAGCTCCATCGGTAAAGGTCCAGGTTATTGAATATGTGCCGGAAGTGGAATAGGTCAAGGCTGAGGTAGTTGTTCCTGTTATTGATCCGGTACAATTATCGGTAGCAACAGGCGGAGTAAGTGTATATTCACAACCCCAAATAATGTCCGCTAATACGGGTGCAACAGGAGGTTCATTGTCGGTAACATTAATAGTTTGAACAACCTGAGATGCATCGACACCGTTATCATCGGTAACATTCCAATTTATAGTTGTAGTTCCAACAGGGAAAACAGTACCTAAAGCAGCGCCATCACTTCTTATACCAGTAGGAGCTCCAACGGAACAGTTATCGGTAACGGTAGCAGAAACCGTAAAGCTGGCACCGCAAACAGTAGGATCGGTATTTAAGTTTTGATTACTATTATGAGAAATTACGGGAGCTTCATTATCGGTAACATTAATAGTTTGAACAACCTGAGATGCATCGACACCGTTATCATCGGTAACATTCCAATTTATAGTTGTAGTTCCAACAGGGAAAACAGCACCCAAAACAGCGCCATCACTTCTTGTACCAGTAGGAGTTCCAACGGAGCAATTATCGGTAGCGGTAGCAGAAACCGTAAAGCTGGCACCGCAAACAGTAGGATCGGTATTTAAGTTTTGATTGCCATTATGAGAAATTACGGGAGCTTCATTATCGGTAACATTAATAGTTTGAACAACCTGAGATGCATCGACACCGTTATCATCGGTAACATTCCAATTTATAGTTGTAGTTCCGACAGGGAAAACAGCACCTAAAGCAGCGCCATCACTTCTTATACCAGTAGGAGTTCCAACGGAACAGTTATCGGTAACGGTAGCAGAAATCGTAAAGCTGGCACCGCAAACTGTAGGGTCAGTATTTAAGTTTTGATTGCCATTATAAGAAATTACAGGAGCTTCAATATCGGTAACATTAATAGTTTGAACAACCTGAGATGCATCGACACCGTTATCATCGGTAACATTCCAATTTATAGTTGTAGATCCGACAGGGAAAACAGCACCCAAAACAGCTCCATCACTTCTTATACCAGTAGGAGCTCCAACTAAGCAATTATCGGTAGCGGTAGCAGAAACCGTAAAGCTGGCACCGCAAACAGTAGGGTCAGTATTTAAATTTTGGTCTCCATTGTGAGAAATTACAGGGGGTTCATTATCGGTAACACTAATAGTTTGAACGACCTGAGATGCATCGACACCGTTAACATCGGTAACATTCCAATTTATAGTTGTAGTTCCGACAGGGAAAATAGCACCTAAAGCAGCGCCATCACTTCTTGCCCCAGTAGGAGCTCCAACGGAGCAATTATCGGTAGCGGTAGCAGAAACCGTAAAGCTGGCACCGCAAACAGTAGGATCGGTATTTAAATTTTGGTCTCCATTGTGAGAAATTACAGGGGGTTCATTATCGGTAACATTAATAGTTTGAACGACCTGAGATGCATCGACACCGTTAACATCGGTAACATTCCAATTTATAGTTGTAGTTCCGACAGGGAAAACAGCACCCAAAACAGCTCCATCACTTCTTGCCCCAGTAGGAGTTCCAACGAAGCAATTATCGGTAGCGGTAGCAGAAACCGTAAAGCTGGCACCGCAAACAGTAGGGTCAGTATTTAAGTTTTGATCGCCATTATGAGAAATTACAGGAGGTTCAGTATCGTCAATACAAGGATCCGTTAAAAAGGAGCTAGATAAATAAGTTGGAAATTTGAAATAGGCGTGAGTTAAATCCTGCCTAAGAATCTTAGTTTGGATTCTGGATTTTAAGGTAGGATTTGCAAATAATTGAGAAATTTTCTTCTCAATGGAAAAATCAAAAGATTTTTGAAAGTCGTGAATTTGCTTTTCCTTAGAAAAATTGGAATTATATGGATCAGCCGTAATAATATTATTTCCATCCTCATATTCAATTTCTAAAAAATTTAGAAATGAAGAGGTGTAATTGGCATAAGCAGTAATAGATGAACCGGTTAAAAATATAAGAAGTAGGACGGTTCGAATCTTTGGGGTAATTTTCGCCATTCAATCTATGTTAAGAAATCAGGTAATATTACTCCTTAAATACGTGATTATTAATCTTTTTGTTAAGATTTAGCCATAAATGATTTTTATTCAGATAAAAAGTTCGTTTATCGAAAATGTTAAAATTTCTTGTAGGTTAATTCTTACTAGTTTGATATAATTATTTTCTTGCTGATTATTTTACCTTCGGCATAAACCTTTAGCAAGTACACCCCGGAACTATAATTTCTGACCCTTAGGTTTATTTCCTGATTATGTGGGATATTTGTATAATCCTCGATTAGATTACCGTTTAAGTCGAACAGATATACACTTGTAATAATGAGCCTATCCGGATTCAGGATCTGAATTTCCCTTAAGTTGTGTGCGTGTTTTATGGATAAAGTTGTAAAATCTGTTTGCGGATCTTCAATTATTGGTCCTTCGTCTCCGGGTTCCCCAACAATTGGCCCTTCAATAACGGGTGGCTCTTCTTTGAAGAAAATTATCTCAAAGCGGTCATGGATATATCCCGGTTCTGAAGTTGAGAAGTATGCAGACTTTCGAAGGTCGTGAATACTGTCATTCAACTTATCATTAAGATAAATGTTCATTTCCTCATTTCCATTTTCCAGGGTGTCCAGTCGTATCCTGAATTCTTTATTCTCCTTGATCCTTATTCCCAAGGGTATTACTCTGTCTTTATTGAAATCGGCTATTGACTGGATAACAAGTTTATTATTTCCTTGTAACCAGTACATATCCTCAACATTATCATCAAACAGATGGGCATCATAACCAAGGTCAAAACCATCCGTAGTTGTGGGTATGGCACCAACAAGTATTTGCCTATTATAACCAATTGGTGATCTAAGCGATAATCGAATCTTGGTAAAATTTTCAGAACTGGACCTCCCTGATTTTGTTACTATTTCCGGTTTTAAAAATAGTGAATTGCCGGAACTTTCCTTTTCGTAAATACGTTGGCTATTGGAAAATTTAACTTTGCCTCCAGATGCATCGGTGGAATTGATCAAAAACCCTTGTCCAACTGGTATATATTGCTTAGGAAATTTCTCGCTTTTAAAAAAAATTCCATATGGATCAGGGTCATTATTGATTCTATCATCCAGTGAAGCTGCAGGAACAGCACCTCCTTTAGTCAAAGTAGCATAGCCCCCCACATAACGCAATAAAATATGATCTACTATTTTGAAATGATCCCAAAAATACAAGGCGCCGTTGAAAATATTTATATTATCATCTATGAATGCGTATGCGTCAATAGCCGAAGGATATGGATTTCCTATCAAATAATTTTCATCTGCATCTATTTCAGAAAGAGTGATATCGCCATTATGAGGTTTACCCCTAAAGGTATAATTTTGCTCTTCATCTATTCCAGCACTACCATTTGTTCCTTTCATGGTATAGCCTTCGCCTGTATTTAAAGGACCATTTTCAAGAATTTGAATCCAATTTGCATAAATATTAGCTTCCGCAGGTGAGTATTTCCATAGCCAATAGGTGCTTATTATGATAGGAGAGGTTATTGCGCCATCTGCTTCCCAATATCCAGGTCTGAAACTTATAGTTCCTGGCGATGAGGGAGTGGTTCCATCCTTTAAAACACTACCCACAGTATAGCCTCCATTATTGTCTGACCCCGTCGTACTTACGGGTGATGACCAGTAATTGTACACAAAACTATTGCGTTTTCCCTGTTGGTTTCTATCCAAATATCCGATACTGGCATTATCTAAAATGCTTCCGTGGTCCTGCAATAGTTGAGATTCTCCTACTAAGTCCATTTTCCCATTTAGTAATAGATAATGAGTAATTCTTATAGGATGATCTGCTTCAATAGTTGTTAGGCCAGATTCAGATAATAATCCCAGCATGATTATGTCTTTGTTGCCCGATGTAATATCATGGTTGGTCCTGGCAATGTTCCAGTCAATAGGAGTATTGTTGTATCCAGGACTATTAGGAAAATCCCAAACATTTGGCCTTGCCCATGTATTCGGATCGGCCCAGGTGCCATTTCCTCTAGAAAAATATGGGGTAGGAGAAGTGTTCTCCTGATCAGTGGTCATATTGTATAATCTTCCCGCAATTTTGTTATTCGAGAGGTCTGGAGTGGTTCCATTACTCGGTTGCTGGTTGGCAGGAAAAGTAACTAAGCCGGCCAGATCTGGAATGTCTGAAATCAAGCGGTAATATCCGATCAGGTTACTAGTGGTAAGATCATAGAATGGAATCCCGTCCTGATCAAGATTAAATGTCCCATCATTATAGTAACTACTTAGACCACCATCTTGGATTACTAAATTAGGAACAACCTCTCCTTGTAGAGGGGACAAAACAGTTCCTGCAGCATCCACTTTTAATCGCTGATTCATCATAAAGCGAATTTGTTTTTGGGTAAGAGCCGTATTCCAAATTCTCACTTCTTCTATCCATCCTGAAAAATGATTTTCTGCTTTGCCATTAGTGTTATTCCATCTAGCTCCAATTAAGGCTCTAGATCCACCATTTCCAGTTCCTGAGCTACCAATGAGGATTCCATCTACATATAAGTTGCCATTAGAAACTGCAACATGATACCAACGTGCACCCAGAGATAATGTAGGAAGATCTGCCATCTTAATTTCAAAGCTTGGACTGCTAATAATGGTTCCTGTTGAAGCTTCAGGTCGTATCCAAGCCTCAATACTATAATTTCCTGTATAGGTTAAACCCAGATCCACATAATCATCTACTCCATCAAAGTCAAGGGTGGTGCAGTCTAATGTGCTTAAATCTGCCGTTACGTATGTTGGAGGACAGCCATCATTAACAGGAACCGGAAAATTATTCCCCTCATTATCGAGGATAAATTCATTAGAAGTTAATGTCCATGTAAGAGTAAAGCTACCCTGTATTCCAGGATTAAATATTGCATTTGGATCGGTACTTGGTGGTGAAATAGCTGGGTCACTCGTGCTAGTAAAATGAGATTCTGAAACGGTGTAGCCAGAAGGACCAACCACAGTCCAGGCGGCTGTATATCCATCTAAAGTAGGGAAAGAGGTTATGATACCTTGAGCAGGACCATTATTTAAGGTGCCTGTTCCTTCAACAACTCCAGATAACTGGGCCTCCGTAGTTCCACAGGTGCCTGTAATAACCGTTGTGGTAGAGATATATTGGTCGAAGGCAAAGGCAGTAACTCTTTCATAATTTTCGATACTTTGACAAGAAGTTCCACCTGA
>Ga0314774_1000767_pt1 | contig 23124 bp, 17 predicted proteins | sample MetaGCBIA2018_FD_204515 | JGI IMG/M metagenome (GOLD analysis project Ga0314774, IMG submission 204515) | Cryopeg brine microbial communities from Beaufort Sea near Barrow, Alaska, United States - CBIA 2018 | ecosystem: Environmental > Aquatic > Marine > Coastal | place: USA: Alaska | collected...
CAGCTTGGTACAATCAGCCAAAGCCAGAGCAAGAGGATACCGCACCAATCGTAATCTCATTGCCATGGTTTACCTGATTGGTGGAAAACTTAATTTCGGGCTACCCACGTAGAACAGCGAGGAGCCAGTTTATTGTTCTTAAGTTTTCTCCGTGGTCTCTGCGATCTCTGGAGAGTGAAACGAACGGGCGAGAATATCTTTTATGCTAAAATCTTTGGTAATTATTCAGTACACGACTCAAATCCCACAGTATGTGGGCTGCTGCTGTTGCCGGAGGGAAGTTAATTGGCAACGTTGGACGCAGGCAATAGCTGTAGACCGCATGCCGTAATAGAAGTGCTGAACAGCTACCAACTTTTTTGATTAGCCATCTTATTCTTTTTTGCGAGTGAATCATGCTTGAGCAGACCCTGCAACGATTAGAATTTGATAAAATCGTTCAGCTCCTGGCCGGTTTTACCCAGACCGACCCCGGCTTTGATCGGGCTCTGGCTCTGCGCCCTTTGCCCTCTGACAACGATGTTGTGACCGCTTTAGACGAGGTCGACGAATTGGTCCGCTTGCTCGAAACGGGAGTCTCTCCGCCGATCAACGGTCTGTACGATCTCGGACCGGTCTTCAACTCTTTAACGGTGACCGGCAGCTGTCTCGACAGTGAGAGTTTTCTGCTGGTTCTCTCTTCGCTGGAAACCATGGATGCGGTCCGTATTTTTTTCACTGGGAAACCGGACCTTCCGGAGACCTCACCCCGGATATCGACGATGCAGTCGTGTGTAAAGCTGGCGGCGAAGATTCGTTCGACTGTCGGTAATCGTGGTGAAATTCTCGATTCGGCTTCTGCTGAATTAGGACGAATCCGGCGGAGCATAGGCTCAAACAGACAGTCTCTGCGCCGTGAGTTGGAGCAGATGTTCTCCGATGACCGCTTCACTGGCGTTTTTCAGGATCGGTTGGTGACCGAGCGGAACGGTCGCTATGTGGTGCCGGTCAAGGCCGACTTCCGCGGCAAGATCAAGGGGTTCGTTCATGATGCTTCGTCCAGCGGACAGACGCTGTTTGTCGAGCCTGCCGCAGCGTTGAACCACAATAATGCCCTACAGCAGTTGTTGCAGAGCGAAACCACCGAAGAGCGACGGATTTTGCAGGCTATGAGTGACGCCCTGGTAGCTGATCAGGGGCCGATTCTGCTGAATCAGGAGGTTGTGGTTCACCTCGACCTCCGCACTGCGACGGCCCGCTTTTCCCGAAAATGCGGCGCTGTGGTTCCGCACCTCGTTGGTGAACCGCTGATCGATCTGCGCCAAACCCGCCACCCGCTGCTTCTTTCCAGTTGCAACGACGCAAGCGAAGTCGTTCCGGTTGATCTGCATCTTGGTGAACGGCACACCGTCCTGGTGATCAGCGGCCCAAATACCGGTGGCAAGACTGTCGCACTGAAAACGGCCGGTCTGCTGGTGCTGATGGTGCGGGCCGGTCTGCCGATCCCGTGTCATCCCGATAGTCGGCTGCACCTGTTTAAAAACGTTTTTGCCGACATCGGTGACGATCAGAGCATCGAAAATCACCTCTCGACTTTTGCCGGGCATCTGACCCGTCTCCGGACTATTCTGGATGAAGCCGATGCCGGATCTCTCGTGCTGATCGATGAAGCCGGCACCGGCACCGACCCGTCTGAAGGGGCGGCTTTGATACTCGCCGTGCTCGATAAACTGCGCGAACGGGGGACACGGGCTCTGCTGACGACACATCTCAATCTACTTAAAGGGTATGCCCAACTCCGTGATGATGTCGAGAATGCGGCGGTCGAATTTAATCCGGAGAGTTTACGTCCGACTTACCGTCTCCATTATGGGATACCGGGGGAGAGCAGCGCTTTTACCATCGCCCGCCACTACGGTATTGCCGATGATGTGCTGACGCAGGCGGAGTCCTACCTCGGAGAAGGTGAACAGGAGGGGCGGCAGCTCATCGTCGAGCTCAATGAACTGGTGCGCAACCTTCAGAATGAAAAGCAGGAAACAGCCGAGCTGCTCACTTCCGCCCGCAAGGATCGTGAAACGCGGCGACGCCTGCTGCACGAGTTTGAAGGTCAAAAGAAGAGTCTGCTTGATCGCTCGATCGTTCGGGGTGAAAAGCTGGTCCGCGAGGCCGAACGGGAAGTTCAGCGCATTCTAGGCCAGCTCCCGGGGGTGCAAACTCTGCCGGAGAAGGCGAATGTAGTGGCGGCGGTCAAAGCGGTCGGGCGTAAGTTGCAGCAAGAAAAATCAGACGCTGTGCCGATCCTTAAGGCGCCCAAAAATGTTAAGCAGGGGGAGTATCTGCAGGTGCTCGGTCTCGGTGTCGATGGCGTGGTGACCCAGCTGTCGGCCGGAAAAATTGAGATCGATCTGCACGGGAAAAGGATGCGGCTCGCACCGGATAAGCTGGGGCAGTACGCACCGCGGCGCTTTTCCGTTAAGAACGGTGGGGCAAGGATGAGCCGGCATATCGAACGGGATCGGTTTCAACCACGGCTATTGCTGGTCGGTAAACGGGCGGATGAAGCAGCGGTCGAACTCGAACGTTTTCTCGATGACGCCCTTCTTCACGACATAAATGAACTCGAAGTTGTGCACGGTTCAGGCGAAGGGATTTTGCGGCGCATTGTTCGTGAACAGTTGGCAGCAAATCGCTCGGTTGCAGCCTTTCATGCCGCCGGGGTCGATTCCGGTGGTGATAATGTTACAGTTGTTGAAATGAGAACAGAATGAGCAGGCAGATTCCCGAGGAGATTATTCAGGAGATTCGCGACCGGACCGACATCGTCGAGGTTGTCTCCTCGTATCTGCCGTTAAAACGTTCCGGCGCCAATAATCAGGGGCTCTGTCCGTTCCATTCCGAAAAAACCCCCTCTTTCAATGTCAATAGCACGCGGCAGATCTTTCACTGTTTCGGCTGTGGCGTCGGCGGCAACGTCTTCACTTTTTTAATGCGGATGGAAGGGCTTGTTTTTCCAGAAGCGGTGCGTAGATTGGGGGCGAAGTCTGGTGTAACGGTTCCGGATACGGAGATGACTCCGGCTGAAGATCAGCGTCGTCAGGAACAGGAGAAGTTGGCCCGGATCAACGCGGTCGCCTCTGATTTTTATCATCAACTCCTGCTTGATAGTAATGAGGCTGCACCGGCCAGGCGCTACCTCCGTCAGCGTGGGTTCGATGCTGAAGCCGTGAGGACATTTCGTCTCGGCTATGCGACCGAGCAGTGGGATATGCTCGCTCAACATCTGAAAACAAAGGGGTTCGACCCGAAAACGGTTCGCGATCAACTCGGTCTGATTCGTCTGAAGAAGGATGGTCGGGATGATTATGACCTGTTCCGCAAACGGTTGATGATTCCGATCTATAACATCCGTGATCAGGTGGTGGCGTTTGGCGGTCGGGTTCTCGACGATTCGCTGCCCAAATATATAAACTCGCCCGAATCGCCGATCTATCATAAGAGCCGGGTTCTTTACGGGCTGCACACCGCTCGTGAAGCGATGCGACGTGAGAATGCCGGAATTATTGTCGAAGGCTATTTTGATCAGATGGCGCTGCAAAGGAGCGGATTTGAGAATTCGGTTGCGACCTGTGGCACAGCTTTAACTCCGGATCATGCCCAGATGCTGAAGCGTTATACCGAACGACTCCTGATGTTGTTTGATCAGGACAAGGCTGGACAGAAGGCGACGCTCCGGTCGATGGATGCTCTGCTTCCGGTCGGGATTTCCGTCGCGGTGATCACCCTTCAGGAAGGGGCTGATCCTGATTCCTATCTCGCCGAACATGGCGTCGAGGCGATGCAGGCGCGGATTGATGCCGCGCAGCCGATCCTCGAATATTATATCGATCTGACGCTGGAACAGTGTGGTGAAACGGTGGAGGGGCGCGCCCGTGCGGTGGAGGCGATCGCCGGTAAAATCAAGCTGTTGAACAGCGACATCGAGCGAGATTTGTATGTCAATCTCCTTGCCGGGCGGACCGGGATCAATGCTTCATTGTTGCGCGATCGGGTCACTGCTGCAAAACAGCCCGATAGGAGGGACGCGCCTCCACAAGGGACCGTTCGTGCCGCCCCGAAAGTGGCGGCGCAAAAAGCGGCTCGCCCGCAAGTGCTGGAGTCTGTGGTGAAGGCGCAGGAGACGATGTTGCGCCTGGTGTTTTTCCGGCTCATCTCTCCGGCGGCCATCGATCTGGATTCAATCGATGAGCTGTTTCCCGGTGATGATTTCAGGGAGATTGCGGTTTTGGTTGTCTCTCTCTTTTCTGGCGGGGAGGAGATTGAGTCCGGTCGACTCCATGCAAAGCTCACCCCTTCAGCAATGGAGTTGTTGGCTTCCATTGAAAGTGTCGGGTCTGAAAACCTGGAAGAAGACCCCGAAGCCATTTTTGCCGGTTGTCGGATCGCCACCAAGAAGCATTCCTACAGCTTACAGAGTCAAAAATTAAAAAGTGATATGGCGGCGGCTTTGCGGGACGGGATGGTCGAACTGCACACAAAGTTGCAGACGGAATATATAGAATTGAAAAAAAGTGAGAAAAAGCTTTAAAAAATCGATTTTTTGTGTATTAATGTTCAATTCGAAAAAATACCGATTGGTTGAGGGGTAGACGTTTCATGGCAAAGAAAACCAGTAGTGAGGAAGTACAGCAGCTGATCGATCTAGGGAAGGAGAAGGGTTACCTGACCTATGATGAAGTCAACGAAATCCTTCCGTCCGATATGGTCTCTTCCGAGCATCTTGAAAGTGTCATGGCTATTTTTGGTGACATGGATATCGAAGTGATCGATTCGGCTGATGAGAGTCAGCATATCTCGGACCACGCTTCCGATAACGACGACTCTGATGAGGATGAAAAAGAGCCGGAGTTTGACGCCGGAACGCTCGGTAAAACCAGCGACCCGGTTCGCATGTATCTGCGCGAAATGGGGCAGGTTCCTCTACTCACCCGTGAAGGGGAAGTTGAGATAGCCAAGCGGATCGAAGAAGGGGAGAATCTGGTCGGGCGCGTGGTTCTTAAAACGCCGATTGCCGTCAAAGAGGTCCTCGTTCTCGGTGATCGTCTCGAACGGGATCTGGTTAAGGTTTCAGAAATAACCAAAGATCACGAAGATGAAGAGGGGGAGGCGTTGGGGCAGAAACATCGCGTGCGCATCCTGGCTCTGGTTGAAAGTATAAAGGCTCAAGAGGTTGAACTTCTCGACTTGGCCGAAAACCTCAAGTCCGAAACAGATAAGAAAAAGAAGGAAAAGATCGAAAAGCAGCAGAAACAAATCCGGAGCAATCTGTTTGATCAGATGCTCAGTCTGCGTCTCAAAGAGCATCAGGTCGACAAGATTGTTGATCGTCTCAAGGAGTTGGTGAAGCAGGTCAAAAAAGGGATGCTGGAGATCTCGACCTGTGAACAGGAGCTCGGTCGCCCGGACAAAGATATCCGGAGTCTCTTCCGCAATCTGCGTAAGAGTGATGAAGACGCGAAAAAAGTTTCTGAAGAGTTGGGTCGTTCGGTCGATGTATTGTTAGCCTACGACAAACGGATAAAAGCGGCCAACCGCAAGTTTAAAAATATTGCCGATGAGTCCGGTTTTGCTCCGGATGATCTGCTCGCCTCGCTCCGGGAGTTACAGGTCGGTGAGTGGAAGGCGAAACAGGCCAAGTCGGAGTTGGTGGAAGCCAACCTGCGACTCGTCGTTTCGATCGCCAAGAAATACACCAATCGCGGACTGCAGTTTCTCGACCTGATTCAGGAGGGGAATATCGGCTTGATGAAGGCGGTTGATAAGTTTGAGTACCAGCGTGGTTATAAGTTTTCAACCTATGCCACCTGGTGGATCCGTCAGGCCATCACGCGGGCGATCGCCGACCAGGCACGGACCATCCGTATTCCGGTCCATATGATCGAAACGATCAATAAGCTTATCCGGACCAGCCGTCAGCTGGTGCAGGAGATCGGTCGCGAGCCGACCCCGGAAGAGATCGCCGAGCGGATGGAGCTGCCGTTGGAAAAAGTTCGTCGGGTTCTGAAAATTGCCAAGGAGCCGATCAGTCTCGAAACGCCGATCGGAGAAGAAGAAGACTCCTCTCTGGGTGATTTCATAGAAGATAAAGGGGTTGTTACCCCTCTGGAAGCGGTCATCACGGGAAACCTTGGCGATCAGACCTCCTGTGTGCTGTCAACGTTGACTCCGCGCGAAGAAAAAGTTTTACGGATGCGGTTCGGTATCGGTGAAAAATCGGATCATACCTTAGAAGAGGTCGGGCAGGATTTTTCTGTGACCCGGGAGAGAATCAGGCAGATTGAGGCGAAGGCGCTACGCAAATTACGGCATCCGAGTCGTACCAAGCGTCTGAAGAGTTTCGTCGAATAGCTAAATGGAGTTCTGTCGGTTCCTGATCCGGCCGGACATTAATCTTATAATCAGGGCCTATAGCTCAGTTGGCAGAGCCACCGGCTCATAACCGGTCGGTCCCAGGTTCGAATCCTGGTGGGCCCACCATAAATTATTCTGATGACTAAACAAGTCTCAATGACATACGGCAGGCAATAGTTTTAAGGGAGTGCAACGAATCGACAGTTGCACTCTTTTTTTATGGGGAGTCATGATCACGAAAAAAGAAGCACGAATACATGATATTGTTGGTCTTTTAAGCGGATTCTACCCGTCAGTTCTCGCAGAAGATTGGGACAATGTCGGGCTGCAGGTCGGGGACCAGGCCGCTATCGTTACACACCTTGCCATTGCCCTCGATCCCTCGCCGGTCGCCGTGGCTGAGGCGATTGAGCTCGGGGCAACACTCCTGATTTGTCACCATCCGCTGATTTTTAGACCCCTGAAGCAGATCACAACCAAGGATGAAACCGGTCGTCTGATCAGAATGGCGTTGCGTTCAGATCTCGCCATCATCGCTGCTCATACCAATCTCGACCGGGCGGAGAATGGATTGAATGATTGGTTGGCAGACCGCCTCGGATTAGAATCGACTCTCCCGCTCGAAACAGTGACCGGGATGTTATTCAAACTGGTTGTTTATGTTCCGGTTGATCATGCAGAGAGCGTTGCCGAGGCTCTCTTCACTTCCGGCGCCGGACATGTTGGCGGTTACGATCGCTGTTCTTTCAGCACTTCCGGCCGTGGAACCTATCGACCGTTGGCCGGTGCGAATCCCACCGTCGGGAAGGTCGGCGAAGCAAAGTCGGTCGAGGAGTCCCGCTTAGAGGTTCTGGTGTCGAAAGAGACTCTGAGCCGGGTTGTCAATCGTCTCATCAAGGTCCACCCTTATGAGGAGGTCGCTTACGATATCATACCGATTAACAACAGCCGTAAGGATGTCGGTCTCGGTCGAATCGGTCGATTGCCGCATGCGGTCGCTCTCGAAGCGTTTTTTGCTCAAATAAAGGCGGCTCTAAAAGTCGAGACGTTGCGTGTTGCCGGTCCAGAGACGGGCGAGGTGAAAAAAGTGGCTGTCTGTGGTGGGAGTGGCGCCTCTTTGTTGCTCGCTGCGGCGCGCCAGGGTGCCGATCTTCTGTTGACCGGAGATGTTAGCTATCACGATGCACGCAAGGCCGAAGAACTCGGTTTAACTCTGGTTGATGCCGGCCATTTTGCGACAGAGCATATTGTTGTCGACTATTTGACAAAAGCTCTCCGTACCGAGAGTATGAAGAGAGGGTACAATCTTGAAATTTCAGCCGTGACCGGGGAGTTGGATCCCTTGCGGACGGTGTGAGCGTTAGGACGGGAGCCGGCTTTAGCTTTCCCTTTGCGAGTCAATTCGCAGTCGGGTTTTGTTAAAGCGATTTTCTTCTGACAGGTCAATAACCAAGTGGGAGGTAACACGTGCAGGAAACACTGAAAATTCTCAAAGAGCTTCAAGACCTCGATAAGGACTTGAACGAAAAACGCCAGGGTCGGCATAAGCTTACCGGGGAACAGGCTGAAATCTCTTCTGAACTGAACAGAATTCAGGCGATGATTGATGTTCTCAAGGGGAGCATTGCCGTGCTCGATGCACAGCGTCGGGATTTTTCTCAAGATCTTCTGATCGAAGAGGGGAACGTCACCAAGGCAGAAAGCCGTCTGCCGACAATCAAGACCCAGCGGGAGTATGTCGCGGTCCTCAAAGAGGTCGATACAGCGAAAAAAATGAATAAGGATATCCAGGATAAAATCGCCGCTCTCGATGCGGAGATTGAAACCCTGGATAACGATTGCCAGGAAAAAGAGGGAGAACTCGCCCAGATTCAAGGCGAGGTGAAAGAGCGCCAGCAAGAGATTGCCGCCGCCCTGAAACTCTCTGACAAAGTTCTGGCCGAAGGTGACGGGCGCCGAGATGGTTTTCTAGAGCAGATCCCTGCCTCCGTCCGCAAGCGATATGAAATGTTGCTCGATAAGCGTGCCGGTGTTGCTATCGTTGAAGCGCGTCAGGAGACCTGTTGTGGCTGTAATATGAACCTGCCGCCGCAACTGTTCAATCGCCTCTATACGACAAAAGAGATGCTGACCTGCCCACACTGCAACCGGATGATTTATCTCGATTTGTCCGACTCCTGATTTAGAGAAAGTAGTGTGGCTGAAGAAGGTCGGATGGTCGCCGGTTTGCCGTTAAGGCAGACGGGAGGAAAGTCCGGGCTCCATAGGGCAGGATGGTCCTTAACGGGGACCGGGGGTGACCCCAGGGAAAGTGCCACAGAGAGAAGACCGCCCGCTCTGCGGGTAAGGGTGAAAGGGTGAGGTAAGAGCTCACCAGGCCCGGCGGTGACGTCGGGTGCTCGGTAAACCCCATCCGGAGCAAGACCAAATAGAGGAGCGCTTGAGGACGGCCCGTCCGAAGCTTCTGGGTTGGTTGCTTGAGGCCGTCGGCAACGGCGGTCCTAGAGGAATGGCCATCACCTGCTTTCGGGTAACCGGAGGCGGGGACAGAACCCGGCTTATGGCCTTCTTCAGCCCCTTTTTATTTATCATGTTATTTTTCGGTTTTATAACCCAAAAGAAGGCTAGGGTGAAAATCTTTATCTACCACTGACACGGAGTCAAAGAGGGAAAATCAGTAAAGCTATATGTTTTTGCGTTTTTCTCAGTGTTCTCAGTACCTCTGTGGTGAAAACCTTTGTTTTGGTTATAGGTCCGTTATTTTTTTAAAGACAGGTAGGGTCTTTGGTGCAAACGCTTTTTGATTCTCGTCAAACAGATTGGCTGAAAATTGTCCAGAGAGTTCAGAATGAATGGACCTCCCTGGTCGAATCTGAACGCTTCTGGATCGTAACCAAAATCGAACAGTTGTCCAGACTTCAGCAGGAGTTGCATTCTCTGGTTGCTGCAGCAGATGGCGAGGATGTTTGTCGAGACTGCTGCGGTGGTTGCTGTGGCGACGGTCTCTATCATCCCACCCTGGTCACCATCCTCGCCCATCTGGTTCCTGATCGTCCCCTGCCGACCCCGGATTTTCGACAGAGTTGTCCTTATTTTGGGGTTGGCGGTTGTCTCTTCCTTCCCGCTGTTCGTCCATTTAATTGCGTTATCTTTATTTGTGAGAAAATTGAAGAACGATGCAGCGAAAAGTCTCTCGCTTTGATTTGCGGGTTGGAATCGCAAATCCGCACGATATATGAAGCGTTTGACTCACGCTTTGCCGGATCGAGTCTGCGTGGGGTGATGAATCGGGCCTCAATCGTCGATCCCCGGGATTTTTTAGTCGGAAAGAGTCGCCAGCGCGTAACGAACATGGAGTCTGAAAAAATGGAACTGAATTTCAAAAAAAACAGCCCGGAGATCGAGGGACGCATTTCAGAGTTGATGGAGATGGTCGGCGTGCATCATCCGCGCATCATCCGTGAAATGATCCTTTCGGCCTTAAAGGCCGGGCATGATATCGATTATCTGGCCGACTTGAAATTAATCAGGACGACGATGAAGGAGATGCGCTTCACCAATAAGGTGTTCGGCCCCTATCGGGACCGGCGCAAGGTCACTATTTTTGGCTCGGCTCGCAACGACCCGGGTGAGGCTATTTATAAGAAATGCGTCCGCTTCTCGGCTCTTTTGGCTGAGCGTGGATATATGGCAATTACCGGCGGCGGCGGCGGCATCATGCAGGCCGGGAATGAAGGGGCTGGCGCACAGAATTCGTTTGCCGTTAATATTCGTCTCCCGTTTGAGCAGGATACAAATCCGTTTATGTCGGAGTCTGCCCGGGTGATCGTGTATCAATACTTTTTTAATCGTAAGGTCGCTTTTCTTAAGGAGGCCGACGCTGTCGCCCTGTTCCCGGGTGGGTTTGGTACTTTAGACGAAGCGATGGAGGCTCTCACTTTAGTTCAGACCGGGAAAAATCCGCCGATCCCTCTCGTGCTGATTGATAATGACGAGGGTGATTACTGGGAAAAATGGCTCACTTTTCTCAAGGAGACCTTGTTGCCGAAGGGGCTGATTTCAGGCGAGGACTTTAGCCTGTTTACGATTACGCGAGATCCTGAAGAGGCGGCGCAGGAGATCGATGATTTTTATCGGGTTTATCATTCGGGGCGGTATGTTGACGGGACGCTGGTACTCCGGCTGAATAAATCGCTCGATTCAGCTCAACTTCAGGTTCTGACGAATGAATTCAGCGAGATTCTGGTTCCCGGCAGTCATTTTCGAATGTCCGGTCCACTTCCGAAGGAAGAAGATCAGCCCGATCTGATGCATCTGCCGCGCATCGTGTTTGAGTTTAATCGGAGACACTGCGGACTGCTGATCGCCTTTATTCGCAGGATTAATTCATTCTAGAAGATCTTTAGACTGTCGGGCCCTCTTATTCGTAGCCGATTCAGCCTTTGACTTTGCACTTCTGTGGCAAACCGACCTTTAATGCATTGTCTCTCGCCCGTTCGTTTCACTCTCTAGAGAGCGCAGAGACCGTGGAGAAAACATGAGAACAACCTCTATGGTTTATTTGAACTTCTCTGCGAACTCAGCGTACTGCGAGAGACAGTCTTGGTGATTGAACTGTCATCTCGAACAAAGAGAGAGGTCTGCTTGAAAACCAGATTTTTCCTGACGTCGAAATGACAAAGAATCTAAATCAAACGACAACCCCTTCAGCCTTTGAACTATAAGACCTTGACAGATTTTCACCGCGGCTAATATTGTTTTTGACTTTGCTCTTCTCTGTGTTCTCTGCGGGCTCTGTGAAATACCGCCTTTTAAGACTTTGTCTCTCGCCCGTTCGCTGCGCTTTCCAGAGTTCGCAGAGAGAATCAAAAGCATTTAAACGAGCTTCTTGCAAAATAGTGAAAATCGAGTTGCCGTCATTCCCGCGCAGGCTTAGGATCCGGAGATTAACAGGAAAGGTTAAAAACTGGATCCTAAGTTTCCACAAGGATGACGACTTTCACAAAAGGCTCTGAAGCCAGTTTTACTTATTGAGTTTGTGGCAGAACAGGCAGCGAAATTTAGGCGGATGATCCTTTGGGAAAGCGACACCCTGATCGTTGTGGCACTCTTCACAATGCTTTTCAGCCGCTTTTTTCCCTTCTTTTGCAACAAGTTCATAATACGGTCTGTGGGTGTCGTCTGCCGGAATATGGGTCGTCGTCTCTTCCGGAGCGGCCCATAGAAATGCAACAATGCCAATACCGATGGCCAATAGGAGTAAGTCTCTTTTGTGTTCTTTTTTCATTGCGAGTCCTGTCTTGTATAGATTCCGTACGTGGTTGGTTGCGGCACGGCTCTGTTATTCGGATTTGATAAACAGCAGATAGATCACAATTGAGACGATGGCAGCACCACCGCCGATAAAAATGATCAGACTCTCGTTGCCGAGACCATCGGCCAGAGAGGTGTCGTGAGCCGTGGTGTAGGCGAGGAGTTCTGCAAATCCGACAATGCCGACAGTTGTGGCGAGCAACAGGCGCCACTTCATGATCAGGCAGATCAAAATAATGATGGCGACGACCCCGAGAAAATAAGGGGAATACATCAATTCGGAAATTTGTGATTCCTTGAAAAATTGAAGAAGTTCTTCGCTGCGTAAATTGCTCAAAAGTTGATCAAAATATTTCATTTGCCTGCCTCTTAATTCTCTTTTTTTACGGTTCTGTTTTGATCCCGTTTTTGGTTTCGAAGTTTAGCAGCCTTTACTCCGCAAGGAAAGGAGAAAAGGCTTAATCTCCTTGACTTTGCGCACTCTCTTCTCCTACGATGATCGATTATTGTTGAACCAAAATAGAGTGATGTTTTTCAGCATATTAACTGAGAATCGTAAGGCCTATAGGTTTAAATATCAAGACTTGATTGGCCGCTGATGTTGTCCTTGCGGGTTATCTCCAGACCTGCCGAAATGGTGAAGCGAAAAGAGAGGTTCAAGAGTGTGCCTGAGCGTGCAGTAGGGATATTTGATTCCGGAGTTGGTGGATTAACGTTACTGAAAGAGGTTGTTAGACTTCTGCCACGTGAAGACGTTCTCTATGTCGGGGATACGGCCCGTGTACCGTATGGGACAAAGAGTTCGGAGACGGTCAGGCGTTATGCCGTTGAGTCGGCCGGGTATCTTGTTCAGCAGGGGGTTAAAATGCTGGTTGTCGCCTGCAATACCGCCTCGGCTGTCGCTATCGATGAACTGGTCAGCCTGTTTAACATTCCGGTTATCGGTGTTATTGAACCTGGCAGTCGGCGGGCCGCAGAGCTGACGGAAAATCTAAAAATCGGCGTCATCGGTACAGAAGGGACCGTCAAAAGCGGTGCGTATGCCAAGGCGATCCGGATGAAAAATCCGACGATCGATGTGATCTCAACCGCTTGCCCACTTTTTGTCCCTCTGGCCGAAGAGGGGTGGTCTGATCATCAGATTGCCGAGATCGCCGCCAGAGAGTATTTGTCACCATTGATCGCTGCAGGGGTCGATACACTGGTGCTCGGTTGTACGCATTACCCGCTGCTCAAGAATACTCTGCGGGTCGTTCTGGGTGAGACAATACATCTGGTCGATTCGGCCGAAGAGACCGCCAAGGTGGTGGTCGAAACCTTGGGCTCTGTTGGTGCTAATCAATCGGGTCAAGGGTCCGTCCGTTTTTTTGTGACAGATGTTCCTGACCGGTTCAGGCGTGTCGGTAGTGCTTTTTTGGGGCGGGAACTGCAGTCTGTTGAGCAGATTGTTCTCGATCAATAGTAAACATCACAGCAAAGGGTGGATGGAAAGGTGTTATGAATAAACGGTTACTATTATTTCTGGGCGGTGGTGTGATCATTGTCGGCGCTCTCTTTCTGCTCTCGATTCTCGGTCAGCAGTCAGCGGAAAACCAGCTACAGGTTGTGACCCCGAATCTGCAGACCTCGGACGTCCCCGCTGTTTCTGAGCGTGAGATGACCCTTTATTTTGCGAGTCCGGATGCGACGCAACTGGTCAGTACGACCACACAGATCGGCTGTACAGACGATCAGAGTTGTTTGCGTGCAACTGTGGAGGCGCTGATTCGTGGTCCGATTGAGGTCGGGCTGCCGGTCCTCCCCGCCGGAACCCGTCTGCTCAATCTACGCGTCGAAGCGGATCTCATTATTTTCGATTTTGATGCGCAACTGGTCGATGGCCATCCGGGTGGAAGTCAGAGCGAGCTGTTAACCGTCTACGCCCTGGCGAATTCTACCGCTGTTAATTTCCCCCATTTGCGTCGGATGCAGATCCTGATCGATGGCGCTGCTGTCGACACCCTGAAAGGGCATGTCGACCTGCGTCGCCCTCTGTTGGCCGATTTTACCTATTCTAAACGAACCATCGACAGTGTCGACGGGAAGGATTAAATTGATGAACAAATTTCTTGAAGCGATTGATGAGAGGATTCTGGTTCTCGACGGAGCGATGGGGACCATGTTGCAGGAGCGCGGCTTGCTCTCTGGCGGTTGTCCCGAAGAGATGAATCTGAACGCCGCCGAAACTGTCGGTAGCGTGCATCGGACCTATGCCGAGGCCGGAGCCGATATTCTGGTCGCCAATACTTTTGGCGGCAGCCGGACAAAGCTGGCCCATTACGGGCTGGAAGCCCAAGTGCATGACATTAATATGCGCGGCATCGAAATCGCGCGTAAGGCTGCGAGCAGTGGTCAGTTTGTGGCCGGAACCATTGGCCCGACCGGGCGTTTTCTGGAGCCGGTGGGGGATGCGTCGTTCGATGAGATGGTCGATATCTTCGGTCAACAGGTCAGGGCGTTTGCCGAGGCCGGTGCGGATCTGATTACCCTTGAAACCTTCCTCGATGTTGCAGAGATCAGGGCGGCGGCGATCGCCTGTCGGGAGTTCTCGAAGCTCCCCTTTATTGCCCAGTTGACGTTTGAGGATGGGGGCCGGACCGTACTCGGTACCCCGCCTGAAGCGGCGGCAGTCACCCTCGATGCTCTGCAGGCCGATGTCATCGGCTCCAACTGTGGCCTCGGGATCGATGGAATTTACGACGTGCTCGATAAGATGCGCAGCGTCACCAACCGTCCGCTCATCGCTCAGGCGAATGCCGGACTACCGATTCTGGTCAACGGGGAGACGGTCTTCCCGGCCACACCCGATGAGATGACCCTGTTTCATGATCGACTGATTGCCGCCGGAGTTCGGGTGATCGGCGGCTGTTGCGGTACCACGCCGGCGCACATCCGGGCGATCAGTCAGGCGCTCAAAGGGCGGGATATGAGCTGGACGCCGCCGGTGCGCCGTGGTTATCTTTCGAGCCGCACTTCCGTTGTCGCGGTCGGAAGTGGTGCTCCCTGTGCAATTATCGGCGAGCGGATCAATCCGACCGGGAAAAAAGCGTACAGTGCCGAACTTCTCGTCGGGAAAACCGCCTACATCCGCCGTGAGGCACAGAGCCAGGTTGAAGCGGGTGCCAGCCTGCTCGATATCAATTGTGGCGCTCCCGGGGTCGATGAACCGGCCGCCCTGGAGAGTGCGGTGTTTGCCGTCAGCGGTCTGGTCAACACGCCGCTGGTCCTCGATTCTTCCGATCCGGTCGCGCTGGAACGGGGTCTGAAGTCTGCCGATGGGAAGGTTCTGATCAATTCGGTCTCCGGGGAGGAAAAGAGCCTCGCCGCTATATTGCCGCTAGCGGCAAAGTATGGTGCCGCGGTCATCGGTTTGACCCTCGATAACAGTGGAATCCCGGAGACAGCCGCCGGGCGCCTCGATATCGCCCGGCGTATTCTGGCGAGGGCCGAGGCGGCTGGGCTACCGAAGCAGGATCTGATTATCGACTGCTTAACCTTAACCGTATCGGCCGAGCAGAAGCGGGCGGTCGAAACGTTACGGACCCTGCGGGGAGTGCGTGATGAACTCGGTCTGGCGACTGTTCTCGGGGTGAGCAATATTTCATTCGGGCTACCGAATCGGTCTGTCCTCTCGTCGGCTTTTTTTGCCATGGCAATCGAAGCCGGACTCGGCGCCGCCATCATCAATCCGAAAGAAGAGCGGATGATGGATGCTTATCGCTCCGCGATGGTTCTGCTTAATCATGACCTGCGCTCCGAGCAGTACATCGCCCGCTACAGCAATGTCGCCCCTGCGGCGGCCGCAACCGTCTCCGGGTCGGCGGGCATCCGTGAGCGTCTGACCGGGGCTATTATCGAAGGGGACGCTGAAGGGGTTCTTCCTTTGCTTGAAGATGCGTTGGCAGAGGGGCTTTCGTCGCTGCAGATCAGCAACGAAGGGCTTCTCCCCGGTCTGGAAGAGGTTGGGCGCCGTTTTGGTAAGAACCAGATCTTTCTCCCCCAGGTCATGAAGTCGGCTGAAACCATGCAGACCGCTTTTGCCCGCCTGAAGCAGGAGTTGGGAGGAGATGCTCTGGTTCCGCTGGCAAAAATCCTGATGGCGACCGTCGAAGGGGATATTCACGATATCGGTAAAAATATCGTCTGCACCCTGCTGGAAAATCACGGTTTTGAAGTGCATGATCTCGGTAAAAATGTCTCGGCCCAAACGATTCTGGACGAAGCGTTGCGGTTGAAGGTTGATGCGGTCGGGCTCTCGGCGCTCATGACCACGACCTTAAAGCAGATGGAAATCACTATCGCTCTGCTGCGCGAGGCCGGGATCAAGGTTCTGACGATGGTCGGCGGTGCGGTCGTCACGCAGGACTATGCTACCGAAATCAAAGCGGACCTCTATGCCGAAGACGCACTCGAGGCGGTTCAGAAAATCAAGGAACTTTTCCCGGCCAAGTCGGCATGATCACTTGCGTCATTTCGCGTAGTATGATAGTAATGGTCTGTTATTACGCCCTTTTTCTGGATAAAGAATATAATGGTAGTCGGATTTAATCACAATTTTCGCTATAGAGGCGAAGTTTTTCATGTTCAGACCGAAGACGGTGGTTTGAATACGACCAATATTGTTACCCTCCTCTACCGCGGTGGAACCATCCTGGCTCGGCAGAAAACATCCTATGCTGACATCGCCAAGGTCGACAACCTGAACAAGGTTGTTGAAGAGTTGATGAAAGAACAGCATAAAGAGATGCTGAAACGGTTGAAAACCGGAGAATTTGATCAAAGGATCGATGAAATCCTCTCCGGGATAAAGCCGGTGCCGGTCGAATCGGTTGTTGCAGCGACGGTCTCAGAGTCCGGAGCTGTCGTCGAGACCACGCCGGAACCTCTCCCCCCTCAGGCAGAAGACGTTGCCCCGCCGGTTGTTGCCGCTGTAGAAGAAGAGTATGAGGACGCAATTCCGATTCTGGAAGAAGATATAGAAGAAGTAGAGGAAGTAGAAGAGGTCGAAGAGGTCGAAGAGGTCGAAGAAGCGGAGCCCGAGTTTGATCTGGATGATGTCATCTTGTCGTACCTGATGGGTGGCAAGGAGAAATGACAATAGACTCAACCTGTCTCTCGCAGAGCGCGCAGAGTTCGCTGAGAACGTCAAAAGCTGGTTAAACTTTGGTTAAGCTTTAATCGTTTTTCTCTGTGACCTCTAGAGAGCGCAGCGAACGGGCGAGAGGTGGTTCGCCTCTCTTATTCCCGAAGCGCTTCAGATCGGGAATCCAGATTCTGATTGATTCTAAAGGCTGGATCCCCATTAGGGGCATACGGGGATGACGGATAAATGAAGGTCAAAAGCCAAGAGCGTCTCTCGCAGAGCACGCAGAGTTCGCTGAGAAGGTCAAAAACAGAATTTCGGAGTCAAACCAATAGATTCGTTTTTCTCTGTGACCTCTAGCGAGCGAAGCGAACGGGCGAGAGAAAGATTTTTGGGTTGAGTGCTTTTAGCAATGATGGTCCTTTGGTTCTCCATTGAATCGCCACAATCGCACAGAGATAACCGCCGATCACCGGTCAGGCGGCAGAGAGAGGGATTCAATGCTCGATCAAGCGACCGTAACAGAATTGGAACAGACCGCCCGGAAATTACGGGTCGATATTTTAAAAATGCTCAATCAGGCCAACTCCGGGCACACCGGCGGCAGTTTGTCGGCGATTGATGCTCTGACCGTCCTGTTTTTTAACGAAATGCGTCATGATCCGACCAACCCGAAATGGGCCGATCGGGATCACTTCATTCTTTCCAAAGGGCATGCGGCTCCGGCTCTCTATGCCTGTCTCGCCGAGTCCGGTTATTTCCCGTCTGAAGATCTGAAGACCTTGCGTCGTCTCGGGAGTCATCTTCAGGGGCACCCTGATATGCGAAAAACTCCCGGGGTTGAAGTCTGTACCGGTTCTCTCGGGCAGGGGATTTCCCAGGCGGTTGGCATGGCTCTGGCTGCGCGGCTCGATGGCCGCTCATCACGTACCTATACGCTCATCGGTGATGGAGAGCTGCAGGAAGGGCTGGTCTGGGAAGCGACAATGGCGGCGGCGCATTTCAAGCTCGACAATCTCTGTGCCATCGTCGATTGTAACGGTCTGCAGATCGACGGCGACGTCGAAAAAGTCATGGGGATCGCTCCGGTCGGCCCGAAATTTCTCGCCTTCAATTGGCATGTCCTCGAAGTCGATGGGCATAGCATTGCAGCTCTCGGACAGGCGTTAGCCGAAGCGAAAGAGACCAAAGGGCAACCGACAATGATTATCGCTCGGACGGTTAAAGGCAAAGGGGTCCCCTTCTTCGAGCACAAGGCGAGTTACCACGGAGTCCCGCCGAGCAACGATGAGCTGGAAGAGGCGTTGGCACACTTGGGTCATTCCTGATGGCGTCGCGATAATTCCGCCCTGCTGCGTTGTCGCAGTTTTTCAGACTCTTGACATACCGATGTATGCCTTCGATCCTGAAAAACGACTCCGCCTTGCTGGACGAAGTTCTTGCTTAGCCATTGACACGAAAAAGTTTTATCTGCTTATCTACTTCGCTCCACCAAAGAGCTATTGGATAAGGTCATAGTCAGTTTCACGCCCGTTCGCGTTGCTCACTCAAGACGCAAAGGCGCAAAGAAAATCTTAGATTATAGGGTTAACCTTGGCGTCTTTGCGGCTTTGCGTGAGACAAGGTTTTGATTTCGACCGTAAGTTAATTGATTGCCCCCGAGTTGAAACGATTTCGGATTTTGCAATCAGAGCTCAGGTTGAGTCAAATGGATAACCAGAAAGTTTTATTTCAAAACAAACAAACCGCTCGCATAATTTAAGAGGTTAAAATCTTGAGTAAAGAAATGATTGCAACCAGAGATGCTTACGGACAGACCCTGCTCGAGTTAGGGCATGAGAATCCCGATGTTGTGGTCCTCGATGCTGATCTCTCCGGGTCGACGAAAACCGGCATTTTTGCTAAGGCGTTTCCGGAGCGTTTTTTCAATATGGGGATCGCCGAGTCGAATATGGTCTGTGTTGCCGCCGGTCTGGCAGCTGGTGGCAAAGTGCCGTTCGCTTCAACTTTTGCCGTTTTTGCGGCCGGTCGGGCTTTCGAGCAGATTCGGCAGGCGTTGGCTTATCCGAAATTGTCGGTCAATATCGTCGCCACTCATGGTGGTGTCACCGTCGGTGAAGATGGCGGCTCACACCAGGCGATCGAAGACCTGGCGATTATGCGGGCGCTGCCTAATATGACGGTGATCTGTCCCGCCGATGGTCCGGAGACTTCAGCCGCCATCCGTGCCGTTGCTGCTCACGATGGTCCGGTTTATATTCGTCTCGGCCGGGCGAGAGTGCCGGTCGTTTTTGCTGCGGATTGCGAATTTGTCATCGGAAAAGGGGTTCTACTCCGTCCCGGTACCGATGTTACCTTTATTACCACCGGCCTGATGACCGCAGAGGCGCTGGACGCCGCAGAAATATTGAAAACTGCCGATATATCGGCCCGGGTTGTTCATATCGGTTGCCTTAAGCCGCTCGATGTCGATCTGGTCTTGCAGGCAGCCCGGGAGACCGGCGCCATCGTCACGGCTGAAGAGCACTCGGTCATCGGTGGGCTCGGTGGTGCTGTTTGTGAGGCGTTGGCCGAAGGGCACCCCGCTCCGGTGGAACGGGTCGGTCTGCGCGATGTTTTCGGGCAGTCGGGCACCGGCGAAGATCTGCTCGCTTATTATGGCTTAACCGCCGCGAATCTTGTTGAAGCGGCAGAAAGAGTGTTGCGGCGCAAATGATCCCGGCCGTTTCCCGGCAGCTGCATGACCAAAAAGGGGCGGCTCTCTTAATCGTTCTGGTGATGGTCGTTATTGTCGGTCTCTCAGCCGGAATTGCCGGGAGATCCTGGCAGACGATTGTGAAGCGTGCTCATGAAGCCGAACTCTACTGGCGCGGCGATCAGTATCGGCGAGCGATTCAAAGCTATTACGAATACGATTTTGGTACGGGTCGCAAGGTGGTTGGTCAATACCCGGCCAAACTCGAAGATCTGCTCAAGGATCCACGTTCCCTCGTACCCAAAAAACACATCCGTCAGCTTTATCTCGATCCGATCACCGGTGGTGATTGGGAACTGATTAAGGATAAAGGGGGGCGGATTACCGGCGTCCATAGCAGGAGTGATCTTGAACCGTTTCAGCAGGATCGGTTTTTGCCTGAGTATGAAGCCTTCGCCGGCGCCGCATCTTACGCAGCGTGGGAATTCATTTATACCCCGAAGACAAAAACGACTTCAGTTAAGGTCCCCTCAGAGAGTGAGAGCCCGAATAGTGGTGAAAAACCGTGATATTTAACAATCTGATCAGTCGGGTTATTCTGCTCACGGTGATGCTATTGTCGACCGGTATCGGTATCTTCGCGCTTTTTCATATCCATCGTGAAGAGGCTCACCTCATTGCGGCGACGAGGCAGAGTGCCGAACTCCTCCTGACGACGGTGGGGAAATCAATTTTTACCTCCATGAGTATGGGGAATAGTGACGATGTTCAGTCGATTCTGGAGCATGTCGGTCGCAACCCCCATCTTGTCGGTCTGCGTATTTTTCATCCCGATGGGACCATTCTGAAGTCGAGTCACGCCGCCGAAATTGGCCGGCAGGCCAGCTTGAAGGACCTCTCTCTCTTTGTGAATAAGACCGGGAGTGGCGTTTTTCAGGTCGGTGACGAATCGGTCCTCGGGATGGTCAAGGCGATCGAGACCAACGAGCGCTGCTTTATCTGTCATGCCGGCGGAAAGCGTATTGTCGGGGTTTTGAGTCTCAATTATTCCCTCAGCGACATGATGGCGCAGATAGCTGAGACCTCTACATTTTTTCTCGGCTCGACCCTCCTTGTGGTTCTGCTCCTCTCCGTCGGCATCTCGTTTTTGCTGATCCGCTTCGTCAAACGACCGATTCAGAAGATGGCGGCCAAAATGTCTCTGGTCGAAGAGGGGGATCTCTCGGTCCGGATGACGGTGAAATATAACGACGAGATCGGTGTGTTGATGAACAGCTTCAATTCTATGGTTATCAACCTGGAAAAGGCCCAGACCGAAATAGAGCAATATCATTATCATCAGATGGCCAGAGCTGATCGTCTCGCTTCCGTCGGAGAGATGGTGACCGGACTCGCGCACGAGATCAAAAATCCGCTGGCCGGAATCGGTGGGGCGATCACTGTTATCTCCGATGATTTTGATGACGATGATCCCCGTAAAGAGATCGTCCTGGAGGTCCTCGGTCAGATCAAGCGGCTCGATAAAACGGTGAATGACCTCCTCTTTTTCGGCAGGCCTGGCACACCCGAGTTCAGTCTGATTGATATCAACGAGCTGATTAAAACAACACTGTTTTTCTCGGCTCAGCACCCTGAATCAAAGAATATCCACCGGATCAGAGAGTTGACCAAGGATCTGCCGCCGGTCTGCGCCGATGAAAAACAGGTTCAGCAGGTGTTGTTTAATGTTTTTCTTAATGCCATTCAGGCGATGCCTGACGGGGGGACACTCCAGATCGAAACCGATCAGGTCCGGCACAACAACATAGAGTTTGTACGGATTCAGGTTATCGATAGTGGCACCGGAATTTCCGAAGCCGAACTCGAAGAAATTTTTGTCCCGTTTCATACCACCAAGACTCAAGGGACCGGACTCGGACTCCCGATCTGCCGTCAGCTTATCGGACAGAATGATGGAACGATCTCTGTCGCCAGCCGGGTTGGCGAGGGGACAACGGTTACAATAGAATTGCCGGCGACACTAATCGGCGCAAATGAAAACTAAATACGAGGTGATACGTGCGTAAATATAAAATTCTGGTTGTCGATGACGAGCATCTGATTCGCTGGTCGCTGGAACAGAGCCTGAAAAAACAGGGGTACGATGTGACTCAGGCGGCAACCGGTGAAGAGGCGCTGAAGCAGGTCGGTGAGGAGATTCCTGATCTTGTTTTGCTCGATATTCAGCTCCCCGGGATCAACGGTCTCGATGTTCTTGAGAAGATCAAGGAGATCGACGAGTCGATCATCGTTATCATGGTGACAGCTCTCGGTGTGGTTGAGACCGCAGTCAAGGCGATGCGGATTGGGGCGCATGATTATGTTAACAAGCCGTTCAACCTCGATGAACTCGCCATCGTTATCAAAAAGGCGCTGGAGACCGGTGAACTGAAAAAAGAGGTCACGCACTTACGCTCTGAGCAGATCAAGAAGCATGGTCTGGCCAATATCATCGGCGGAAGCCGGCATATGGCGAACGTGCTCTCCATGGTCGATAAGGTCGCCAAGAGCGACGCCGGCACGATCATGATTCAGGGGGAGAGCGGTACCGGCAAGGAGCTTATTGCCAAGGCGATCCATTATGAGAGCGCCCGGGCCGAAAAGCCGTTCATGGCGATCAACTGTGCCGCAGTTCCAGAAACCCTGCTCGAAAGTGAACTTATGGGGCATGAACGGGGGGCCTTTACCGATGCCAAAACGCTGAAAAAGGGGCTGTTTGAGATGGCTGACGGCGGTACCGTTTTTCTCGATGAAATCGGTGATATGGATGTCGGCATGCAGGCCAAACTCCTCCGGGTTCTCGAGGAGAGGTCGTTCAGAAGGGTCGGTGGGACCAAAGAGATTCCGATCGATGTCCGGATTATCTCCGCCACCAATCAGGATCTGCTCACTCTGATTGATGAAAAAATATTCCGTAAAGATCTTTACTATCGGATTCAGGTCATTCCGATCTACCTCCCGCCATTGCGCGAGCGTCCGGACGATATTCTGGTGCTGGCGGATCATTTCATTAAACAGTTTAACCGTGAATTCGGTAAGCATTTTCAGGCGGTATCCAAGATGGCCGGTAAATTCCTGACCGAATACGAATGGCCAGGGAATGTCCGTGAACTGAAGAATGTCATAGAAAGGGCGATCATTCTTGAGACTGAAAAAGAGTTGCTCTTGGAGTACCTCCCTCAGGAGATTATCGCCAAGACCTCCGGCGCATCAACCGGGCCGATCACCTTCCGACTCCCCCCCGAAGGGCTCGATATCGAAGATATGGAACGGGAATTGATCCGGCAGTCGTTGGAGATGGCCGAAGGGAATCAATCCAAAGCGGCCCGCAGCCTCAATCTCGGTATCGATGCGTTTCGCTACCGGATGAAAAAATTCGGGTTTCTCTGAGCGCAGACAAAAGCTGTTTCGATAGAAAAGGGGCCGACGAGCGGTCCCTTTTTTTTGGTTTGCCCAGCGTAGCTGGCAAACCCGGCTCGTTGAAAGATACGGGCGTCACCCCGATCAGGGGGAAGACAATCCGAATCGCAAGGGCGTTGCTGGCAACGGCAGGGTCTGAAGGAAG
>Ga0314774_1000768_pt1 | contig 23080 bp, 14 predicted proteins | sample MetaGCBIA2018_FD_204515 | JGI IMG/M metagenome (GOLD analysis project Ga0314774, IMG submission 204515) | Cryopeg brine microbial communities from Beaufort Sea near Barrow, Alaska, United States - CBIA 2018 | ecosystem: Environmental > Aquatic > Marine > Coastal | place: USA: Alaska | collected...
TTGAAAAGGACTTTTTTGTTTTATGGAAAACCTGCTTATCGCAATTCCGCATTCAGTTCTTTTTCAAAACGCTGTTGCAGTTTTTTCATTATTTTGTCGATTTGTTTATCGGTCAGGGTGCTGTGTTCATCCTGGAATTTAAAACTCACTGCATAGCTCTTTTTGCCTTTCGGAAGGTTTTTACCCTGATAAACATCAAATAAATTAACCGATTTCAACAATTTCTTTTCGGTTTGCAGTGCGATATTTTCAATTTCCTGATATTGAACCGCCGAATCCAGCAACAAGGCAAAATCCCTCCGAACGCTAGGAAATCTTGGAATCGCCGTGAATTCTGGCTTTTTGGATTTTGCTGTTTCAATGATCAAATCCCAATTGAAATCGGCGAATAAAACCTCCTGTTGAATGCTGAAATGTTTTAGAACCGATTTTTTGACCACTCCAAATTCAACCAATTTGGATTTGCCTTCACTTATGGATAAACCTTCAGAAAACCCATCAGATTTTACCGGACCTGTTTTGGTGTTATCTAGTCCCAGTCTTTCAAAAATGCGCTCAATAATCCCTTTTATATAGAAAAAATTCCCGGAATTTGCAACGCTATCCCAACCTTCAGGAAAGCGGTTTCCGGAAACAAATAAACTTAAATGCTTGTTTTCTGTTCTTCCACTTTCGTACTGATGATATGTTTTTCCGAATTCAAATAATTTCAGATCGGTACGTTTTCTGTTGATGTTATAGCTTACTGCTTCCAGACCGGAAAACAATAGAGATTGTCGCATTACAGATAGATCCTGACTCAACGGATTTAACATCCGCACTTCATTTTCTTCCCTGATCTGTTCGCTTAATTTTGCATAAACCGGCGTAGTTAAAGAGTTGGCCATGGTTTCGTAAAAACCCTGTCCTACCAGTTGATTTGCAATATGGTTTTGAAGTTTATAATCTTCAAATTTCGAAGAATTTGAAACCGAAGCGTTAAACTTGGTACCGAATTCAATATTGTTGTATCCGTAAACCCTTAAAATTTCCTCGATTACATCGGCTTCCCGCTTTACATCTACCCGATAGGAAGGAATTGTAAGTCCCATTCCGGTTTCGGTAACGTTATTCACCCTTATTTCAAGGGAAGCGAGAATTGATTTTATAGTTTCTTCTTCCAAGTTCTGGCCTATAAGTTTGTTGACTTTCTCAAAGGTTAAGAAAACCTGGAAATCCTCAATTTTATTGAAATAGAGATCTTCCACATCGCTTGTGATTTCGCCACCTGCAATTTCTTTGATGAGCAAAGCGACCCTTTTTAAGGCGTATTGGGTGATATTTGGATCGATTCCCCTTTCAAACCTAAAGGAAGCATCGGTATTTAACCCGTGGCGTTTTGCAGTTTTACGAATGCTAACTGGATTAAAATAAGCGCTTTCAATAAATATTTTCGTTGTTTCTGTAGACACTCCACTGTTTGCTCCTCCAAAAACCCCGGCAATACACAAAGGTTTTTCAATGTCGCAGATCATAAGATCTTCCTCGTGCAATTCGCGCTCTACTCCATCTAAGGTGATAAATTTTGTCCCGGTTTTAAGTGTTTTTACGTGAATTTCATTTCCGGCAATCTTGTCGGCATCAAAAGCATGCAAGGGTTGCCCCAATTCGTGCATCACATAATTGGTGGCATCAACAATCGTATTTTTAGGATTAATTCCAATCGCTTTTAGCCTGTTTTGTATCCATTTTGGAGAATCTGTAACCTTAATTCCCGAGATCGTCATGCCGCAATATCTGGGTGCAAGATTGGAATCTTCTACATTTATGGGAATTCTGAAACTTCGGCTGTCGATATTAAATCCGCCAACTGACGGGGTGATAAGTTCCAGGCTAAGGTTTTGTTGTTGATAACCGGCTTTTAGATCCCTGGCAACACCCCAGTGGCTCATAGCATCCGAGCGGTTTGGGGTAAGCCCTATTTCAAAAACGTAATCGTTTTCAATATTAAATATTTCAGAAACGGGAGTACCGGGAATCAAATCATCTTTAAGCACCATAATTCCATCGTGGCTGCTTCCAAGTCCAAGTTCACTTTCTGAACAAACCATCCCAAGGCTTTCTTCTCCGCGGATCTTTCCTTTTTTTATTTCCCAGGCTTCCCCTTTTTCGTCATACAATGTTGTGCCAATTGTCGCGATCGGAACTTTTTGTCCCACGGCAATATTGGGTGCACCGCATACTATTTGAAGTTGTTCTCCATTTCCAATATCCACTTTGCATAATTGAAGCCTGTCCGCATTGGGATGAGGCTCACAAACCAATACATGGCCGGTTAGAATTCCCTGTAATCCGCCTTTTACACTTTGGAAATTGTGGATCCCTTCTACCTCCAGTCCTAAATCTGTCAGCAAATGGCCGGTTTCTTCCGGGTTATTGGGGAGTTTTATAAATTGTTTAAGCCAGTTGTAAGAAATTTTCATCAGATACTTTTTTCGAGTGCCAAAGATAGTGTTACAAATAGTTTTAGCATAATTTGAAAATTGTTTTTTACTCTCAAAATCATCATTCCGGCAAAGATAAAAGACCGCTGCGCTGCAAGAAACAAGAGGAAAGACTTTTTTAGGTAGTTTAACGAGGTGATTGATCGTAAATACAGATCAGCTTATGTAATTCCAGATATTTTTATGTTTTCCCAGTTGTGAGTAGGTGTAGCGGATCATTTTGTTTTTTTCGAGCTTTAGTTCGGGATCTTCAGCCAAAAGCCTTTTTGCGGTATCCCGGGCGGTTTTTAATATGAGGTTGTCTTTGACGATATCGGCGATTTTAAGCAGAAGTATGCCGCTTTGCTGGGTTCCCATCAAATCCCCGGGCCCGCGTAAATTCAAATCAACTTCCGCGATTTCAAATCCGTCATTTGTGCTCACCATAGTTTGCAACCTGGTTTTTGCATCCGAAGAAAGTTTATGACTTGTCATTAAGATACAGTAACTCTGTTCGCCACCGCGGCCAACGCGCCCGCGAAGTTGGTGCAATTGGGAAAGTCCGAATCGCTCGGCACTTTCAACGATCATCACGCTGGCATTGGGTACATCTACGCCAACTTCAATTACGGTAGTGGCGACCATGATCTGGGTTTCGCGTCTTACAAAACGCTGCATTTCAAATTCCTTGTCCACCGGTTTCATCTGTCCGTGTAAAATGGAGATCTGATATTCTGGCATCGGAAATTCCCGGGCAATACTTTCATATCCATCCATTAAATCCTTGTAATCCATAGTTGCCGATTCCTGAATTAATGGATAAACTATATAAATTTGCCTGCCTTTTGCAATCTCATCTTTTAAAAATCTGAAGACTTTTAGACGGTTGCTGTCGTACCTGTGAACGGTTTTTATAGACTGCCTTCCGGGAGGAAGTTCGTCAATAACCGAGATGTCCAAATCGCCATATAAACTCATGGCAAGAGTTCGCGGAATAGGGGTAGCCGTCATTACCAAAATGTGTGGCGGTAGTTGGTTTTTTTTCCACAATTTTGAGCGCTGTTCAACCCCAAATCTGTGTTGCTCATCTATGATTGCGAGGCCCAAATTTTTGAATTTTACCTTGTCTTCCAGCAACGCATGAGTGCCAATTAGGATGTCAATTTCACCATTTTCGAGCTTTTCGTGAATTTCCCTTCTTTTTGAAGCTTTGGTTGAACCAGTTAAGATAAATATACTGGTGTTTAGTTCTTTACACAATTCAAATAATCCGTTGTAGTGTTGTACTGACAAAATTTCAGTAGGGGCCATTAGACAGGCTTGAAAACCGTTGTCAAGTGCTATTAACATTGACATCAGCGCCACAATGGTTTTCCCGGAACCTACATCGCCTTGCAACAACCGGTTCATTTGCGCCCCGCTCCCCAAATCGCTCCTTATTTCCTTGATCACCCTTTTCTGTGCTCCGGTTAATTGGAAGGGTAAATGTTCCTTGTAAAACCCGGTAAAATTGTTTCCGATCTTGTCAAAAACAAAGCCCTTGATTCGTTGTTTTTGAAGCATATTTTTGATCAGCAATTGCAGCTGAATGTAAAATAATTCTTCAAATTTTAATCGGAATTGTGCACTCGTAAGTAGCTCCTGGGTCTTCGGAAAATGAATATTAAAGAGTGCATCTGCCCGTGAAATAAGTTTTAATTCCTCTTTAATTTCTTCGCTTAAGGTGTCGTAAAATTGTCCGCGGGTTTCTATAAAAAGTTGCTGCATCAATTTATTTACAACCCGGTTGGTAATTCCTTTATTTGCCAATTTTTCTGTAGAAGGATAAACTGGTTGCATCACGATACGGATACTTTTTTCATGTTCTTCGAGCAATTCCAACTCTGGATGAGCCATGCTGAAAAGACCGTTGAACCAATTTGTTTTTCCGAAAATTACATAAGGAACGTTCAGCTTTAAATTTTCCCTGATCCATTTATGGCCGCGAAACCAAACCAACTCCATTTTCCCGGTTTCATCAATAAATTCTGCCACCAGACGTTTTCCGTTTTTTTGCTCCACGGTCTTCAGGTTGATAATTTTCCCTGTTACCTGTACCTCAGAAGAATTTTGTTGCAGTTCGTTAATTTTATAAAAACGGGTTTTGTCCAGGTACCGGTTCGGAAAAAAATTGATTAAGTCCTGGTAGGTATGGATTCCCAGTTCCTTGCGCAGCAAATCGGCCCGGTTGGGACCAACTCCTTTTAAATAATCTATGGGGGTTTGCATCAAATTGGCATTCATGGAACGAAGATATTAAATCCTGTTTTAATCTTGCTTATTGTAATAAATAAAATCGAAATTAACCAAACCTAACAGGTTTTTGAAACCTGTTAGGTTTATAATATCGGGATTTTGTACTTTGCCGGGATTAATAATTCATTTTGTATGAAAAGCTGTTTCCTGCTCGTTTTTATCCTTTTTTATGTCGGATGTTTCGCGCAATTCGATCCGCAATTCGACCAATCCTCAAAAGTTGATTTTAAAAATGTAGCTGCTGAAATTTCTATTCTTCCGAAGGATAAAAAGGTAAACGGAAAAGTGCGTTACCAGTTTGAAATCCTGACAACCACTGATTCCATCTACCTCGACGCCAAAAACATGCACTTTGAGAAGGTGCTTTTAAACAATTCCCCTGCTGATTTCCATAATGACAATACCCGTTTATGGTTGATAGCCGATTTTAAAGCTACTGAAAAGCACGCATTGGAATTGACCTATTCAGTAAAACCGAAACAAACCATGTATTTTATCAATTGGGATTTTGCTGATGAATTATCGGTAACAAAACAAGTCTGGACGCAGGGTCAGGGAAAGTATACTTCCCACTGGTTACCAAGTTTTGACGATATGAGGGAGAAGGCCGTTTTTGATTTGAAGATCAGTTTCAAGTCCGGTTATGAAGTAATTGCAAACGGAAAATTAAAGGGGAAAATTGCGGTGAATGATTCTGTAACCCAATGGAAATACGAAATGCTGAAACCTATGAGCAGTTATTTGGTCGCTGTAGCTGCGGGGAAATTTAATCAGAAAAAGCTTGAATCGGCTTCAGGAATTCCCATTTTATTGTATTATCAATCGGGAGATGAAGAGAAAGTTGAACCAACCTACCGGTATACTAAAGAAATGTTCTATTTTTTTGAATCTGAGATTGGTTTTCCGTATCCCTGGCAAAATTACAAGCAAATCCCGGTGCAGGATTTTTTGTATTCAGGAATGGAAAACACGGGCACCACTATTTTTTCCAATTCCCTGATGGTTGATTCCATTGCGTTTAACGACAGGAATTACGTAAATGTGAATGCGCACGAATTGGCGCACCAGTGGTTTGGGAACCTGATTACCGAAACCAATGGTCAACATCATTGGTTGCACGAAGGTTTTTCAACCTATTATACAATGCTGGCGGAAAAAGAATTATTTGGGGAAGATTATTATTACTGGAAACTATATGAATCAGCCGAGCAATTAAAAGAACTGAGCGACAAGGGAAAAGGAGAGTCTCTGCTCACCCCAAATTCCAGTTCCCTTACCTATTATCAAAAAGGAGCCTGGGCCTTGCACATCCTGCGGGAGCAGGTGGGAAATGATGCTTTTGAACTGGCTGTAAAAAATTATGTCGAGCAATATGCGTTTAAAACTGTGACGACCGAAGATTTTTTAGCCGAAGTTGAAAAAACCTCCAATCAGGATTTAACTGAATTTGTAAACGACTGGCTGAAACAATCTGCTTTTCAAGGCACTGAAGCCTTAAATTCATTGAAAAGATCAAATTTTATCATTAATTATATGGAAGTAGCCGCACTCCGGCGAATTCCCTTTCAGGATAAAACAGGTTTGCTGAACAGGGCTTTGGAGTTTCCGGTGAATGATTATATAGGGCAGGAAGCGGTTTTTCAATTGGAAGGAGAAATTGGTCCGGAAGCTATCAAATTGTATAAAAAAGCTTTTGAAAGTGGAAATTTGTACGTGAGACAAGCCATTTCCCAAAGTTTGGATCCTATTGCTTCGGAATTAAAATGGGATTTTGTCGGGCTTCTGGAAGATGAGTCCTATTTGACAATTGAAAATACGCTTTTAAAACTCTGGTTGCAATTTCCTGAAGAAACCGGAAAATGGTTGGAAAAAACAAAAAACATTGAAGGTTTTTCCAATAAAAATGTGAGAATGTTATGGCTTACCATCAATTTGGTAAGTCCGGAAATCGATCCCGAAAAAACTTCTGAATATTATGAGGAACTTTCAGGCTACACCCGGGAATATAATGCCTTTGAGATAAGGCAAAACGCATTTGGATATTTATATCAGCTCAATGCCTTCAGTGAGCAAAATTTAATCGATTTATTAAATAGCGGACAGCATCATACCTATCGTTTCAGGGATTTTAGTCGCAAACTTTTAGATAGGTTGCTCGAAAATGAAGAATATCGCGAAAAATATGTAGTTTTATTAAAGCAATTATCCGGAGAGGACCGGGAATTTTTAAATAACAGGCTGAACAAATAAATGCGGGCATTAATAATTTCAGGAGGAGGCAGCAAAGGCGCATTCGCAGGAGGAGTGGCGCAATATTTGACGGAAATTCAGGGTCATAAATATGACATGTTTATTGGAACTTCTACTGGAAGCCTTTTAATTTCTCATCTGGCCTTGAACAAAGCCGCAAAAATCAAGGATGCTTATACTTCAGTAGACCAGGACAGTATTTTTAGCAACTGCCCTTTTTTCGTAAAACGGGTTCATGGGTATGATCAAATCAGTATAAACCATTTCAATGTTCTCAAGAATCTTATAAAGGGCAGAAAGACCTTCGGCGAAAGCCAAAATTTAAAAAAACTGATCATGGATACTATTTCCCCGGAAGAGTTTGAGGAATTAAAAGCCGGAAACAAGGATATAGTGGTTACGGTTTCAAATTTATCCCTTAATGAGGTGGAGTACAAATCTATTAATGAATACAATTATGAAGATTTTTGTGAATGGATCTGGATATCCTGTAATTATGTCCCTTTTATGAGTCTGGTCAAAAAAAATGGTTGTGAATATGCCGATGGTGGCTTTGGCTCTATGGCACCTATTGAGGAGGCAATTAAACGGGGAGCTACAGAGATAGATGCTATCATCCTACAAACAGAGGTGACTTATTTTAACCGGTTACCCTCAAAAAACGTATTTTCCCTCATCACCAATTTATTTGGCTTTATGCTGGATAGGATAGAAAATCAGAATGTCCGGATAGGAAAATTTGTCGCGGCCAATAACGATGCACTCATCAATTTTTATTATACTCCAACCGTATTGACCACCAATTCGCTTATTTTTGATAAACTTAAGATGGAAAGCTGGTGGGAAAGCGGGTATAGCTATGCAAAATTTAAAAATGAAAAACTCAACCAAATAGAAATTTAATGCGGGCATTGGTAATTTCAGGAGGTGGCAGCAAAGGCGCTTTTGCCGGCGGCGTGGCCCAGTATTTAATGGAGGAAGGTGGGAAAAAGTACGATCTTTTCCTGGGAACATCTACAGGTAGTTTATTGGTTCCCCATCTCGCCGATGGGAATATTGGAAAAATTTATGATATCTATACCAATGTAACCCAGCGCAAAATATTCAGTATCAATCCGTTTATTGTCAAGAAAAAGGATGGCCGGGAATATGTGACCATAAATTATTTCAATATGTTTTGGCAGTTTATCAAACAGAGGAGAACCTTTGGGGAGAGCAAAAATTTGCGAAAGCATATAAAACTCCATTTTACAGAGGAAAATTTCGACTCCTTAAAACAGAAAAATAACGATGTGGTGGTAACGGTTTCCAATTTATCCAAAAACAGGGTGGAATATAAATCCATAAAGGATTTTTCTTATGAGGATTTCTGCGATTGGATCTGGATAAGCTGTAATTATATTCCCTTTATGAGCCTGGCTACAAAAAATGGATATGAGTATGCCGATGGCGGATTGGGTTGCGTAGTTCCAATAAGGGAGGCCATAAAACGAGGGGCAACCGAGGTGGACGCCATAATCCTTGAGGCTGAAAATATGGAATATAACAAGGTATTGGGCAAAAATCCTTTTTCATTGATGATCAATCTCTTCGGATTTTTGATGGATCAGGTGGAATATCACGATGTGGTGGAAGGAAAACTGGCGGCCCTTAACAAAAAGGTGAAATTAACAACCTATTACACCCCGGTCCAATTGACGGAAAACTCTCTTGTTTTCAATAAAAAAGCGATGAGATCCTGGTGGCAACAGGGGTATGAATATGCCAAAGAAAAAGAATTACAAAAGAAAAAAGCCTCTAAAAAATTCTGGAGGCCTTTCTTTTGAGTAAATACATTTATTGCCACTAAGGCTCTAAGACTCAAAGTTTCACTAAGAAAACCTTTGTAATTCTATCGCCACCAAGGCTCTAAGACTCAAAGTTTCACTAAGGAAAACCTTTGTGATTTCTTTGTGCTTTGGTGTCTTCGCGGCAAATTGAACATCTGATAGAATTTGCGATTTATTGCCACAAAGTACTCGGTAGATAGTTATAATAACTTCAAATAAGATAACTTTGAAAGTAGTTATAGAGGAGGCTCTAAGACTCAAGTTTCACTAAGAAAACCTTTGTTATTTTCAGAGCTTTGGTATTCCGGTCTTTCGCTGTCTGAAGTCTGGGACAATGAATAATTTGGTTTTATAATTCTTTTTGGAATGAAACAGGATCCTATAAATATAAGGATAAACCTAACAGGATTTTAAAATCTTTTAGGACTAAAAATACAGACGAAAACATTAAATGTGTGAAATATTCTAAAATTCCGCTTGCCCAATCTATAGTTGCGCTTTGTGTCGCGAAAAACATTAATCACGTCGTGATTTCCCCCGGTTCAAGAAATGCGCCTTTAACCATTGGGTTTACGCATCATCCTGAAATCACCGCGTATAGCGTGGTAGACGAGCGCTGTGCCGCATTTTTTGCGCTTGGAATGGCGCAGCAACTTCAACAGCCGGTAGCGGTGGTGTGCACCTCGGGATCGGCATTGGTCAATTATTATCCGGCGGTGGTCGAGGCTTTTTACAGTGACATTCCGCTGGTGGTAATCTCAGCAGACCGACCAATTGAGCGAATTGATATTGGAGACGGACAAACCATCAGGCAGAAAAATGTATTCGAGAACCATATTTTGTATTCAGCCAATCTATATTCAGAAGTATTGGAGGAAACCGAATCGTCAAATAAAAACATTCGAAAAAAACAATTAGAGTCTCAAAAACACAACGAACGGGAAATCAATCTGGCTTTAAATAAGGCGATAGAAAATAAAGGGCCGGTGCATATTAATGTTCCTTTTTACGAACCTTTATATGAAATTACCGAAACCAATTTGGTAAATCCGTTACAAATTCTACCTGATATCAGGGAGCGTATTTACACCGAAAATGAATTGCAGCCCTATGCTGATCTCTGGAATCAGGCTAAGCGCAAGATGATCATTGTAGGAGTAGCCCAACCCAATTCCGTAGAACAACAGTTTCTGGATGCATTTGCCAAAGATCCTTCGGTTCTGGTACTTACCGAAACCACTTCAAACCTGCACCATCCGGAATTTTTCACTCAGATAGATACCTTGATTGGGCCAATTGAAAAAGTCTCCAATCCAAAGGAACAATTTGAGCTTTTGCAGCCAGACATTTTGCTCACCTTTGGAGGGATGATCGTCTCCAAAAAGATAAAATCCTTTTTAAGGGATTATCAGCCAAAACAGCATTGGCATGTAGATACAAAAAAGGCGTACAACACTTTTTTTTGTTTGAACAAGCATTTTGAAACTTCCCCGAATTCCTTTTTCAAGGTATTTCTGCCATGTTTAAAACCAATTGACAGCGATTATGCTGCTCACTGGAAAAATATCAGGAAAAACCTGGAAACGCGTCACGATCTTTATGTAGATGAAATCCCGTATTCAGATTTTAAAGTCATGCAGGCAATTGTTCCTGCTGTGCCTAAAAGCAATAATGTGCAGTTGGGAAATAGTTCTACCGTGCGATATGCCCAGCTTTTTAAATGGGATAATTCCCAGAAAATATTCTGCAACCGTGGCACCAGCGGAATAGACGGCAGCGTTTCTACCGCGGCAGGAGCCGCCGTGACAAACCGAAAACCAACCTTGCTGATTTGTGGAGATCTGAGTCTTTTTTATGACAGCAATGGACTTTGGAATAATTATATTCCGTCAAATTTCAGGATAATCGTGCTCAATAATGAAGGAGGAGGAATTTTCAGGATCTTGCCGGGAAATAAGAATTCTGAAAATTTTGACACTTATTTTGAAACCATACATCAGTTGAGTGCAAAACCTTTATGTGAGATGCACGACTTTGAATACACTTCGGCTAAAACTTCAGAAGAATTGTCAGACAAACTGAGTAATTTCTTTAATGCTTCCGAAAAACCAAGATTGCTGGAAATATTTACGCCGCGAAAAATAAACGATGAGGTGCTTTTGGAGTACTTTAATTTTATGAAAGTCGATAATGGGAATTTATTCAGATAAGATAATATCCCACGGAAAATGGTCTTGCTAGATTTTATGGAAAACGAATATTATATTAGGTATTGATTTTTTCAGATAAATTAATCAGTTCAGTTTAAGAAAAAAACGGATTTTCTCTTTGTTGGAAATCCCGTTAAATATAAAGTATCTTTGCGTTTTAAAATAAAGTTATGCTTGGAATTGGTGAATATCATACATTAATTATAGATCGCGATACCGAACCCGGATTGTTTTTGCGAAACGAGGAAGGTGACGAGGTTTTATTGCCGAATAAATACAAACCCGAAAACTTCAGTTTAGAAGATGAAATAGAGGTTTTTGTATATCTTGATCATCAGGAACGTCCCGTGGCCACTACTTTAAAGCCCTACGTAAAATTAGATGAATTCGCATATCTAAAGTGTGTTGAGGTTTCTGATATTGGAGCCTTTTTAGATTGGGGACTTGAAAAACACCTTTTCGTGCCTTACAGGGAAATGGCTTCCAAAATGCGCATGGGCAGTTGGTATCTTATTTTCTGTTATTTGGATGAAGAAAGCGGAAGACTGGTGGGCTCAAGCAAAACCAATGCTTTTCTGGACAATAGCGATATTACGGTAGAACCTTTTCAGGAAGTAGATATCATTGTTGCAAATCCTACAGATCTGGGAATGAATGTAATTGTAAATGAAATTCATCAGGGATTGATCTTTAATGACGATATTTTTCAGGATCTGCAGCCCGGGGATCGTTTAAGAGCCTGGGTAAAGAAAACCCGTCCCGACGGAAAAATTGACATCACCCTGCAACGTCCCGGTTACAGGAGTATTGAGCCAAATGCCCAGGATATCCTCAATGAAATTGAATTAAAAGGAGGCTGTTTAAAACTTACGGATAAATCTGACCCTCAGGAAGTCCAGAGAGTGCTTCAAATGAGCAAGAAAAGCTTTAAAAAGGCAATCGGGACTTTATATAAACAACGTCTGATAGATATTAAAGACGACGGAATTTATTTAAAAAAGGATTAGTAAGAATAACCGCCTTGCCTGTAAAAAGGCGAATAACTTCTTAGATAATAAGCGCCTGTATTTTCGGAAGCATCTCTGTAAACCGAATTTCTGGTGCCCCTTGTTTGAAATTGAGGACTAAAGGATTGGTTATAAAATCTTGGGGTAGCATTAATATTATCATTTTTGGAAAGCGAAAAAGACTCTCTTTGTTTAGGCACATAAACCGGCGGAGCGAGTTCTACGGTTCGTGATCTCCTTCCTTCCTCCATTGCCATCATCTCATAAATATTCACTTCCCTACGCTCATTTTCGGTATCAAAATTCACTGTTCTTATCCGGAATTTTCCGGTATTGGGTATTTCTGAAGCCAGGTTGGTCAGGGAAGGTGTGATCTCAATTCGTTTAATGATAAATTCAGAAGATGATTGAGTAGCTGCAGGAATTTCCTGTGCAGTTCCCATATAGGAGGAAAGTATAAAAAAGAATAGAAATCCTGATATTTTCATTTATGAGGTTTTTTCAAATATATCAAGAATTGTGCAACTATTAGACTTGATTCAAAATTATTGGTATTTCATATTGTAGTGTAATTCTTAAAATTGAATGATTCTCTAATAAAAATCCTATTTTTACAAAAAAACAAAGCAGATGGATCACACCGACTGGAAAACAGCTAAGGATTACGAAGATATAACTTATAAAAAGTTGAACGGGGTTGCTAGGATAGCTTTTAACAGGCCCGATGTGCGCAATGCTTTCCGGCCAAAAACCACCAGTGAATTATTTGATGCTTTTTACGATGCCCAGGAAGATACTTCTATAGGCGTAGTACTTTTATCGGCTGAAGGGCCTTCATCTAAAGATGGGGTTTATTCGTTTTGCAGCGGCGGAGATCAAAAAGCGAGAGGGCAGCAAGGATATGTGGGAGAAGACGGGATGCACCGGCTGAATATCCTGGAAGTTCAGCGTTTGATCCGTTTTATGCCAAAGGTCGTAATTGCGGTAGTTCCGGGATGGGCAGTTGGCGGAGGCCACAGTCTGCACGTGGTTTGCGATTTGACCCTCGCCAGTGAGGAACACGCCATTTTTAAACAAACCGATGCCGATGTCACCAGTTTTGACGGAGGTTACGGATCGGCTTATCTCGCCAAAATGGTAGGGCAGAAGCGCGCCAGGGAAATCTTTTTTTTAGGACGCAATTATTCGGCTAAGGATGCCTTTGAAATGGGAATGGTGAACGCGGTAATTCCGCATGCTGAACTGGAAGCTACTGCTTATGAGTGGGCTCAGGAAATCCTCGCAAAATCGCCCATGTCCATCAAAATGCTAAAATTTGCAATGAACCTTACCGATGACGGGATGGTTGGACAACAGGTTTTTGCCGGGGAAGCAACCCGATTGGCATATATGACAGAAGAAGCGAAGGAAGGCAGAGATGCTTTTCTGGAAAAACGAAAACCTAATTTTGAAAAGAAATGGCTTCCTTAATGGAAAATTTCACAAATAAAACAATAGATATATCTTCCCTGCCTCAATTTGAGGAAGTGGATTTTCAACCAATTTCCCGAAAGTATCTCATAAAATCTAATCTTCAAACGGGGGTTTTGTTGTGCTTCGTCTTGATTGGTTGGGTGATATTATTTTATTTCAATATAAACCTGAATCAACTAATTCTTTTACTTGCGGGGATCGTTTTATTCTTCGGATTTCAATTCTGGAACATTTCCCGGTTACAGAAAAATTATGGCTTTGCCCTCAGGGAAAAGGATATTTTATACAGAAGGGGTTACCTGGTAAATAAAACAACGGTTGTGCCTTTTAACAGAATTCAGCACGCTTCCATCTCACGGGATGTTTGGGATAAGATGTTGGGAATTTCAACCCTTAAAATTTTCACCGCTGGCGGCAGCGGCAGCGATATAAGTATCCCCGGTTTGGCACCAGATCTTGCGCTCCGAATGAAAGAGGCTCTGGCAGAAAAGCTCACCGCAAATGAATCCTAATTTGTTTGAAACCCCGCAAAGACAATCGGAAATTGGGATCCTTCTCATTTTTCTGAATAAAATTTTTAATTTATTAAAGGGATTTTGGGCAATCGTGGTATATTTTTTATTCACCGGTCCAAGTGCGACAACCCTCATTTACATTGGCCTGGGCCTTGGCGTAATGGCTGTTCTGCTGTTGGCCTACAGCTTTGTTTATTATCGAAAATTCCTTTTTCATATAGATTATAAAAACGAAGAATTTGTGCTTCAGGAAGGCGTCTTCAATACCGAGGAGCTCGCAATTCCTTTTGATAAAATTCAGCAGGTATATTCTAAACGCTCTATTCTGCAACGCATTTTGAATGTAAACAGCCTGGTTGTGGAAACTGCGGGAAGCAAACAGGAGGAAATCAGTATTAAGGCTATTTCGAACGAAAAAGCAAACCAACTTTTAGCGATTCTCATCAAGGTAAAAGATCAATATTCAGATGAATTAAGCGATTCCGAAGTTACCGGGGAGCAAACTGAAGATCGTTTGTGGACCCATGAACTGAGTTTTTTGACCTTACTGAAAATAGGGATAAGCACTAATTATTTACGCGGACTGGCATTGATTGCCGCTTTTTTCACTACCATTTACAATGAAATAAGGACGGTATCTGAAGAACATTCTGAAATTATTCAAAATTATTTGGATAAGATGCCCGGAACTGTGGAATCTATTTCCATTTTTTTTGTGATCGCTGTCATTGTGCTGTTCCTGAGTGTTTTTATTACAGTGGCTGAAGTTTTTATCAAATATTTCAACTTAAAACTGAAGCAAACAAAAAATAGCCTGGAACTGGAAATGGGCTTGAAGACCAATACAAAAGTTTCTTTACAACCAAGGCGCGTACAATTACTGCAGGTGATCACCAATCCTGTCCAAAAATGGCTGAATTTGTACGAAGTGCGAATTTCCCTGGCAAACAGTGAAAACGAGCTTCAAAAAAGCAAAATTAAAATTCCCGGTCTCGATCAGGCAACCGTTGCCAAGGTGAATTCTTTCCTTTATACAGAAAAGGTCAGCGATTTTGAAGAAACTTTTACACCTGATAAACTCCTTTTGTTAAGGCGTTTAATTATTTCACTTGTTCCCGCGTTGGCAAGTGTTTTCATAGTAGTTTGGTTCGATTATATAGCTTTTTCAACCTGGCTTTTGGCTGCAGGAATTTATACCCTTATTGCAATAATTTGGCAGATTTTAATGTTCAAATCATTAAAATTGACCATTACTGAAGATTTTCTTTTTAAGAAATACGGGGTTTGGAATAAAACAACAGAACGGTTGGAAACTTACAAAATTCAGTCTATAAGCGTATATCAGCCTTTATGGTACGAAAAAAAGAACCTGGTGAATATAATTTTTCATACTGCCGGAGGGGATATTTCATTTAGAACCGTAAACAAGAATATTCTCCCGTATATAAATTATATGTTTTATAAAATTGAATCCAATTCACGAAGCTGGATGTAGGTACGAAGTACGAAGTTAGAAGTTGTTTGTGGTTTATAGTTTATTGTTAGAAGTTTCTGTCTGCGGATCCCGATAACTATCGGGAGCGGTTTCAATCTGCGATAATCTGCGGGAAAAAAGGAGCATTGGGGAAAGAGGGACTTGGGGACTTAAAAAAAACCACAAAGAAGTTAGAACTTAGAAGTACGAAGTTAGAAGTTAGAAACGAAGGACGAAGTGAAAAAAGAGGAAAAATAATAGACCAAAAGATATGAAGGAAATTGGATTGACTCAGAAAAACAAAACCCCTTTGCGGTCTTTGCGTTTGGTCTTTGCGGCCTTTGCGTGAAAGTGGGATCGAGATTCTGCATTCAACTTTTAATGTTTAAAATAGAAATAAAAGGGTTCACGCAAAGAGCGCTAAGAAAAAGAAACGCAAAGCGCGCAAAGAAAAGAACTGTGCAATTTTTTCGTTTTGGTATCTTTATTCAATCAGAAAATGGTGAAGAGCGGAGATACTGGGGTGTTTTTAACAATGGAATTAATATTTAAAAATGACCAACACTAATCAGGAAAGTTCAAAAAAGAAAATAGAGAAGAGAGAAAAGAATCTTGAATCTTTGAATTTTTAAATTTTGAATCGAAACGTTAAGCCACGAAATACACCAATTTTCATTCGTGCATTCGTGGCTAAAATTTTTAATCTGTCTGAATAAATATTACCTCAAAGCAGGATAATGCTCAGGATTTGATTCATTCATAATTTCATTAACTTTTTCAAAAATATCTTCAGCTGAAGGTTTTGAGAAGTAATCTCCATCTGTTCCATACGATGGCCGGTGCGCTTTGGCTGTCAGGGTTTGAGGTTTGCTGTCTAATTGAAGATAGGCATTTTGCACCTCTAAAATATTTTGAAGTATATATGCTGAAGCTCCGCCCGGAACATCTTCATCTATCACCAGAAGTCTGTTTGTTTTCTCCACGCTCTTCACGATATCTTTATTGATATCTAACGGAAGCAGGGATTGCACATCGATGATTTCAGCATGGATTCCCACTTCTTCCAAATCCCGAGCGGCTTCTTCCACCAATCTTAAGGTAGAACCATAAGAGACCAAAGTAATATCGGTTCCTTCCTTGATGGTTTCAACAACTCCAATCGGGGTTTTGAATTCCCCAAAATTATTCGGAAGTTTTTCTTTTAACCTGTATCCGTTCAGGCATTCTATTATCAGTGCAGGCTCATCGCCTTCTAATAAGGTATTGTAAAAGCCTGCTGCTTTGGTCATGTTTCTTGGCACAAGAATATGGATGCCCCGCAATAAATGTATAAGGGCTCCCATAGGCGATCCGCTATGCCAAATCCCTTCCAATCTGTGGCCGCGGGTTCTTATTATAAGTGGCGCTTTTTGTTTCCCTTTTGAGCGATACTGCAGGGTCGCAAGATCATCACTCATTGTTTGAAGCGCATAAAGAATGTAATCTAAATATTGGATTTCGGCAATTGGCCGTAAGCCTCTCATTGCCATTCCAATTCCCTGCCCCAAAATTGTCGCTTCCCGTATTCCAACATCGGCGACCCGAAGTGCGCCATACTTGTTCTGAAGTCCTTCCAGACCTTGGTTCACATCGCCAATTTTACCGCTGTCTTCTCCAAAGATCAGGGTTTCGGGACGGGTTTCAAATATTTTGTCGAAATTATCCCTAAGGATAATTCTTGCATCTACTTCCCGTGCTTCTTTTGAGTAGGTTGGTTTTACCTCTTCAATATTCAAGGCATTTTGACTGGACTCACTGTAAAGATTGCTGCTGTATTCAATCTGAAATTTTGAGGTGTAGTCTTCAATCCAGTTGATCAGCGCTGTTTTTGCACTGCTATTTGAGCCTATCAAATAGTGAAGGCTTTTTCTGGCAGCCATCAACAGTTCTTTTTTTATTGGATCTTTTATTTCAGAAATTTCATTTTTTAAGGATAAAATAGCGTCTTTTTTATCGCTGCTATTGGCCGCATTATCTAAAAGGGGAAGAAGTTCCTTCTGCTTTTTGACCATAGGTTGGGTGTAAGCAGTCCAGGCCGCTTTTTTTCCATCCCTTACTTGTCTTTTGATTTCCTGATCTATGGTTTCCAAGTCTTCATGAGTGGAAAAATTGTTTTGAATAACCCATTCCCTGAATTTGACATTGCAGTCAAATTCACGTTCCCAGGCCAGACGGTCTTCATTTTTATAGCGTTCCTGAGAACCTGATGTAGAATGTCCCTGTGGCTGGGTGAGTTCCTTCACGTGAATTAAAACTGGAACGTGTGATTTACGTGCAATTTGTGCCGCCTTTTCATAAGCTTCGATCAGGGCTACATAATCCCATCCGCTTACAGCTATAATTTCGTAGCCATTATTTTCTTCGTCCCTCTGGAAACCTTTCAGGATCTCGGAGATATTTTCTTTTGTGGTTTGGTGTTTGGCGTGGACTGAAATTCCATATTCATCATCCCAAACGCTCATCACCATAGGTACCTGCAAAACCCCGGCTGCATTGATGGTTTCCCAAAAATGGCCCTCGCTGGTACTGGCGTTCCCAATAGTTCCCCAGGCGATCTCATCTCCATTGCTGGAGAATTTTTCAGCATTGATTCCTGCTACATTCCTGTAAATTTTTGATGCCTGCGCCAGACCTAAAAGTCGGGGCATTTGGCTGGCGGTAGGGGAGGTATCGGCACTGGAGTTTTTTTGTTGCATTAAATTTTTCCAGGTGCCATCTTCATTTAAGCTGTGGGTTCCAAAGTGCCCGCCCATCTGCCTTCCTGCAGACATAGGTTCGTTTTCAATGGAAGAATCGGCATATAAGCCTGCAAAAAAATTCTCGATAGTCAATGCGCCAATTGCCATCATAAAGGTTTGATCGCGATAGTACCCTGATCTGAAATCTCCGTTTTTAAATGCTTTGGCCAATGCCAGTTGCGGGATTTCCTTTCCATCGCCAAAAATTCCGAATTTTGCTTTACCCGTAAGCACTTCACGTCGTCCAAGTAAGCTGCATTCCCTGCTGGTAACGGCAGTTTTGTAGTCCTTTAAAACCTCGGTTTTAAAGTCTTCAAAAGAAATGGATGTTTTTGATGGTGTTTCGATTTGCATGGAATTAGTTTAAATAAATGCGTTCAATAAAGACAAATGTAACAAAAACTAAGCGTAAAAGCAATTCATCAATTAGTCAGTTTTTTTAGATTTATTTCTGAATCAGCTGAAATGAATATAAATTTTATAATAATAGTAATAAAATCTATTAAAAAATGCGAATTAGATAATACACTTAATAATATTCAGCTAAATTTAAACCGTGCATTGCTGCTGTTAAATCTTTTTTTAATATTAAGTTGAAGGCATTATATTCACACATAAACTTAAGCGTCCGCTTAATAGTCTTTCATCTATTATCTATATTCTATTGTCGATTTAATACCATTCCCTGGTGAATAATTTAATAAGGGTATTGATGTCTAAGGTGACGATAAACCTTATTTTTTGATCATAATCCTTTTGGCCGATTTCCCAGCCTAAATTGGAGTACACCGGGAAATACAATTCAAAATAATCGGCCACCATGCTCACGCGTATGCCTGAATCGTATAAAAATTTAGCGTTGTCTCCTTTGTTTTTAACCATTCCAGCATCGCCGTAGGCAAAAATCCATTTCCATATATTGGTACTCGCGTTTACGGTTGAAATCCATTGGTTTGCAAATTCAGGTTGTAACTGGGATTTGAACCCACCTTCTGCAGGGATAATTTGCTGACTGAAAAGCCCGCTGTCCTGGCTTCTTCCGTAGTAATTATAATCAAAGAGATAATCGGTGGGGCGATCAAGGGCAAAACTAAAAAAATCATTATCCTGCTCGTCGTTATATAAAAAAGCACCTGCATAAAACCTTAAATTCATCTGCTGGTTATTTCTGAAAAGTTTCCTGTATTCCAGATTCAGGGCAACTTTGCTGAAATTTTTTGCTATTTGATAATCCAGGCTTCCAGAAATATAATCCACCAAATTTGTATCGCTATATCGGTAACTTATGTCCACCACATTATAATCAGGTTGTTTTACGGGATTTACGGGATCGATATCCCGGTTCACATTAATGTTCCTAATTAGAAACCTTTGGCGCTGATTATCCCTTAAATTAGGATTCCGGTAATAAAAAGCCATAAATGGGGATGTTTTCTGATAAAATAAATTGAAACCATAAGAATAACGATTGCCACTGAAGCCATATATCAGGGCGTACAAATTTTGATTTTCAAAATAATGGATGTTGCTTACAGCGGCCGACCCCACTAGTGTTTTGCTGTTGAAACCATATTTGGGAGATATTTTATAATTAAAATTTCTGTTTAGAACGGTTTTATTATACAATTTAGGTCCTATGGAAATACCGTCGTACAGGTTGTAATCAAACTCGGGCATAAAAAACATTTGGCTGTATCGGGGATCTTCAACATCCTGGAACAATCTAAATTGAATTGGTTTATTTAATAAGGTGGTTACTCTCTTGTAATTATTGCGCTGATTTACTTCCGGTATAATTCCTTCATAATTTAATGCCAGCCGTTCTATACTGTCCCTGGGAATGTTGATCTTTTTGGTTTCATCTATATCTTCAACCCAGGTTTTAAAAACTATGTTTCCGTCATTTAGACCATATAATGAAACCGGCATTTTATTGTCCCGTTTATTCTTTATGGTTACTTCCAAAGAATCGCGTGTTTTAGAAACCTTTTTGATCTTAAAATCTATTTTTTTATTGGTGGACACATAATCCTCATAGAACCAGGTGAGGTCCTTATCTGAGTTTTTTTGTAAAATACGCACAAAATCTTTATCGCTGGCCGACTTTAAAAGGTGCTCCCCATAAAATTCCTGAATTGAATTCTTTACTTCTTCTCCTCCCAGAAAATCGTCTATATAGTTTAAACCTATTCCTGCCTTATATGTATTGGAGATATTCGAATTAAATTTCACCAAGGAATCCTGCGAAATCCGAAGGGGTTGATCCATATCCATCCGCGCCATATGCAAGTAAAGTAAAGGGTACTGATCGTTGAATTCAAGATCGGAAGCGTGTAACCAGCGAATTCCAATGATGTTGCTGAAACTTCCCAAAAGCTTCATTTTCGGATAATAATTATCGACATAATCCTTCATCAGGGAGATTTGAATGGCATCATAAACCCATTGATCTTCCCTGGGATTTAAAAAAATAGTATTCCTTAGGTAATTTGCGGTAATGACCTTTAACTGCTTAATGTCATACTGAAATCCATCCGGAAAGGGTCTAAAAAAATCGGGTAACTGGTTTAATCCGTAAACAGGATTCGTGAGGTAATCATCTTTGGTTACCATCAAAGTTTTATGGGGATAGGGGCCAAGCCGTAATTCAAGGAATTTGAGGATCCTGTTTAATGTATAACCTTTCATTCCTACTATCAGGCCATCATCTTCCAAATTTGTTAAAACATCTCTTGAATTGACATCGAACACGTCAAATTTATATGTTTTGGTGAGGTATAACTCTGAAGAGACTATATTTTCTCCCGATAAATAAGTGGTTTTGAATTCATCTTCTGTCACCATCTTGTCCATTTTAAGCGGGGAGGCCACATATAGATAGGGACGGGTCGATAATTTTATCTTTAAGCTGACGGGAGTAGTGTATTGGTCGCGTAAATTTTTATCGCTGTAAATCTGCCATTTCCCATCAAATACTGCCGGGCTAATGTACCAGTATTTGAGCTTAAAATTCCCCTGATCGTCATACCCGTATCTCGTGAATTTTTCTGAAGGAATTTTAACCTGATATAATAATTGAAGTGTTGCTTTTTCGCCGGGAGGTAAAGGTTGCTCCAAAATTACCCGAATAATATCAGGTAAGCCCCCCGGCCTGTTCCAGGTGTAGTTAACCGAATCTTTATTTGTAATGCTGTAAATCTTGGTAAATCCCCTTTCTTCAGGTTTCGCAAAATGAAACCGCCTTAAATAGTCCTCGGCAAACCTGCGTGCCAGTGGGGTGGTTTTGTCCTTAAAACTGTTGGCCCAATCGTTTAAATAAATTACCGAAAGCTCTTTTGAACTGGTGTTTTCATATTGAATTTCCTGCCGGATATCGAAAGTTCGCATCGAATCGTTCAAAACAGCGGTAATATTCATGCTGGTTTGCGCAAATCCCAGATTTGCCCAGAAACATCCGATTACCAAAAAAATAAAAAGTTTGATATTCAACTTGCAATGGAAATTAAATAATTAATAAATAGCATTGAATTTCAGAAAAAAGATAATACACCTCTAGAATCAATTCTCTATTTTGTTCAAATCAATTCATAAAATTTTGAGGACCATAATTGCCCGAAATAATATAGGAGTCAATTTTACTTGTAATCCAATTCTATCTTTTTTAAAGTAACGGTTAATTTTTAAATAAAGTATTCTATTTTGAAAGCTAGCAGTCTGGTTTTAATTTTTCTGTTAACCCTTATTACTTTATATTTTAGGCACTTATATGTTTCTATAATTTTATTAAAAATTAGGACTTAGATTGTATTCTTCATAAAATTTATCGAGGACTTCAATAACCTCATCTTCTGTATCAACTAATTTAATAAGGTCAAGATCTGCTTCATTTATATTTTCAAATGTTTCTAACAGAGTGCTGCGAATCCAGTCCATTAGTCCTCCCCAAAATTCGGTGCCCACTAAAATAATAGGGAAGGCATCTACCTTATTGGTTTGAATCAGGGTAATGGCTTCAAAGAGTTCGTCCATAGTTCCAAAACCGCCGGGCATTACCACAAAACCCTGGGAGTATTTTACAAACATTACCTTTCTGACAAAGAAATAATCGAAATCCAGGCTTTTATCTCCATCGATATAAGGATTGTTGTGTTGTTCAAAAGGCAAATCAATGTTAAGCCCAACTGAAGTACCTCCGCCAAGATGTGCACCTTTATTACCTGCTTCCATAATTCCGGGTCCACCCCCGGTAATTACGCCGTAGCCGTGATCCACAATTTTTTTGGCAATTCGTTCGGTTAACTTATAATAATTTTGATCTGGTTTTGTGCGGGCAGAGCCAAAAATTGAAACGCAGGGACCAATTTGGCTCAGCTTTTCATATCCTTTTACAAATTCCCCCATTATTTTAAAAATCGCCCAGGAATCATTGGTTTTAATTTCGTTCCAGGCTTTATTTCCTTGTTTTGCTCTCATTCTAATTTTTATAGATTGTGTTATTATCCAAATTTAAGCCACTAATGCACGAATAAATATGTATTATTAACCAGACTAAAGAATCCCGTCCCGACGGTTCAAGGTCGGGAGATAATAGAAAAAAGACTATTAAGCTGATAAAAAGATCGTTTACTTAATTTTCTGTATTAATCTATTGCCGTCACCTTAATACAACATTTTAATACAACATTCTAAAAATCAATTATTCGTGCATTAGTGGCTTATTTTATTCTCTTATTAGAAAACATAATAATCACGAACTTAATAATTCAATTTTACTAAATCTACTTTATT
>Ga0314774_1000770_pt1 | contig 23067 bp, 21 predicted proteins | sample MetaGCBIA2018_FD_204515 | JGI IMG/M metagenome (GOLD analysis project Ga0314774, IMG submission 204515) | Cryopeg brine microbial communities from Beaufort Sea near Barrow, Alaska, United States - CBIA 2018 | ecosystem: Environmental > Aquatic > Marine > Coastal | place: USA: Alaska | collected...
GTCTGGGATAAGCTCTTAAGCTCCATTGACTTCTTCCAGAACCGGGGTTTTAGCATCACGGATCAGGTTGTCTTTCGCAAAATGAAGTTCCAGCTGATGTCGGTAACGGCCGGACCGCTCAAAGAGAAGGTCGATTCGACGACTCGCCTCGATGTGTCGGTGGTCGAAGAGTTGAGCAAGGTGCGCCACGATGTGAAAAAATCGTTGAAGGTCCTTTTCGACATGACCGCTATGCTGTCGGTCGGCAACTTCAACAAGGTGGCCGAGGATATCAACCGCGAAACCACCGCGTTGCTGAACACCCTGAATATGTACGAAGACAATGTTCACCAGACGCACAAGGTTTTTCTCAAGGATCTGATCACCGATCGCGTCATCCCGTTCATCGAAGCGGTGAACAGCAAATGCGAGGTGAAGCTGGTCCTTAAGTCGAAGATCGCTCCGGTCAACGGCACCTACCTCAGCTATAGCCGGGCTCTGATCAATATCGTCTCCAACGCGCTCGATGCCATCAAGTCGGCCGGGCGCCCAGGCCGGATTGAATTCCGGCTGGAACAGCAGGGGGAGATCGTCACTCTGGCGATAACCGACAACGGCACCGGCATCAGTGCGGAGCGGCTCGAAAAAGGGGAGGACCAGCTGCCGCTTTTTGTTGGCAAATCGACCAGGGGGGGCGACCCCGGAAAAGGGGTCGGGACGTTACAGGCCTACGACACCTTTGGCGCCGATCATATCGAGGTGACCAGCAGGGAAGGGGAATCGACCCGCTGGACGATCCGCTTGAAGAGAAGCACCACCCGCGATACGGAGCTGCTGGCCGATCTGAGCACTCGCTATGTCAGGCTGATCAAAACCACGCAGAAAGCGAAGCTGACCCAGGAGACCAGCCGGAATGAGATGACCATCTTCATCTGGCAGCTGCGGCAGATGGAGCTGTTCAGCTACGATCTCATCTACCATTTCAGCCGTTACAACAACATCCGCGATATCTTCGGCTGCGTGTTCCTCTATCGCTTCGGCGGCAAGTCGTTCGAGTCCTTAAAGGAAGAGCTCGGGAAGTGTCGCATCGACAACAACGAGATCAGGGCCTGGCTGCTCGGGATCAGCCGGCGTCTCAACAAATACGATACCTGCATCATGCGCAATGTGCCGTTTCAGGAGTACAAGGATGTTTTGTTCCAGAGTTACGGCCAGGCGACCGACCGGACCATGATCTTCACCCTCGACCCCGACAGCGGGAATTTTTTCACCACCGACCGCAAGCTCGCCGAACACCTCGACTTTGTCCCCTACCTCGGGCGTGAAAAGGACGAGCTGCTGCGCGGTGAGCTGGTCGGCGATGTTCGGGAGGTGAGCAGTCCGATCTACCTCGGGGTCTGGACGACCCGAAGTCTTGAGGATCTGCACAACAAAATGAAGCTGATTCAGCGCGGGGCGCAGCAACTGCTGTTGATGGGTCTCGAAAAGGAGAAACGGATCGCGTTCTACAACACCACCTACAATACCTGTGAGTACGAAATCGACACCTTGAAGACGATCACCTTGGGCGAGATGGCGACACTGGATGAGGCGGAGTTCGGGCGGTACTTCAGGTCGGCGGACAGTGAAATGAGCGGCCTGCTCCCCATCGCTTGATCTCTTTCCTTCATTATGTTCTTCTGTCCTCTTCGCTGCCGTCGCTGTTTTTCGCATTAAACACTTTGAAAACATCGGCGAGGTCTGAGCCGTTGCAACGGCTGTTTTTGTACCTTTAGATTTTGAACCTCCCTTTTTGGGAGACGATATCTGTTTCCAGTTTTTTGGAGTTATTGTTTGACCATGCAAAAATTAAGTCGCTGCTTTTTACTGCTCCTCTCTCTCTTGTTTTTGCTGTCGCCATCGGCTCTGGCGCAAGCGGGGGGAGACGATTTTACCACCTGGCTCGAGCTGCTGCGCGCCGACGCTCTTGCTGAAGGGATTTCGCAACAGACCCTGGATGAGGCGTTGGCCGATCTCAAAGCCCCGAAGCCAAAGGTGATCGCGCAGGATAAAAAACAGCCGGAAAAGAAATCGACGCTGCAGGATTATGTTGACGCCCGGGTCAGCAGAGAGAGGATTGCAGAAGGGCGCGAAATGCTGAAACGCTACGCCACCGAGCTCGACCGGATCGAACGGCAATACCGGGTGCAAAAACGTTTTATTGTCGCCCTCTGGGGGATCGAGAGCACCTACGGAAGGCACGCCGGGAAACGTCCTGTCATCCCGGCACTCGCGACTCTCGCTTACGATGAGCGGCGTGGTCATTACTTTCGCAACGAGCTGCTCGAGGCGCTGAAAATTTTCGATGCCGGAGAGGTCTCTTTGGCAGATATGACTGGTTCCTGGGCGGGGGCGATGGGCCCTTTCCAGTTCATGCCAACCTCTTACCGCCACTACGCAGTCGATGGTGATGGCGACGGTCGCATCGATATCTGGGGGTCGGTCCCCGATGCGCTCGCCTCGGCGGCCAATTACCTTAAAAAAGCGCACTGGAAGGACGATCAAACCTGGGGGCGGTCCGTCAGACTCCCCGAAAAGTTTAAGACTTCACTGAGCGGTCTGAACAACAAGTTGTCGTTGTCACGCTGGCAGGCGCTCGGTGTCCGGCGCAGCAATGGCCAACCGCTCCCGCAACGTAATCTGAAGTCTTCGTTGATCATTCCCGATGGCAAAGCCGGACCTGCTTACCTGGTCTACGGTAATTTCCGGGCGCTGCTCCGCTGGAACCGCTCCAATTCCTTTGCTGTGACGATCGGGACCCTGGCCGACAGTTTTTGATCGGCACTGTTGCTTAGAATGCTGTGCGGCGCTGATCGGCATAGCGTCTTTGATGATGCGGTAGTGTCTGCCTCTGCCAGTTTTTCATAGCTACTGCGGATTCAATGGCTGCTGTTGAAAATCATAAAACCAACCGACGACTTTGATGCTTTTTACGACCTCAAAAGGTAGTTCTAATGGGGACGAAAGCCCGTTTAGAGAGACTTCCCTTCGGAACTACTGTCGGCCAAATTGACGATACGCGCGGCAACTTCTGCCGGAGTCGAGTCAGGCGAGACGGTTATTGTCAGCTGCTGTTCCTGCGCGTCCAATGGCTGCCGCGCGGCCTGCTGATGCTTTAGTACCTCGATATTCGCTTCAGAAACGTCGCCCCCTTCTGCGGTCCGCTGCAAAATGCGACGACGCAACTCGGCACAGGGAACGGGGAAATCGAGGATAACTAGCGGGAGCTGCAACTCTTCGGCTAACCGGCGCAGCGGGTCCCGCCGATTTTTTTTCAGGAATGTGGCATCGATGATCACCGGGTAGCCGGCGGAAAGGACCGTTTCGGCCAGGCGCTGCAGCCGCTCGTAGACGGCGATATGCGCCCGGGCGCTATAGATGCCGCCACCGGGGGGGGAGTGACTGTCAGCCGTTGCATTAAGACCGTAGAGTTGTTTGCGCTCCCGGTCGGACTGGAGGTGGATCGCGCCGCAGTCGGCAGCGAGTTCCCGGGCGAAGCTGCTCTTCCCCGACCCGGAGAGGCCGTGGGTGATGATCACCCCCTTGAACCGTTTCGCCGTATAGCTTGAGGCCAGATCGAGATAGCTGTGGTAGAGCGCAAGGTCCTGCTTATGTTCTGCAGCGCTCAACCCCGGCTGGGCCAGCCGCAGACAGGTCACCTTGGCGCGGACCATCGCCCGGTACACCTTGTAGAAACAGAGCAGCCGCAGCCCCTGGTAGTCTCCGGACTCCTGCAGGTACCGATTCAGAAAATGCCAGCCAAACTCTCTCTCTCCCCGGTCGTCCAGGTCCATCACCAAAAAGGCGATGTCGTTGATAACATCGATCCAGCGCAGGTTGTTGTTGAACTCGATGCAGTCGAACAGAATCGGTGCCTCATCAATCCAGACCATGTTGGCCAGGTGCAGATCCCCGTGACATTCGCGGATAAACCCGTCCGATTTGCGCTGGAGCAGAACAGCAGAGAGCTCGTCAAACGATTTGCAGCTCCACCGCTTCAGCTCCGTCAGCTGCTGACACTCCCTGTCAGGAAGAAGCGGACCGATCTGGCTGAAGTTCTCCAGGACCGGTTCTATGATCGATTGCGGAGCTCCGTAACTCTGCGCTGATTCGGGAACGGCTGCGGTCTGATGGAATCCGGCGATCATGGTTGCGAAGCGAACCAGATGCCAGGCTCTCAGGCGTCCGGCGGCCAGCATCCGGTCGATCTGGTCATGTTGCTCGAACCTCTTCATCTTCACCGCATAATCGAGCACCGGGCTGCCTCCCAGTTCGGGGGAGGTCGGATCACCACCGATCGTTTTGACCTCAAGGTAGAGCTGCGGCGCGAAGCGGCGATTGAGGCGTAACTCTTCAAGGCAGAAGTGGTGGCGTTTGGCCAGGGTAGAAAAATTCAAGAAACCAAAATCGACCGGCTTTTTCACCTTGTAGGCAAAGTCGCCAGCGAGAAAGAGCCAGGAAATATGCGTTTCGATCAGTTCGACCCGCTCGACCGGGTGGTCGTAGAAGGATGGCTGCTGCAGGGCCTGAATCATTCTGCTCTCTGCTCCGGTTTTTATCTCCATTGGGTACCTGTTACATGCTTGAGCGATGGATTGGCACCAAGAGGGGAGAGACGACTAACCCCTTCCCTTTACCCTCCACATCGACTCTCTCACTCTTCCTTTTTGTTCTGACCGCTCCCTGCGAAGCCGCACTCACCGATCAGTGGCCGCTTCATCTACGTTCGGAAACAGTTTAATGCTATCCCAAATCGAGGCAAAGACAAGATATCGTGAGCTTTTTGTCAATTCTGGGAGCGCCCCCCTCTCTACCGTCAGCTTCTATGGCTGGTGATTGCATATTTTGACCGGTCGATTTTTACTCCTTTATTCTGTTCTGCTCCCCCTTTCAATTCGTTTAGATCGGAGTCGAAAAATATTTTGCCAATGATATAATCTGAGTGTAGTCAGGCGGTAAGTCCCTTCCTTAATGCTGCCAGTCGTTTCAGGCTGACGATGCGATCTGACGAAATTATCCGGAGTATCCAACAAGGGCAAAAAGAGAAGAAGGCATTTATCAAATGGTGGCGGAACGAGAATGATTTTACCGATTACGAGCTGTTTGACAACTTTATCAAACGGGCCGGTTCCGGCGGCGAGTTCGCCAGCTTTGATCTTCTCGATGTCGATGAGATGTGGGATGTTCTCAATCGCTGGAAACCGACCGGGCTGCGGCGGGTTCACTCCACCATGGGTGACAAGGTCGAGTGGCAGAGGAGAACAGCCGATGGAACGCTGAAACCGCAGAGCTGCTCTTTGACCCCTAAGTCGATCATGTATATCTTTGATTACGAAACCAGGGGGGATGTGATCGGGTAGATGCTCTACTGACCGGCGGCCTAAGAGTGCTTTGGGTGGAGTGGGGCGGCCCGAAAAAAAATATAAAAAAATGAACTTTTTGCGAAAAAAATAGTTTGGCTCGCTTGACAATGTTCCGACCGGTTGTACTATGAAGTCATAAGGCCTTGCTCGTTGACCTCATATCCCAAAGGTTGAATACCATGCGGGAGGAGAGAGTCGGCTGCAAGGTCTTTCAAGTTTCTGCCGCGTTTTATTTCCTCACTAGTCCAAATTTTCGCTTCAGCCCGTATAACCCAACAGCCTCCAGCAGCCGTATTCATTTTCTTTGGTGCGTCGCAATGTAAAAGTATCTTAGCGTAACTAAGGAGTCAAAGTCGTAAGTTGTCGTTTTGTGATTTTAAACACAGTAGCAGTTGAATCCGCAGCGGATATGAAAAACAGACAGATGCGGACCACAGTCGGCCCATTAAACCCACCTTGTATCAACAGCGACGAAGAGCATACGAGCCACAAACTCTAAATCAGAGAACCGACCAGTCGAACAGTCATGCCCGCTGCCAGCGCGGTCCTTTCTTTGCTGACTTTCTTTAGACCCGTAAAGAAAGCCAGTCGGCTGTCGGGGCGAGTCCCGACGGTTTAAACGGTTATGATGCAAACAGAATCAATCAAGACCGTCGAGACCGCGCCTCGACAAGCGCCTTACTTTTTGTGCAAGCGCCAACAAAAAGTAAGCAAAAAATGGCTCTTCCCTGCGGGAGGCATTTCCGTCGCATGTTTGGTCCGCAATTATCACCGCCAGGTTAAATTGATCCGGGCCCTTAGTCGAGGGGCCCTCTTAGTGTTCTGCGTAGCGAAGCTGTCAAAGTCGTAGCTTGTCGTGTTGTGATTTTTAACAGCAGCCGTTGAATCCGCAGGTCATGAATCGATTTATTTCCAGCCGATCCCAGCCAACGATTATTATGCCCCGCTGACCCTCTCTAACATCCCTTTCTTGCCGCTGACCATCTCTCAGACCTGCAAAACATTGTTCACATCATCCCAGAACGGGGAGAGCTTGCGTAGCCGGGCGATGATCGCCGGGAGCACCTCGATGATCCGCTTGATCTCCTCTTCGGTGTTGTAGCGGCTCAGGCTGATCCGGAGCGAGCCGTGGATCGCCGTGAACGGGACTTGCATCGCCTTGAGAACATGCGAGGGGTCGAGAGAACCAGAGGTGCAGGCGGAGCCGCTCGAGGCGCAGATCCCTTCGCGACTCAGCTCATAGAGGATCGCTTCCCCTTCGACGCCGTGCACCGCCAGATTGAGCGTGTTTGGCAGACGCTCGGCGTCGCGCCCGTTCACCTCCAGCGCCGGAATCTTTTCGATCAGCGACTGCTGCAGCTGATCGCGCAGAGAGTGGACCTGCTGCTGTTCTTCATCGACGGAGGCGACCGCCATCGCGCACGCCTTGGCGAGGCCGACGATATACGGGACATTCTCGGTCCCGGCCCGGCGCCCCCGTTCCTGATGCCCGCCGATGATGTAGGGGCGGATGCGGGTCCCCTGGCGGATAAAGATCGCACCGACCCCTTTGGGGGCGTGGATCTTGTGTCCGGAGAAGGAGAGGAGATCGATCTGTTTGAGGTCGGTTTTCAGATCGACCCTGATCTTGCCGATCGCCTGAGTGGCGTCAGTGTGCACGATGATTTCGGGGTTGGTCGCCTTGGCGATCCGGGCAAGCTCGGCGACCGGATAGATGACGCCGGTCTCGTTGTTGGCCATCATGATGCTGACCAGAAGTGTCTCCTGGCGCAGGCTCCTGACGTAATCGTCGATGCTCAGCTCCCCTTTAGCATTCACAGGGAGAAAGGTGACATCGAGGCCGCGGCGCGCGAGCTCTTTGGCGACTTCGAGAACCGACGGATGTTCGATCGCGGTGGTGATGATATGCGTCCGTCCGGGATTGGCCAGAACGGATCCGAACAGGGCGGTGTTGTTGCTTTCGGTCGCCGAGCCGGTAAAGAGAAACTGCTCCGGGTCGACGCCGCCGAGACTGTTGGCGATCGTTTGTCGGGCGGCGGCGATCGCCTCGGCGGGAGCACGGGCGGCGTCATACATCGAGCTCGGATTGAAGTAGTCGGTGGTGAAGTACGGTTGCATCGACGCATACACTTCCGGGGCGATGGCGGTGGTGGCATTGTTGTCGACATAAATGGTTTTCATAGCGCGATCACCTTGAGCCGGTCGTCGACCTGTTCCTTGAGGACGTTTTCGACCAGCAGCCGCAGGGTCTGCTGCGCACCAAAGCAGTCGGCACAGGCGCCGGTCAGCCGGCAGTAGACCAGATTGTCTTTGATGTCGACCAGCTCGATATCGCCGCCATCAGACTGAAGCCTCGGCCTGATCGACTCCGCAATCGCCGTCTCGATAGCTCTCCCGAACCGGTAGGGGGTCTTTTCTTCCGCTTTTGTATCTGCACCAGTCGCCGGCTGCAGGTGAGAGGTTGTCGCCGCCTCACCCCAGCACTCGGTGAGGAGATCGTGCAGCCCGCCTGCGGCGAAATGGCATGAGCCGCAGGCGCCGCCGGCCTTGGTGGCGTTGGTAATCGCCTCGATGCTGTGCAGATTCAGCTCGCGGATCTTGCGCCGCAAAAACGGCTCGGTGACCGAGAAGCATTTGCAGACCAGCCGTCCCTCTTCATCATCGACCGTAATTGCCGGGAGATAGCCGGCGAGATCGACGCCCCGCTTCCGCGCCCAGTCGATCACCGCCTTCTGCAACGCTTCGGCCCCCATGACCGAGCAGTGGATCTTTTCCTGCGGGAGCCCATCGAGATAATCGACCAGATCCTGGTTGGTCACCTTGAGGGCGTCGATCGGACTCTTCTGCTGTTCCTCGAGCAGACGGCAGAGCGCCTCGGACGAGGCGATGGCCGAGGTGCAGCCGAAGGTGAGGAACCGCGCCTGGCTGATCTCGTCGCGCAGCGGGTCGACCGGATCTTTAGTGGCCCGAAATGAGAAGCGCAAGGCATCCCCGCAGACAATCGAGCCGTGCTCGCCGAAACCGTCCGGCTGATCGATCGCCCCCATATGCGTGCCGGGTTTCCCTTCGACGGCATCTTTGAACAGCTGCAACACCTTTTCACTGTATTTCCAGGGCATCGTCCGCTCCTGTTTTTTTCGCCTGCACTCACCAGCCGGTGGCTGCCTCGGCGGCGAGAACTTTGGCGAGTTTTTCCTGAACATGGTGTGCCCGCTCTCCGGTGAGGACAGCGATATTGCGCATGAAGATGTAGGCGAGGTGATAATTTGCCTCGAACAGCCTTTCGAGACTCTCCCGGTCGACCTCGAGGAGGGAGGATTTCCCATGGCAGTAGCCGGAAAGGAGGTAATGGTGAGGCGGCACGATGGCTGACCAGCCGACTGCTGCACCCGGTTTGAGTGACGCGATGGTGGTATCGGCGTCCTCACGTTGTGCCATATCAAAGCGCAGATCGATGCCGCCACTTAGAATCAGGTAGAGCTTGGTTGCATCTTCCTTCTCCATGAAGAGATTGGTGCCGTCCGGGTAATTCTCCTCCTGACACTTGCGTAGAAATGCGGTTGTTTCATCCGGAGCGAGCCCCTTGAATAACCCTTGTGCAAACAGTTCTGCGGTCGCAGTCATAAACCCACCTTCCTTTCGTCCAAGTGTTCATAATTAATATCCTTATTAAAGAGTACCTGCTTTTCGTTAGAATGCAGGTTCTCTCCCGGTCAATTTCCCCTTTTAGATGCGGTCCGCAGCCGATTTGTTACAATTGTGCAAAATGATAGCTCTTTGATCGGTCTAAACTTTCACTCCTTCTTAAGGTGAGGTCTCATGACACCAAAATCATTTTCATTTCGCACCTTTCTTCCCGACGGAGATGCCGATGGCGTAAAAATCATCGCCAAATCGAAATGGACCGGTCGCGGTATGGTGATCCCCCGGGCTCTCATCGCTCAGGAGAAAGGGCGCGCAGAGTTGGATGCACCCGGTCTCTATGTTTTGATCGGCCCCGCAGATGAGAGCGCCCTCCCTGGCATCGGTATCGGTTCCGCTGACCCGCTCTCTGCTCAACTGGAGCAACACGACGCAAATTGCGACTTCTGGACCTGGGCTGTGACCTTCAGCGCGAAAAAGGGAGCCTTTCTCAGGCTCATATCGCGTATCTTGAAGCGAGGCTGGTTCAATTGGCCCGCGCCGCCAAAACCGCTCGGCTTCTTTTTCAAACCGCCCCCCCATTACCGGACCTCTCAACAGAGGACCAGGCGGAAGTCGAGCTGTTTCTGGGACATCTGCTCAGTATCTGTCCCTTGCTCGGTCTGACTGCCTTCGAAAAACCGCAGCCGGGGAGGCCTTACTACTGATTATGCCGGCAAGAAAAATCAGTAATATTAATGCTTTGTTCTGGACAAGCCGCAGGGCTTGGTATAAATCTTCAAGGTGATGTTCAGTCGATCTGATCTGAATCAATTTCATTTTTTCTCTGGAGTGCATGTGAACCTGCTGCATAATCAAATTTTTCTGCTTCTGCTGATTATCATTATCGGTGAACTGCTCGGTAAAATCAGGATAGGTGGGCTTTCTCTCGGCCCCTCGGCTATTATATTTGTCGCCCTGGTCTTCGGGCACTTTGGCGTCACTCTTCCCGCGGGGATTCAGACCATCGGTCTGGCGATGTTTATCTACGCGATCGGGCTTCAAGCGGGCCCCGGTTTTCTCAGTTCGTTCCGCAGCAATGGGATTCCCATGGCGCTGACCGTGATCGCTATGGCGTTGACCGGCACCCTGATCACCTATCTCTGCTGTAAATTTTTTGGTTTTGATGCGGGGACCGGCGCCGGGATCCTTTCCGGGGCGATGACCAGTACCCCCTCGCTGGCTGCGGCGGTGGAGGTTGTCGGTCACGACCGGGCCCCTGCCGCTTACGGGGTGACCTATGGTTTTGGTGTTGTCGGGATGGCGCTCTTTATCAAACTGCTGCCGCGCCTGTTGCGGGTCGATCTGGAGAAAGAGGAGAACAAACTCGGTGAGGAGTTGAACCAGACCAATCCGCCGATCACCGTCCGCCATGTCGCTGTGACCAACGCCAATCTTTTCGGGAGACGTATTGATGTCATCTCCCTTAAGGATATCGCCCCGGTCACAATTACCCGACTGCTCCGTCGCTCTGCCACGGAACCGATTCTGGTCCGGGGTGATACGGTTTTGGAAGAGGGGGATCACTTGCGTCTGGTCGGTCGGGAGACCGCATTGGATAAGATGGAACTGTTTATCGGCCAGCGGATAGTGGGGGAAATTGCCTTTGATCTGAAGTTTGGCAAGAGGGACATCGTCGTCTCCAAACGAAACCGTGTCGGTGCCACCCTCGGTGGTTTTAATTTACGCGAAACGTTTAATGTTCAGATTACCCGTGTGACCCGCAGTGGCATCGATCTTATCCCTGACCCCCATATCCGGTTACATCTCGGTGATGTGCTCCATGCTGTCGGTGACGAACGCGCACTGAGCAATGCCGCTCGACTGCTCGGTAACAACCTCAAAGAGACCTACAATATCAGTCTGCTCCCGATTCTGGCCGGGCTTCTCTTCGGGTTACTCCTCGGCCGGATAACCTTGCCGCTGCCGCTGATCGGCCCCTTGACCCTTGGTGCAACCGGCGGCACACTCCTGTCAGGGTTACTCCTCGGGGCTCTCTATCAGACCGGGCCGGTGATCTGGGCTCTCCCGATGGCCGGCAATCGCCTGTTCCGCGACCTCGGTTTAGCCCTGTTTCTCGCTTCGGTCGGGACATCGGCCGGCACCTCCTTTGTTCTGACGTTGCAGGAGCGGGGGGGCTCTCTGCTCTTTTCCGGTATTGTTGTGACGCTGTTGCCGGTCATCGTCGGCACAGCGATCGGTCTGTGGCTGCTGCGTGTCCGTTTTTTGCGCCTGCTCGGCGTCCTGGTCGGCGGGATGACGAGCGCTTCAGGGCTCTCCTCCGCTCAGTCGCTATCCGCTTCGTCTTACGCTCCAGCAGCCTACGCCACCGTTTATCCGGTCGCCTTGATCAGTAAGATAATAGCGGTTAAAGTCCTCTTAATGATCCTCCCGGCGCCATAGTTTATTGTCATCTTCACTTTGTTGGACTGCACCTGAAATACATTGCTTTTTGCTTCTTCATAATACAAAATTAATTGTCTGGAGAATCTAATATATGACTGAAGATATCCGCTGGAAACAACGCTACGACAATTTTAAACGATCCATGAAACAACTTGAAAATGCCATGGCGATCGTCGCTCTGCGCGAGCTGAGTGATCTTGAAAAGCAGGGAGTCATTCAGGCCTTTGAGTACAACTACGAACTCGCCTGGAACGTGATGAAGGACTTTTACGAGCATCAAGGTGAACAGAATATCCAAGGGAGCCGTGACGCCTTCAGGATCGCCTTTAAGCGTGGTCTGGTCGTCAACGGTGATCTATGGATGCAGATGGTCAAGAGTCGCGCGCTGACTTCGCATACGTATAATGAGGATATTTTTGCTGCGGTGTTTAAGGATATCGTCGAACTCTACTATGCGGAGTTTGTTGCACTCAAAGAGACATTAGCGGCAATGGTGAATCATTGATGGTGCCTGATCAATTTGGATTGAAAGCAGATGATATTAAGAAAATTCAGTCTGTTCTGTCTGAGTTTTCGTTGATTAAATCGGCGCTGTTATATGGGTCGCGGGCAAAGGGGAGTTATAAACACGGCTCTGATATCGACCTGACCTTGAAGACAGAGGGCGAATTGCCACGCGGTTTTTTGCTTGATGTTATGAACGCTATCGATGGTCTCGACCTCGCATACTCCTTTGATATTTCACTTCTCCATCAAATCGATAATGATAATCTTCTGGAACATATTAACCGTGTCGGGGTTGAGTTCTATAACGCAAAAAGGGTATGAAAAAATTCTTTGTGAATGGAACGAGTCTCTGTTTTATCTGCGCCGTTGACGTGCGCGCTGTAAGAACCATTTAAAGTCTCCCTGTTTTTATTTTGTTCCCAGCACACCCTCTCTGAACCTTTTTGCCTCTCTGCACCTCCCTCTTTTCGTTTTTCAGGCTTACTGAGCCGTCTGCACGATTTCTGTCTGATCTGAGCCCCTAAATATTTGTGCGAGGCTGCATAGATTAAGTTGTTTCAATCTCTAATGGCTGTTATCCTGATGTTGTCAACCGATCATGACTGAACTTGAGGCCGAGGTCTCATCTCATCAGAATCGTTCACTGTTTGCGTCTTTTTTGGCCGATGGAATCGTCAAAGGATGGTACAACACGACAACGAAAAGCTCTTCTTGTGGGAAAGTGGGGCTGATTCATGGAAAGAAAAGGGCGATGAACCGTTCGTGGCCATCAATTGACAAGCAGCGGTGAACCCCTCTCAACTTTTTTAGATATGATGGAAATATAACCTCATGCCAAAAACCGCCTTTAGTGCAATTGAAAACAGCGTCAGCGCCTTTCTTGGCGGAGCAACGGTCTCTCTGTCTGAAGGGGAGAAAATCGATGATACAACTGAGTCGAACAACCCGAGGGTGATCCGGGTCAAGTTAAGGTTCGACGAGTCCTCCTATCTGTTTCGGGCCGAGCGTGATGAGCTCTCCTTTACCGCTACGGAGATCGGTTTTATCAATGAGCTCCTCGCCGCCTTCGAAGGGCTGTATGGCGGCTTTTCTGCTCAGAGGTACGCGGCTCACTTCCGGACGGCGCTCCTCACCTCGCTTACGGATATCGCCGTCGCCCGTTATCTGCGAGGGGATCGCAAAGGGGTATTCTGGCCGGTGCAGAGCCTGATCCAGCTGCTGAAGAACCTCTCCTATCAGCGCTACGAGGGGACCCAGGCGACGACCGGTTTTCTGGTTTATCGGTCGCATATCGACAATTTTGTCAAATCCCTCAAGAGCTCTCACTACGACTGGTTTGATCTGGAGAAGGAGCGCCGGCGGATCAGTGGTAATTTTTTTCGCAACCCGCTCTCCTACCGCTTTGTCGACGGGCTGCGGGCGCTCTATGTCTGTGACATCCGGATGAACGTGAAGGGGACGATTCAGACCGGTTCACCCCGTTCGCGCAAGGCGATCGATCAACTCGCCAACTGTGACACTCTCTCGCTTCTCGACAAGTCGGGGGAGGGGGCGTTTTCGATCTTTGTCAACGAGGTCTCGGAGGTGGAGGTGGTCCTCGAAAACGGTCGGATTTTGGTCTGGCGCAAGGGGGGGTGGTGCGTCTACGACCCTGATATCTTCCGTGAATTTTTAGGCAGAAATCTCTTTAAGCGCTCTATCGATGCGCTCATCTGGGCGGTCTACTCCCTGTCGAAATCGCGGCATGGGACGGTGGTGCTGATCGCCGATGATGATACCGATCTCGATGCCTTGCGCAAGGGGTCGGTCGGCGGCCGGGATTCATTGAGTTGGGCGCTGGTGGAACATGTGCGCGGCCGTAAGCTTAATGATCTGAAACGCTCCGGCGAACTGAGCCGGATTCTCTCTTCGGACGGCCTGACGGTGATCAACCGCAAAGGGGAGTTGATCGACACCGGGGTAATCGTCGACACCTCACAGGTGAAGGGGGTCGTCACCGGAGGCGGACGAACGACCGCCGCAAGCGCCGCTTCGCACTTCGGCCGGGTGGTGAAAGTCTCCGAGGACGGGCCGGTGGAGCTCTATCGTGCCGGCAAAAAGGTCTATCGGTTCGGTTGATTTTTTTAGCGAGTGTTTCTTTTAGGCAGGGCTCAGCAGGATGGGGTGTGAAAGTTCCAGCGAGAGGGTGGTCTGATATGCGCAGCTCACGTTCAGTACAAGCTCACAAACGGAAAATCGTCAAGCAGAAGATGGCGAGCCGGGTTGAGGTGGTCGTTCTGGTGCTGCTGTTGATTGTATCGTTGGCACATCTGCTTCGGCTGATCACCGGTGCGGAACTGTTGGTTGCCGGAACTCAGGTCCCGCTCTGGATCAGCTTTGTGGGTTGCATCGGGCCGGCGACGCTGGCCGGGCTCTTCTGGTGGACACGGCACTGAATTATTTTTTTTACAATGAGTTCTTGGTTTGGATCGGTTCTTTAGTCTTGGAAACCTGAGCCTTTTTTATACTTTTGATTTAAACCGTCGAGACGCGCCTCGACATGCGCCTTACTTTTTGTACAAGCGCCAACAAAATTAAGCAAAAAATGGCTCTTCCCTGCGGGAGGCATTTCCGTCGCAGTTTTTCTCAGCCATTAATGGCGTTCAGCAAATGTAATCCGGGCCCTTAGTCGAGGGGCCCTTTCATTGTCCTGCGTAGCACATAAATCAAAGTCGTAGACCGAAGGTTGAGTACGTTTTGTGCTTTTAAACTGCAGACGTTGAATCCGCCACATGTATAGAAAACACCAGAGGCAGATCACCTTTAGCCTATAAAACCACCTTGCATCAACAGGGACGTACAACATTCTAAACAATAGAATTGAATCAACCTACCGATCAGTTGAACAGTCATGCCCGCTGCCAGCGCGGTCATTTCTTTGCTGACTTTCTTTAGACCCGTAAAGAAAGCCAGTCGCCTGTCGGGGCGAGACCCGACGGTCCTGTCCGATTGTCTTGAAAGGATAAGAGCCAGATCGTCGTGTCCCGACCATTAATCGCAGGTCTCTCACAGCCTCTTCTCCCGAGAATGAAAAGTATTTGTCATTTCGAACGTAGAGAGAAATAAATTTTTTTAAAGATGAATCTTGCCCCGAACGAACTCCGAGAGTAAACTCCCACTCTTATTTTTCTATCAAAATGGAGTTTGACATTGCAGATCGTATTCGGCATCGACTTTGGGACCACTAATTCGGCCCTATCCATCTATAATAACGGAACCGTAGAAGTGGTGCCCATGGATGAGAACGATTCTCTCGGCAACCTGATGCGCTCGGTCCTTTACTTCAGTGAAGAGAATGAGATTTTTTGCGGCAATGAGGCGATCCGCGTGTATGTAGAAGAGGGAGCTTGCGGTCGTTTTATGCAATCGATCAAAACCTTTCTTCCGAACACCAATTTCCACTACACAGAAATATTTGGTAAGCGCTACGGGATAGATGATCTGGTTGCGATCATCCTCAAGCAGATCAAGGCACGGGGTGAGGCGTATGTCGGCTGTGAGGTTGAAAGTGTGGTGTTGGGACGACCCGTTGTTTTTTCAACCGATGCGACTAAAGATGCGGTGGCTCAACAGCGGCTGGAAAAAGCGGCTAGAAAAGCAGGCTTTAAAAATATCTGGTTTCAGTATGAACCTGTCGCCGCCGCTCTCGCTTTTGAGTCGACTCTTCAGCCCGGTGAAGAGCGGACTGTTTTTATTGGCGACTTTGGCGGTGGTACTTCGGATTTTTCTGTAATTCGCGTTAAGGGTAACGCTTTTGACCGCTCTGACCGGCGCAAAGATATTCTCGCCCTCGGTGGTGTCTATGTGGCTGGTGATAAGTTTGACTCGCAGATCATGTGGGAGTATGTAGCGCACTATTTTGGTCGGTATGCCCGCTACAAAACCATGGGGAAAACTGAGTTAACAGCCATCCCGAAGAACATCATCTACACCCTCTGCCAATGGCATCGTATTCCACTCCTGCGTGCTCGCACCACCCGTGAACTGATCCGCGTGATCAAAGAGAATAGCGATGACCGACCGCTGATTGAAAATCTGGAAAATATCATCGACGACAATTTCGGTTTTTTTCTGTTTCAGGCGATTGAACAGGCGAAGTGCGAGCTCTCTTCAAATGAACAGGCGACGATCCGCTTCTCGGAACGAAACCTCTCTATCAACGAACCGATTACCATGATTGATTTTGAGACCATCAATGCGGAAAACTTCGCGAGAATTGAAGCCTGTATTGATGGAGTGATTGCGCAGTCCGGGCTCACTCCGGCAGAGATCAATACTGTCTCTCTCACCGGTGGTACGTCGCGGATCCCTTATGTTCAGGCTCTTTTTGCTAAGCGTTTTGGGCAGGAAAAGTTGGAGAACCGTGACGCGTTTACTTCTGTTGCGCATGGGTTGGGTGCGAGTGTGCCTCTGTTTGTGAGTCAATAAGCAAGACCGTCGGGCCGAGCCCGACGGTTCAAAGGCTTTATTTGTGATAACAAACAAGCAACACCGTCGAGACGCGCCTCGACAAGCGCCTTACTTTTTGTGCAAGCGCCAACAAAAAGTAAGCAAAAAATGACGCTTCCCTGCGGGAGGCATTTCCGTCGCATGTTTGGTCAGCTATGATCACCGCGAGGTGAAGTTGATCCGGGCCCTTAGTCGAGGGGCCCTCTTATTGTCATTTCATTGGGAAGAAACCTTTGAGCGATGCATAGTGCTTGAGACTTTCAACAACAGCCGTTGAATCCGCAGCTGATATGAAAAGCAAAAAGATGCGGACCACATCTGGCTCAGTCAACCCACCTTGCATCAACAGCGACGTAGAGCAGTCGAACCACAACTTTTAACTCAATCAACTTGCAAGTCGAACAGTCATGCCCGCTGCCAGCGATGGTCCTTTCTTTGCTGACTTTCTTTAGACCCGTAAAGAAAGCCAGTCGCCTGTCGGGGCGAAACCCGACGGTTCTGTTTGCCATTTTCATGAATAAATAAGATCAAGACCGTCGGATCCCGGTCCGACAGCCGGGTTCATTTTCTTTGGAAAGCCGCAAAGAAAACGAACCAAAAGAAACGGCTTTCCCTGCGGGAGGCATCTCCGTCGCGGGTTGGGTTATCACTTATCAACGAATGTTTAAATTGATCCGGGCCCTTGCAAGTGGGGCCCTCTCATTGTCCTGTGTAGTAAAGACATGACCCTCTAGTTTTTAAACAGCAGCAGTTGAATCCGCAGCAGATATGAAAAACAGACAGATGCGAATCATTACTCTCTCAATGGACGATTTATGCCCATCTGGACAGAATCTCCAAACCTTATGATATTCCAAAGATAAATCTGGTTCTTAAATGGATTTCTACTGTACATAAACGCTATAAATTCGCTAAACTCGCCACTCAAACTTTCCTGCCATAATAACAAGGATTTTCACAAAACATGACGCTCCCTTTTCTTGCAATCGCTTTTGGTCTCGCACTTCTTGTCTGGAGTGCGGACCGTTTTGTTGAAGGCTCCTCGGCGACAGCAAATCATTTTGGCATGCCGCCACTGCTGATCGGTATGGTGGTCGTCGGCTTCGGCACCTCGGCCCCGGAGATGGTGGTCTCGGTTCTCGCTGCGTCACAAGGGAATCCCGGCATTGCTCTCGGTAACGCCTACGGATCGAACATTACAAACATCGCCCTGGTTCTTGGATTGACCGCCTTGATCAGCCCGATTGCCGTGCAGTCGCAGGTGTTACGCAAGGAGTTGCCGCTGCTCACCTGTGTGACGGCTCTGGCCGCCTTCCAACTCTGGGATGGCGAGATTACAAGGGTTGAAGGAGTTGTTCTGCTCGCCGTTTTTTCGGCGCTTATGGGGTGGACCATCTGGCAAGGAATGAAAAAAAAAGCGATGCTATGGGGGAGGAGATGACGGCAGGACTCAATATTCACGCTATGCCGATCTCGCGGGCTTTCTTCTGGTTGGTTGCAGGTTTGATCCTGTTGATTGCGAGCTCCCGTCTGCTGGTCTGGGGCGCGGTGGAGATTGCCCTCGGCCTCGGTGTGAGCGATCTGCTGATCGGCTTGACCATCGTGGCGATCGGGACCTCACTGCCGGAGTTGGCGTCAGCTATCACTGCAACCCGTAAAGGGGAGCACGATATCGCTCTCGGAAATGTTCTCGGCTCCAACCTGTTTAACACCCTGGCGGTGGTCGGGCTTGCCGGAACGATTCATCCGATGACTGTAGAACCGGCGGTCATTTCCAGAGACCTTCTGGTGGTTGCGGTCTTGACTGTCTCTCTGTTTGTTTTCGGTTATGGCTTCCGCGGTCCGGGGCGTATTAATCGTTTTGAAGGGGGGCTCCTCTTGTGTTGTTATATAGGCTATACCTCTTATCTCGTCAGTACATTTTTTGTATCGTGACGATTAGCGCTGCTGTTCGCTGATACCTCTCTCTGTTATTCAACCTGTTCGAGGGTAGGGTCAGCGAATGTAATTTTTTGTGCTCTTGGGAATTAAATATGTCTAAAATTCTGATCGTCTACGCCACCACCGATGGACACACTCTGAAAATCTGTGAACGACTTCAACAGAAGATCGAAGAGGAGGGGAGCGAGGTGCAGCTGCTGCCGGTTGATGATCCACACCCTGATCTATCGCAATTTGACAAGATCGTGATCGGGGCGAGTATCCGCTATGGAAAACACAGTAAGCTGATCTATAAATTTATTGAGTTGAACCAGGGCCTGCTCGACAGCAAACCGAATGCGTTCTTTTCGGTGAATGTTGTCGCACGTAAACCTGAAAAAAATCAGCCAGATACAAACCCCTACTTAAAGAAGTTTCTCACTCAGATCGCTTGGCGACCGAAACAGTTGGCGGTATTCGGCGGTAATCTCGATTATCCGAACTGCGGCTATCTCGACCGGCAGATGATCCGGCTGATCATGTGGATGACCAAAGGGCCGACCGCGCCGGATACGGTGATTGATTATACCGATTGGGAGCAGGTTGATTCTTTTGGACAGCGGATCAACGCGATGCAGGATTGAAGGTTGTCTCTGACGTATCCTTTTTCGATAAAAAGATATCTGACTCTACTTTTTGTTGCCGACTCGCAAAAATCGACCCGACATTTGATGAATATTTTTCCCTTACAATAACATAAAAACAATGTTTTATTTTTGTGTTTCGCTTATAATGATTCGATACAGTGAAATGATGATTGACCATAAGGAGAACCAGATTCATGCCAAAGTCCAATTCCAACGAATATTTTCGACTCTTTTTTGAAACGGCCCAGGAGATCCTCTCTGCGCGCAATCTGCAATCAACCCTCGACTCTTTGGTGCAGCGGACTGTTGCTGCCCTCGGCATTAAAGCTGGGGGGCTGCGACTGATTGATGAGCAGACCGGTAATCTTGACCAGGTTGCCTCTTATGGCTTGAGTGACAGTTATAACAATAAGGGTGCTTTGAACGCCGATCAGAGCATCCCCGAGGTGCTCAACGGCAAACCTGTCTGTATCAAAGACGCCCCGAACGACCCGCGCATCCAGTATCCTGAGGCAATGCGCGCTGAAGGGATCGATACCATTCTTTCGGTACCGGTCATTGCCGGAGAGAAGGTGATCGGTGTTTTGCGTCTCTACTGCGCAGAACCGTGTGACTTTACTGAGGAGGATCTCGAATTTATCGCTGCTTTGGCCGAAATGGGGGGGGTGGCGATTGCCAATGCGCGTCTCTACGAAGCCGAAGGTGATAAGTTGGCAGCCGTTTTCACCGAGATCGGCGTCGATCTCCCTTCGACTATCGAGACCAGTGAGAAGCCTCTTGACGCTTTTACGATACAGGAGATTAACCCGGCCAAATGCCTCGGTTATTTTCGGATTCTAAATGAGGTCACTCAGGCGATTCTTTCGACTCAAGATTCGAAACAGGTGATGCAGTTGATCGTCGATAAGGTGATCAATATCATGAAGGTCAAGGCGGCTGCCTTGCGTCTGCGCAATGAGACCACAAACGAGCTCGAGCTGATTGTGGCCACCGGCCTGAGTGAAAAGTTTCTGGCCAAAGGACAGCCGCACACAGATCAAAGTATCAGTGCAACCCTGGCCGGCGAACCGGTTCTTATTTTGGATACCGCCAAAGACCCCCGACTCGAATATCCGGATGAAACTGTTGCTGAGGGGATTGCTTCGATCCTCTCTCTCCCGATCGTTGCCCGGCAGCGGGTGGTGGGTGTCTTGCGTCTTTACAGCGCCGACAAGCGTCAGTTCAGTCAGGAAGAAGCGATCTTCCTTTCCGCTCTCGCTGAAATTTCCGGTGTGGCCATTATGAATGCAAGACTTTACGAGAAGACCCGCAATGATCTCTCCTTCTGGACGGCCACCCTCGGCTATATGCAGGAGTAACATCAGGTTGCATCAACTTTTAGGATATCGTCTCTATGGAAACTGAAAAGATCAAGGTCAAGGCAGAAAGCGGCCAGACGTTAGAGGTCGTGGTCACTGAAAAAAAAGCTGACGTCATCTACATTGCCATCGGTGAGGGGATCAATAATGTTAAGTGTAAACTTCTTCCGACGCGCAATGAACTCGCTTACGTCGGGAGTGTGTTGGGGCGTGAGCTCATTTATGAACGGAGTGTGAAAGAGGTCAAGGCGGATCTTGCCCGTGATGAAAATGTGAGATTTCAACATAAGGTGCGGTGAGTCTTGCCCTTTCTCTTTCGCTCAACAAACTGTCTGTTAAGATAGTGGCATGTATAAAATTATTGCCCATCCGGGCTCTGCCCACAAAGATGACTTCCTCTCTACCAGTGTGTTGCTCTCCACGCTCGATAACGCCATGGTCTACCGTCGTGAGCCGACTCTAGCCGACCTGGATGATTCCCGCACATTCGTAGTCGATGTCGGGATGGAATATGATCCAAAGCGACGCAACTTTGACCACCATCAAGACCCGGCGCTCCCCTGTGCCTTTCATCTGATTATGCAGCATCTCGGTCTTCATCAGGCGGCTATTCAGGTATTTAGCTGGTACCCATACCTGAGCATGATTGATGTCCGAGGCCCATACCGGGCCGCCGAACACCTCGGTATCGACTCAGATGTGTTATTCACAACCTCATCCCCTATCGATGGTTACATCCTCGCCAAATTTACCCAGATTTCATCCCTGAACAGCAACGATGGTCTCTACCTCCTGATGAAGGATTTCGGCCGCGACATGCTCGCTCTGATCCAACGTAAAATAGAGAGGTTTGAACGTCTCAAAATTGAGGCGCAACTGCTACCAATCAAACAGTTCAAAGCGGTTTTTAGTGAAATTGTCGATACACCCAAACTCGCTATGGATATGTATCTGCGCTATCTCGCTGATGAGCAGATCGTAATGAATATCCTCCCCTCAAATCGTTGCCAGGGGTGGGAGCTTGTACGTCTTGGTGATAACAGAAATGTCGATTTCCGCGCCATTGCCCGTTGTCCGGAGATTCGTTTTGTGCATGCTAGTGGTGTTCTGGCAAAAACGCACTCACTGATATCGTTACAGGAACTTCTTCCGCTCGCCTGTCAAGCGGTTGCGGATTCGTAGGGAGGATTCCACCCCTTTTACTGTTCGTTTTCTTTGCGGTGTACCAAAGAAAATGAACCCGGGTGTCGGGCCGGGACCCGACGGTCTTGCTTGTTTCTGGTTGCACTAAATGAATAAAACCCAACTGACGGCACCTGACCAGACACTCAGATCAACCTTATGTTTCTATCAATTCAGCCATTCTTGGAGTAAAATCATATAAGTTTCGCTTGTATGCTTGTTTATCTGTCTATTGATAACTCTTAGCAGGTTGAGGTGAGTGTGACAGTGAAAATCGGTTTGATAAGTGATGTTCATGCGACTCCGGAGCCTCTACGGGAAGCTCTGTCTGTTTTCGCGCGCGAAGGAGTCAGTACGATTCTATGTGCGGGAGACATCGCCGGATATGGTCCAGATCTTGATCTCACCGTTCAGTTATTGATCGAGAGTCATTGCCGGGTTATTATCGGCAATCATGATCTCTGGCGTCTCGATCACTCTGATGCTGAGAATCAGTCGTCGGCTGATTTCTACCTTCGAAATCTGCCGTCGAAAGTTGAACTTTCAGTTTCAGGTAAAAAAATCTATATGGTTCACGCCAGTCCGCCTGAATCGCTGTTGGATGGGATCAAACTGTTAGACGAGAGAGGGACGCTGATAGAAAACCAAAAAGTGATCTGGGATGATAAATTAAAAAACTTCCCGTATGACCTTCTGCTGGTCGGTCACACCCATCAACTGTTTGCCGAGTGGCTAGGGGGGGTCTTGGTGGTCAACCCCGGAAGTACCGTTTTCAATCATAGCTGTGCGATACTGCACCTGCCGGAAATGCGGGTGGAGATTGTACCTTTATCAGGCAAGAAACCGTTATTGTCATGGAATTGGGGGATGATCGCGGCGCCGCAAAACTTTAACCTTTAGGATTATTTATGAAACTGTTTATTTTGTTGGGCAGTCTGAATGCTCTGTTGGGGGTCGCTCTCGGCGCCTTCGGTGCGCACGGTCTTAAAAGCAGAGTCAACCCGGAGATGTTGACCGTCTGGGAGACAGCGGTTCAGTATCACCTGATTCATGCATTAGGTCTGCTGCTGATCGGCATCATCTGTCAGTTAATGCCTGACGTCTCTCTGGTGAAAATATCCGGTTGGTCGATTCTGGCCGGTATTGTTCTTTTCTCAGGGAGTCTTTACGCTCTGGTGCTAACCGGGATCAAACCGCTCGGTATTATTACCCCGATCGGTGGTGTTGCCTTTTTAGTTGGATGGTTATTGCTTGCAATCTCTGCCTGGCAGCGATCGGCTTGAGTCAGGATGCGAAGCAGGGCTGAAGTTCATCCATCACTTATCCTTCCCTTGACCAATAGTGCGCAACCTCGCACCACTCGGCTCGACCATCCCCCTGTCAACCCAAAGTAGAGATGTCCCCTTTTCTCCAAGATAGAGATGACCCCTTTTTTAAGGGGAGCTAAGTTGATGACTGACGTTGTGTTGTCGTTAAGTTTCTCCATGGATGGTCCGG